>Ga0207684_10003817_pt1 | contig 14530 bp, 7 predicted proteins | sample KBSK5501metaG_FD_184342 | JGI IMG/M metagenome (GOLD analysis project Ga0207684, IMG submission 184342) | Corn, switchgrass and miscanthus rhizosphere microbial communities from Kellogg Biological Station, Michigan, USA - KBS K5-50-1 metaG... | ecosystem: Host-associated > Plants > Roots >...
TCGAGGCGAAGGTTGCCCTGGAGGAGGGGCTCCCCGCGCTCGGCGACTACACGATCGCGGCGCCGCCGGTGCGCTACCGGACCACGCCGAACATGTACGTCTGGGACAACCTGCACCTGGCGTTCCCGGTCGCCGCCCGGCCCGCGCAGCGGCTGCACGTGGAGACCGTGCAGCGCGACACGACCAGCATGACCGTGCTCACCCGGGAGTTCGAGGCGGACGTCCGGGTGGAGGGCAAGGCCGAGGTGGCGGACGGGGTGGTGGCGCTGACCCTGCGGCAGATCGCGGACAGCCCGCTGCCCACGTGGACGCCGGGCGCGCACGTCGACCTGATCCTGGACGGCGCGCCGACCCGGCAGTACTCGCTGTGCGGCGACCCGGCCGACCACCACCTGTGGCGGCTGGGCATCCTGCGCGACGCGAACGGCGGCGGCGGGTCCCGCTTCGTCCACGACCGCCTGCAGGCCGGTGACACGGTCCGGGTCCGCGGCCCGCGGAACAACTTCGAGCTCTTGGACTCGCCCCGCTACCAGTTCATCGCGGGCGGGATCGGCATCACGCCGATCCTGCCGATGATCGCCGCGGCTTCGGCGGCGGGCGCGGACTGGCACCTGCTGTACGGCGGGCGGTACCGGGCGTCGATGGCGTTCCTGGGCGAGCTGGCTTCGTACGGCGACCGTGTCACCGTGGCGCCGCAGGACGAGACCGGGCTGCTCGACCTGGACTCACTGCTGGGCACGCCGCAGCCGGACACGCTGGTCTACTGCTGCGGGCCCGAGCCGCTGCTGGCCGCGGTCGAGGAGCGCTGCCGCGCCTGGCCGCCCCGGTCGCTGCACGTGGAGCGGTTCAGCGCCCGGCCGCTGACCGTCCCGGTCCGGGCCGAGGCCTTCGAGGTGGAGCTGGCGGCCAGCGAGCTCACCCTGACGATCCCGCCGGATCGCTCGATCCTGGACGTGGTCGAGGAGGCCGGGGTCGGGGTCCTGTCATCCTGCGCGGAGGGCACCTGCGGGACCTGCGAGACCGCGGTGCTCGGCGGCGTGCCCGACCACAGGGACTCGGTGCTGACCGAGGAGGAGCGCCGGGTCGGCGACTGCATGATGATCTGCGTGTCCCGGTCCTGCACGGAGCGGCTCGTGCTGAACCTATAGCCCGGGTCGACGGTCCGGTTGCCGTCCCCGTTTCCGTCCGGCGCGGGCATCCCTTCATAACCGCGCCTCCGAGCGTTCACACGCCATGTACCCGGCGTGCAGGGCAATGGACCACGATTCGTCATGGTTCGCACAAGCCCGAAAGCATGGAGGCGGAGATGGACACAAAAGAGCCCGGACAGGGACTTTCCCGGCGGCAAGTACTGTCGACAGCCGGGCTGGCGGCCGTGGCCATCCCGTTGGCCGCGCGGCCTGCCGCGGCGCTGGTCCGGCAGGCAGACGTGGCCGGGGCTCCCGGGCCGGAGCAGGTGCACGTTCAGTTCGGCGCCGACGCGGCGTCACAGGCCGCGGTCTCCTGGGCGACCCCGGCGGCCGTGTCGCATCCCCGGTTGCGGCTCGGCCTGGCGTCGTCGGGGTTCGGCCTTCAGGTGCAGCCCGAAGAGCGTACCTACACCGAGGCCCTGACCGGGGAGAAGGTGTGGACGTACCACGCCCGGCTGCACGGCCTGCATCCGGACACCCATTACGTCTACCAGGTTCTCAACGATGGTGCCGCGCCCGTCAGCGGCATGTTCCGCACCGGGCCGCGAGGCCGGTCCGGCGGCTTCAGGTTCACCAGCTTCGGCGACCAGTCAATCCCGGCTCCGGTCGGTCAGGGCCTCGGCCCGTGGACGGTGAACGCCGGCTTCATCGTTCCGGCGGTGGAACGCCTCAACCCGCTGTTCCACCTGTTCAACGGCGACCTGTGCTACGCCAACGTCAGCGACGCCCCGGTCGCGACGTGGGCATCGTTCTTCAACAACAACACCCGGTCCGCCGCGAACAGGCCGTGGATGCCGTCCGCCGGCAACCACGAGAACGAGGTCGGAAACGGCCCGCAGGGCTATCTCTCATATCAGACCAGGTTCGCTCTGCCGGACAACGGCTCCAAGGACTTCCGTGGTAACTGGTATGCCTTCACCGTCGGCCCGATCCGGGTGATCTCACTGAACAACGACGACGTCTGCCTCCAGGACGGCGCGTTCAGCGCGTACCGGCGCGACCACGTTCCGAACTACGCCTCCAACGGCGACAACCCCTACATCAAGGGATACAGCTCGGGCGAGCAGAAGCGGTGGCTCGAGCGTGAACTGGCCCGGGCGAGCAGTTCGGACGAGATCGACTGGATCATCGTCTGCATGCATCAGGTGGCGATGTCGTCGGCTCACTTCAACGGGGCCGACCTAGGCATCCGCCAGACCTGGCTGCCGCTGTTCGACAAGTACGGCGTGGACCTGGTGGTGGCCGGGCACGAGCACCACTTCGAGCGGACCTTCCCTGTCCGCGGCGTGATGTCGGGAAGCACCCTGCTCACCCCGGCGGCGCAGGGCACCAACCCGTCCCTGATGGACACCTCCAAGGGCACGGTTCACATGATCATCGGCGGCGGCGGCCATTCATCCGCGACGCCGGTGTCCGCATTCGACATGCCGCACGACGGGGTCCTGATCACCTCTATCGGTCCCGGCGACCCGCAGACGCAGCACCCCTCCATCACCACGACCGAGCCCGCACCGTGGTCGGCCTACCGGGACCTGCAGACGCCCTACGGGTTCGCCTCTTTCGATTTCGTGCCGCACGAGCCGGGCGGAACCACGTCGATCACGGTTACCCACTACGGCGCGGACCTGGGGGCTTCCGTCTACTCGAAGCGGAAGGTTCTCCGGGGGTCAGCCCTGGCGCCGATGGTGACTGTCTCACGTTTGCGCAGCTCAGAGGCTGATATTGGAACGTTATCGGGTGCCACAGGTGTGGTGCAAGGACGACGCGCGGCGTGTCAGGGTCGGCGTGCGGTGGTGTTGAGCTGGCTGATGAGCTCGCGGTTTGCGGCGCGGGCCGCGGCTAGGTCCTGGTCGCGGTCGTCGAGCTGGAGGCGGAGGTCGATGGCCTGCTGCTCGAGGTGTGTGAGCTTGTGGTTGAGGGCGTCGATGTCAGCGGGCGCGCCGAGCCCGGACTCACGCCATGCTTGTTCGCCGAGTGCCTCGGACAGGCGGCGTTCGAGTTGCTGGACCCGGGCGGCGAGGCGGAGGGTGCGTTCTTGCGCGGCGAGCAGGTCGGCTTGCAGTGATGCCCTGGTGGCGGCCGGCCCGGTGCCGCTGGTGGCCGGCGGCGCCGTCTCCAGCGCGTGGACTTGCGCGAGCAGGTCGCGGTGGCGGTAGAGGAAGGTGCGGTCCACCCCGGCTGCGCGGGCGATACCGGAGACGCTGATCTCCTGGCCGGCCGAGGCGGCGCGGTTGAGCGTGGCGATGACGCGCTGGCGGCGGCGGGCAGAGTCGGCTTGCCGCCCGGCGAGCATCGGCCCGGCCGGGCGGTTCTGCGCCGGCTGGCCGGCCGTGGCGGGGTTCTTGGTGGTGCTGCTGGTTGCGGCGGTCATGCGGTGGCCTCCGTGGCGGTGGTCGCGGCGGGTGCCGGAGGGCGGCGGGCCGGCATGCCGAGGGTCACGGCCCGGTGCTTGCGGACGGCGGCGACCGCGTCGTCGATGGCGGTCTTTTCGGTGTCGCTGAGCCCGGCGAGGTCGCCTTTTATCCGGCTGATGAGCCCGCGGATGCGGGTGATCTCTTCCTGGGCGGGGGTGGCGTCAGCGCGGGCCCAGTCATCGACGCCGTCGATGGCGGCGGCGAGGCGCTCACGGGTGCGCAGCAGGTCGTCGAGGTAGGCGGTGAGGTCGGGGAGGTAGGAGACGTCGGTGCGGAAGTGGTCGCAGCCGGCGCAGCGGAACCGGATCGGGCAGGCCCCGCCGCCTGCCTGGACGTTCGACGGTTCCGTGCAGCGGCCGTAGGGGACGGCGACCTCACTGATGGCGTAGCGGGCGTGCTCGGCGTCCAGCAGGTCGCGCACGTCCCGCCAGATCCGGTTGCCGTGCCGGTCGAAAGCCATCGCGGTCACCTTGTCGACTGCGTCGCGGCGGCGGTGCTCCCCGATCCGGTAATACCGGAGCGTGGCGTTGATGTTGCGATGATTCATCAGGTCACGCAGCACGTCCGGGGCGATCCCGGCATCGGCATGACGCTGGGCGTAGGTGTGCCGGTAGCTGTAGGGCACGATCTTGTCCTTGTCGAACTCGGTGCCGGCGGCAAGGGTGAGGGCGGGCATGCGGCCGATCCAGTCGCGGTGACGCTGGATGAGGCTTGTCACGCTGATCGGCCGGGCGCCGTCCGGGTTTCCCATCACCGTGGGCAGCAGCGCCAGGGCGGCGATGGGGGTGGCGGGGAAACGTGCCCGCACCCGCTGCTGCTGGCCGGTGATCAGCTCGGCGGTGGGGCCGCCGATCGGCAGCCGCCGCCCGTTGCGTGCGCCCTTGTGGTTGTCGTAGCACAGCACCGGTGAGCCGCCGGCATCGTAGGACAGGCAGTCGAAGGGCAGCCGGCAGATCTCGTCGGGGCGCCGGCCGGTGTCCGTCAGCAGTTCGATCCCGGCCCGGATCTCTGGTCCGCACGAGCCGCGTTCCAGGTCGGCCAGCCCGGCGCACAGGACGCGGAGGATCTCCGGCGGCAGGTCACGGTCGGGTTCGGGCGGCTCAGCTGCCTGGGGTGCATCCCCGGGGGTGAGCAGGAAGTCCGTGCCCAGCCCGGCCGCGGGCTGCCCTGATGCGACCAGGCCGAGCGCCCGGATCCGGTCGAGTGTCCGCTTGAGATCCTGGCAGATCCGGATTCGCTGGTCCGGCGTGACCAGCCCGGCTGATTCCTGGTAGGCGAGGCGGTGCAGGAACGACTCGATGTCGCCGCGGCCGAGGACGGCGGGCAGCTGGCCCTGATCGGTGCGGGTGGCTCGCAGGTGCGCCGACAGCCGGGTGACGGAGTTGATGATGTGCTGGACCCGGGCGTGCGGGCGGGCCCCGCGGTGGCGGGGCATGTCATCGGCGGCCCACCGCTTGGCGGCCTGCCGCAGCCAGCCCTGGCTGATGGCGGTGAACGACAGCTGCCCTCGCGAGCCGAAAGCCGCCAGGTCCCACACGTCCTTCAGGACCTCGGCTGAGGTATCGCCGAGCGCACTGCGGACCTGGCGGGCCAGTGAGTTGAGGATGGCCTGCTTGTCGCGGGCCATCGGGCCCGGGAGCTCACCTGCGGTCTCGATCGAGGTGGCCCCTGACCGGCGTAGCTCCTCGGCCAGCGCCCGGAGCACGTGCAGCCGGGTAGTGAACCCCGCACGCGTGCGCTGCTGCAGGCCGTAGAGCACCTCCACGGCGATCAGCACGGGAAGCCCGCGCAGGCTGACCTGCCCGCCCACCGGGATCGGTGATGCCGTCAGCCGCCAGCGCTCCTCGTCCAGGTCCCCGCCCGCCCGCCAGGCGATCCGCAGCTGATACTGGTGAGCCTCGCAGTAGCCGGTGCGGCTGCTGCGATCCCGCGGGCAGGCCGTCACCTGGCAGGGCCCGGTCCGCGGCAGCGGCCCGGTCTGCGGCAGCGCCACGAACCGCTGCAACGGCAGCTCACCGGCGGCACGCTGCAGGCGGCGGTGCTCGCGGCACAGCACCCGCCCCGGTGCGGACACCTGCCGGGCGCACTGCGGCACCGCGCACATGCCGGCGTTCCCGCCGCTGGTGAGCACCCGGCTGCCGGCGTCCCGCAGCCGGGGATGCCCGGGCGGCGGGACGATCACCCGCGCTGCCGGATCCCAGCCGATCCCGGCCAGGAATCCCAGATCCAGGCCCGCGGCAAGCCGGGCGGCACGCCCCCCGGGCAACGGCCCGGCCAGCACGCCAGGAAACACCGGTCCGCCAGCCGCCGCCCCGGCGGCCGGGCCCGCGGCGAAGACCGCCGCGCTCACCGGGTCACCGCCGGCCCGGTGCGCGGGCTGGGCACCCGCTGCACCGCCTCCCGCAGCCGGGCCGGGTCGGGGTGCACATAGACCTGCGACGATGACACCGAGGCGTGCCCGAGCAGGCTGGCGATCACGTCAATGCCGCCCCCGGCATCGGCCACGTTCGAGCCGAACGCATGCCTGAGCTGATGCGGGCGCAGCACAGGATCGATCCCGGCCCGGCGGGACGCCGCAGCAACCAGGTCATTGACGGCATCCAGGCGCATCGGCGCGCCCACCGGAGCCCGGAACAGGTTCACGAACACCAAGTCGCTGCCCGAGGCACCCGGAACGGACATCCGCTCGAACTGGTAGGTGTCGAACACCTGCACCGTCAGGAAATCCAGCGGCGCCACCCGCTGCCGCCGCGACTTGGCCCACGCCCCGTTCGGGTTATCGCCACGGCGCACCACATGCACGTGCGCCCGCGGGGTGTCACACCCCAGCGGCCCCGAGTCGCCCAGCAGGTGCACATCCGAGCGGCGCAGCCCCGCCACCTCGCCGCGGCGCAGCCCGGCCCGCGCCATCAGCAGCACGATCAGCCGGTCCCGCGCCGACCGGCACGCGGTCACCACCGCGGCGATGTCGGCGTCGGCAGCCCGCTCAACCGGCTTCTCCACCTCGCGCACCCGGTGCCGGGCGCGCATCCGCCACGACATCCGCCCGTCCTCGCCGCGGGCCGCGCCGGGCAGGTCCCGGTCATCGGCGATCTCATACAGCACCGGCACCAGATGCCCGGCGGCCTCGCCCGCGGCGACCGCATGCACCACCATCCCGCGCACCGCGGCCAGCACGACGTTGATCCGCCGCGCACCCCGCGCCGGCGTGCCGCCCGGACCCGAAAGCACCAGCCCGCCCGACCCCGCCCCGGCACCAGATGCCTGCGGTCCCGCGTGCCCCAGCCACGTCATGAACAACCCGAGCTGCTCCACCCCCGCCTGCCAGCTGCGCCCCGTCCGGGCGCACCAGCGCAAGAACAACGCGATCGAGCACGCATAGCTCCTGGTCGTCGACTCAGCCCCATCGCGGCCGAAACGCACCTGCCGCAAGAAACCGTCGGCCACCGCAACGACCCGCAGATCCTCATCCAGCACCGTCCAGTACCTCACCCCAGACGGCAACCTCACCAGGAAAGCCCGCATCCCCGATCCCCCCGTCATGCTCAAGTCGACTGAGTACTACCAGCCACGAGCACCACACCCCCGGAGACCCGCCGCAGAACTCATCACAGGACTCGTTCAGGCGACGTCACACAACAGGCCGACCGACCCCCGGAGAAGGATCGCGTCCTCGACCCGGGCCTGGACCCGGTGGGCGGCGTCGATGTAGGCGGCCTGCCCGAGCCAGCCTCTGGTGGCCGCGGGCCGGTTCGTGGCCCACAGGGAGTACCGCCAGCCGTCTCCGGCCTCGAACAAGGTCAGCTGGGCGCCCGGATGCGGCCGCTCGCGGCGCGCGAAGACCCGCATCGCCGCGGGCCAGGCCCGCAGCTGGTCGCCGCCAGCGCTGTGGCGCAGCAGCCCGGTCAGCTCGGTGACGTGGGCTTCTTCGATCCAGCACGCCCGGTGCGCGCAGCCCGCATCGGTGCAGGCGTCATCGGCGCGGCGCTCGCGGATCTCGCCGCGGGCATCGATCGCGGCCTGCCACGCCTGCCCGGGCACCAGCTGCAGCGCCGTCTTCTCCCGCTCGCCCAGCGCCCAGCCCACCGAGTAGGTCAGCTCATAACCGCGGCGAGCAGCCAGCTTATCCAGGTGAGCGACCAGGGCGTGGCTGGCCCCGGCCCCGTCGCAGGTGACCATCAGCTTGCGCCGGAAGCCCGGCGGCAGCGCGGCGATGGCCGCGTCGGTGATAGCCAGGTGGTCCGCGGCCGTGTTCGACCCGGCCGAGCCGCGGCGCAGCATCCACGCCAGCGGCTCACCGCCGGTGTTATCGCACACTGCCAGAAGCGGGTGATGGCCGTAGCCCTTGAAGTTCGCCTCCGCGAGCTCCTTGTCCGAGTGCGCGAACGTCACGGTGGCATCGAGCCGGATGCAGGTGACGCCGTCCAGCGTCTTGTCCGCCAGCCGCACCCCGGGCAGCGCGCCGTGCCGGGCCACGACCTGCGCCCACGCATGCCGCCGGGCCGTATTCACCGCCTGCGTGATCCGCCGGTCCGCGCGCGCCCCGCCGCGGGCGATCTCCGCCAGCGTCCGCCACGCCGTCGGCACCGACGCCACCAGCCCGAACAGCTCCCGCTGATCGCGCATCACCCGGAAATCGGAGATCACCCGGGCGCCGTCCGCGATCGCGCACGCCAGATCCGACACCACCCGGCCCCGGTCATGCACCAGGAACCGCGCCGTCGCCAGCGCGTCCGACAGGCCGCCCGTCAGGCCCGTCTTATCCGCCAGGTGCCGCAGCAACGCCAGCCCGGCATGCGACACGACACCCTGACCGCCGCCAGATACTTCCAGGCCTCTCGACCACCCGGTAACGTACACGCAGAAAGTGCTCCTCGAACTTGGTACAGCAAGGACTTCGAACACCCTCACTGTCCCAGCTCAGGAGCACTTTTTACGTCAGGCGCGCCCCGCCGCCCCCAGACGTCGATGAAAAGACAGGGCTAAGGCTCCTGTACCTACCTCCAATCCCACCGTCGCCGGATACCTCGCGTACTGGCTCGCTGAAATCATCAAGCCAAACCGGGAAAACAGCACGTACTCGCACTATGAGCTGATGTCCCGGCTTCACGTCATTCCCGGCATCGGAATGAAGCGGATAGACAAGCTCACTGTCCGGGAGACCCAGACATGGCTCAACAAGCTACCTGGGAACTGCCAGTGCTGCGCTCAGGAGAAAGACGCCAAGCGCCGTAGGCCTTGGTGCTGCGCTATCGGCCAATGTTGTGAAGACTTCCCGAGCCGTCGTGTGATCGAAGCTCCCCGGGGCACGCTCCGGGCTGCGCTTAACCATGCCATGCGGGAAGAACTCATCTCGCGCAACGTCGCCGAGCTGGTCACGCTGCCCAAAGCCCGCAAGAAGAACCGGCGCAGGAACTCATGGACCGTAGACGAGGCCCGGAAGTTCCTCGAACGCTCGCGCAACGAGGATGATCCGCTCTACCCGCTGTGGGTGCTGATCCTCGTGCTCGGGCTACGCAAGGGCGAGGCGCTCGGGCTGATCGAACCCGATGACGACTGGCGGACGGACGAGGACCGCGCCGTAATAGACCTCGAATGGCAGCTACAGCGCGTCGGCGGTCATCCGCTCACTCACAAGCAGGTGCTCAAGGCTGACGGCAGCACGGACACGCTACCGCTTCCCCCGATCTGTGTTACCGCGCTGCGGATCGCCAAGCGCAACCAAGACCAGGCCCGCACCGCCGACTGGCCAGACACCTGCATCCGCGGCGAGAGGCACGCGCTCGTGTTCACTACTCGCACCGGTCGCCCGTTCGAGCCGCGCAACATCAACCGGGCCTTCGACGTCCGGTGCGTCCGCTGCGGAGTCCGCCGTATCACGCTCCACGACACCCGCCGAACCTGCGGCTCGCTCCTGGCGGCGCTCGACGTTCACCCGCGCATCGCGATGGCCATCCTCCGGCATAGCCGGATCGCGCTCACAATGGAGATCTACACCCAGGTCCCCGACAAGGGGACCAGGGACGCACTCCGGCGGCTGAGCGACTGGCTCGACCATGACGAGGACCACGGCGACGAGGCCCGCCGATGAACCGCAGTTGCGGTCAGCGTTGCTGTACTTCGCTGCTGTACGCAGCACGCAAAAGGCCGGTCCCAAGATCGGAACCGGCCGCTGAGCTGGGCTGGGCGCGCTCGGAGGGACTCGAACCCCCAACCTTCTGATCCGTAGCAAGATCAGGTTCGTCCAGATTGGGCCGTCGTCGTCCATACGGCCCGCTAGCACGCCACGCGCGACTCGGGCATTCCAGCGTTGTCCGCGCTCGTCCAGGTTCGTTGTTAGCAACCGCGTTAGCAAGATCCACGCACTTCTGGGGCCGATCCGGCATGCGCCTGTCCGATGGCCCGGCGTGCGGCGGGCGGGCCGTCAAGGCCAAGCCCACCGCTGACGCCGGGCCAACCGCGCCGCGAGGCGCAGCTCCGATCATGATCCTCTGGATGCAAACTACCGACGCGCTCCTGCTCGCGGTCAGCAGGTGCAGCTCACCGCGTGTGTGGACGCTCGCTCAGGACAGCCGTAGTGCGTATGGGTTGCTGTACCTCGCTGCTGTCTGGGCTAGCTGGCACGAGCAAGAACACCGTCAAGGGACGATTGACAGTGATCCTTCGCTTGTAAGCTACCGGCACGGTGTCGTTTACTGTCGCTCACCTGGGATTTCGACTTCCGGCTGTCCGGCTCATCGGCTGAAGTCGCATGCCGTTGTGGTCAACGCTGGTGGTCAGAATCTCGTCCGTGCAGCATCTGCATATCCGGGCTCACGGCTCCGGAGGCGGTTGGCCGCCAGGAGTCCTGGCTGCGCAGATCATGAGCCGATCCGACGCTTTGGTCCATGTCTGGTCCGCGCACATATGGGACCTCACGAATGAGCGATGACCGGTTAGGCTCAGATTCAGGGTAGTTCGCGCGAAGCAGTGACCTCCTAAGGGCCGCCGCCGGCCTGACACCAGCGCTACGGCGACGTCAGGCCGAAGCAGGGATTGGTGATAGCCATGAGACCAGAACAATACAGCAGGCAACACGTCGTCGACCTGATGCGTCACGCGGGCTGGTCAGACCTTGCTGACGAGGCGTCGCGGACTCTACCCGATCCGGTTGATACCACTCAGCTTGAGGCATGGGCCATACAGCATGGCGTTTCCTACAACGATTTGAAAAGCCGGTTCGGCGGCAGTCCCTGAGTCAGGAGGTCCGCCGCGCGCCTATCGGGCCTGGCCTCTGGCCTGGCCCTCGCCGTCAGGCCCGCTGGGTCGGCAGAGGTCTCCGGCGCTCAAGGGTGGGCCCCGAAGATCGTTTCTGCGAAGCGGTTAGAAACGATCTTCGGGTGCCCTTGACGCTGGAGGGGCCGACCCGGACAATGCGCGGCGTTCCGGCCCGGTCGCTGTGACATTCTCCCGGCGATCGGCGCATCTGGCGCATGGGTGACGGCCTGGTCGTAGTGCTGGCGGGCGCGGTACCGGGGAGGTACGGCGGGTCACCCTTGCCGCTCCGTCTCACTCGGTTGTTCGCGTCCTCGCCTCGCACTGCTCACGGCCAGGGCCGTCAGGCCCGGCGCGCCGAAGGTGCGCCCTTGATGATCGTGAAGAAAATCCTCACAGCACCGACACGAGGCTGCTGTGCTGTCCCGCTTGATGCTTGACACATGGGCTTCGCTTGATGCTTGACACTCCGCTCATGCTGTGGGAGTTGAGCGTGACCGAGCAGAGATACCGGGCCGTGCTGGAAGTCATGGCCGGGGTTCCGGTGACCGAGGTCGCCGATCGGTACGGAGTAAGCCGCCAGAGCGTGCATAGCTGGCTGGTCCGCTACCGGGAGGAGGGGCCGCCCGGCCTGGAAGACCGTAGTCATAAGGTGCGTGCGCATCCGTGGCAGATCCCGGCGGATCTGGAGTCGGCGGTCTGCGAGCTGCGCCGGGCGCATCGCAAGTGGGGCCCGAAGCGGCTGGTGTTCGAGATGGGCCGCCGCGGCCTGGGCACGGTGACCCGGTCCACGGTGTACCGGGTGCTGATCCGCAACCAGCTGATCGAGCCGAGGTCGCGGCGCCGCAGGCGGCAGGACTATGTGCGGTGGGAACGGCCGGTCCCGATGCAGCTGTGGCAGCTTGACGTGACCGCCAGCGCGTTCCTGGCCGATGGGCGGGAGGTGAAGATCGTGACCGGGCTGGATGACCATTCCCGGTACTGCGTCATCGCCCGGGCGGTACTGCGGGCCACTGCCCGTCCGGTCTGCCGGGCGTTCGTGGAGGCGATGGCGGTCTACGGGGTGCCCGAGGAGGTGCTGACCGACAACGGCACGGTGTTCACCGGCCGGTTCATCAAGCCGCGCCCGGCCGAGGTGCTGTTCGAGCGGATCTGCCGGGAGAACGGCATCAGCCAGCGGCTGACCAGGCCCCGGTCGCCGGATCGATCATTCCCTGGTTCCAGGGACCCGTTGTCTTGAACCTCTATCCGCGCGCAGAGGTCCAGGCTGACTATGGCCCGGACCGTGAACGTACCGCCAGGCAAGCGCGAGCGACGGCCACCACCTAAGACCGCGCTGTTAGCAACCGCGTTAGCAAAAGAGCCCCTTCCATGCTCGGAAGGGGCCGTTGACCTGGGCGCGCTCGGAGGGACTCGAACCCCCAACCTTCTGATCCGTAGACCAATGGTAAGTGTCCGGCAAGTGCGTCGGAGTCCGTATCCGCAGGTCATTGTCCACCGGTTGTCCAGTGTTAACGTCCGTGTCCGGTGTCGTCCTACCAGTTCGTGAGAAAGTTGTGAGATCCCTGCTTGTGACCGCTGCCGGAGTTTCGTCACATGCGTGGTACTGCTCGGAGTCCGAGTGCGGTTTGCGGGTGTGGTGTGATGCCTCCGGCGGCTGACGTCTGCGGCTAACTGCTGTTGCTGGTTGTCGCCGTTGCGTCAGCTGCTACGTCGCCGCCGGTTGGCTTTGGGCTGGATCATTCAGGGTTACGGTCTGGTAGCACGGGGTGAGAGTATGGGTCGGTTACCGCCAGGCCGGGAGGGGGGAGCGGATGGATCCGGTCACGCTGATTGTGACGGCACTGACTGAGGCGCGGCCTCGGCGCTGCAGGACGGGACGTCGGCGGCCGTGAAGGACGCCAACGCCCAGCCCCGCTGGCTCGTGCGCCGCGAGCTTCCCTGACCTCGCTCGCTGCCTGCTCCTCAGATCATTCCGACGCTGCGTGAGCACTTGGCCGCCTTCGTCAAGGAGGAGTCTGGCGCACTGGTCTTCCCCGGGCCAGATGGGCGGTCCAGGGTCCGGGAACCGCGCCCAGCGATAGGCGCGGCTCGCCGGTTCTCCCGAATGGTGTGAGCGTGATCATCGAGCTTATCTGGAGGAATTCAGCTATCCCGAAGTTCCTGTGCTCGTGCACACGAGATGGATGGTCACGGGCTCGCTAAGGTCGCCTGCGGTGTCGTAGATCCAGGCTTGTACATAGCTGTCGGTTTGTTCCGCGGTTCCGCATCCCTGATTAAACGGATAGGCGATACTATTCGGCCCTACGATGCCGTAGGAAGGACTGGAGAATGGGTGGGTCTCTTCCGCCCATCCTGAGCCATTAACACCGACAAATCCGAACCCCTCGGCATTATTACCAGGATCGGCGTAGGTGATTTGGAAATAAACGAATACACCTTGGGTGTAGGTGGTCACCTGAGTTATGTACGGCGCTGGAATAGCTGGCTGTGGAGTGATGCCGGTGCTGGCGGGGTCGGTGACCGAGAAAGTGATATAGACCCCACGGCCCATGTCCGCGTAAGTCAGCTCGTCCTTCAGCCGGTTTGCGACCGCGACAGCCCACAGCGCGAAAGCCGTACAGGCCACACGTATCACGGCGGAGGCGGTGAAGGCGTTGCACAAGGCATTCACTGCGGCCAGTTGCGGGGGTCCTTTGGGCGTTCCGCCTAGTATGCTGATGAATGCCTGGGTTCTGCCATGGTCTAGTGCGATGGTACAAGAGCCATTAATACAGTTTGCCCAGTTCACGCCAGACGCCGTGGCGGGGGTTCCCGTTGATGGGGAGTCGGCGATCGAGCCGTTGTTTACGCTTGCTGCCTGGGCTGTCAGGGCTGGAGAGCCGATCGAACCGGAGTTGGACGTAGCTGCATGGGCTATCGTGGGTATGAGAAAGGCTAGGAGCGTCGCAGACATTGCGAGTCCAATAAATCGTGGGACCGAGAGGCGCATTGCTTCTCACCTTCTTGAGGGGCATCTCGTTGAGGGATGAGAGCCAGCGCTGGAGGTAGAGAGGCCGCAGAGAGTAGCTGGCGCTCCCCGGCGCGGGTTCCCCCCCTTGTCGCCGAAGCTAACCCGGAACATTGCTTAAAATGCAGACTCTCAATACTTGGGTAGGGAAGTCAAGACCGTGATGCCGTTTGCAAGAGGCTCCAGTAACTAAGTGACTGCACGAGACCCAGCAAGCGAACGAGGCTGGTTCTGCGAGCTGAATACGGGAGCGGGAGGAAGACGGCAGCCGCCAGCTTGGATGCGTGCCGTAGAGCCTGGCTCATCTGTGGTGTTCTTGCGGGTGGGCCGGCGCGCGCCGGCCGGGCCTTTCGAGGCAGAGGCCGAGCGCAGGCGCCAGCCCGCGGCGCGCACAGCGCGCCGCCTTGATCCACTACGGCTTAACTCGGCAGCAGATCGCGCTCGTCCGTGTTCTGTCTGCGCTCGTTCCTGCTCGGAGGAGGGCTGAGCACCTCGATGCGAACTCTATCCGCGTCGGTCGATGCCGGTCGTTTCCGCTGGTCGGCGGCCGGAGGCGGCGCAGCGAGACTGAGACCGGTCGCCTTGGTTTGCTGCATCCGTTGCTGCACGGTCGTGTCGGGTGATCTGCAACTAGAACTGCACCCGGCTGCGGGTTAGTCACA
>Ga0207684_10003818_pt1 | contig 14514 bp, 11 predicted proteins | sample KBSK5501metaG_FD_184342 | JGI IMG/M metagenome (GOLD analysis project Ga0207684, IMG submission 184342) | Corn, switchgrass and miscanthus rhizosphere microbial communities from Kellogg Biological Station, Michigan, USA - KBS K5-50-1 metaG... | ecosystem: Host-associated > Plants > Roots >...
TGCAGCCCGACACGCAGGATCCGGCCGTCGCGCAAGGTGCGCACCTCGAAGCGCGCACCGTGCCAGTCGATGCCGTCGCCTTCGCGCGGGTCGTGCGCGAGTTTGTCGACCATCCACTCACGAAGGGTCACCGCTTCCGCCTGCTCGGGCATTGGCAGCTGGAAGAACTCGAACACATCGGCCAGCGGCAGCTCGGCATCGAGCGTGAGCCGGCCGTGCACCGGGCGCTGCTCGGGCGGCGCCTTGGGCGGCGGCTCGGCGACCTTCAGCATCTTCGCGGCCCAACCCAGCGTCGTCCCCTGCAGCAGCAGCGACGCGAGCACGACCGCGAACGCCACGTTGAAGAAGTGATGGCTGCCGGGCACGCCGCGCATCAGCGGCACGAGCGCGAGCACGATCGGCACCGCGCCGCGCAGCCCGACCCATGCAATGAACAGGATCTGGCGCGGCGCGAACCCGAGCGGCGCGAGGCACAGCGAAACGGCCAGCGGCCGCGCGACGAACATCAGCGTCGCCGCGATCGCGACCGTCGCGGTCAGCGAGCTCAGCATCTCGTGCGGCGTGACCAGGAGGCCGAGCAGCAGGAACAGCGTCGCCTGCGCGGCCCAGGCAAAACCGTCGAGCGCCGACGAAGCCGCATGCATCGCCTGCTCGGCATGCTCGCGCAAGCGCAGGCCGTACAGGTAGATCGCCAGAAAACCCGATCCCTCGACCAGCCCCGACGCGGCGAACACCACGAACCCGCCCGAGACGATGATCAGCGAGACGATCCCGCCCTGCTCGACCGTCAGCGTCAAGCGGCGCAGCAGCCAGCCGACCGCAGCCGCGCCGGCGATGCCGATCGCCGCGCCGTAGCCCGCCTGCGCGACGAACAGCAGCGCGACTTCCGACAGGCCGGCATGGGACTGGATCGCCGCGGTCAGCGCGAGCGTCAGGAACACCGCCATCGGATCGTTCAGGCCGGACTCGATCTCCAGCGTCGCGGCCAGCTGGCCGTCGAGCCGCACGCCGGTCTGGCGCAGCATCGAGAACACGGCGGCCGCGTCGGTCGAGCCGACGATCGCGCCGAGCAGCAGGCCGTAGCGCCAATCCACACCGAGAGCGCGCATCGCGACGACGGCCACGACGGCCGCGGTCAACAGCACGCCGACGCTCGCCAGCAGCACACCGGGCCGGGCACCGAGGCGAAACGTCTGCATGCGCGTGCTCGCGCCGCCTTCGAGCAGGATCAGCGCGAGCGCCGCATTGCCGACCGCCGCGGCGATCGGCACGCTGTCGAACGGCACGCCGAGCGGCCCGTCGACGCCGGTGAGCATTCCCGCGACGAGAAACACCAGCAGAACCGGCAGCCCCAGCCGTGCCGACAACACGCCGGCCAGCAGGCTCATGAACACCAGCAGCCCGCCGGCCAGCAACACCAGATTCAGGGTGTGCACCGGGACACCTTAGCAGACGAACCGCCGCGATCCGGCGCTGCCGCGTCGGGCCTGGAACCGCTTCAAGTCTGCGCAGCGATCGCCGTGACGATCCAGCCTTCGAGCGGGTCGATCTGCTGCGGCAGCCCATGATCGGGCTGCGCAGCGGCCCAAGCCGCCTGCATGAGGCACAGCACCGCGTCGAGGCGGTCGCCCATCGCATCGGCGATCAACGTGGCGCGCTGGGCTGCCGTCAGCCGAAGCCGCAGCGCAAGGCGCGAGCGGCCCTGCTCCAGCGCGGCCACGAGCTCGCGGCGCGCGGCTTCGCGCTCGCGCGTCTGCTTCGCCGGCGTGTCGCTCTTGTACGAACGCGGCCCGATCAGCTCGCGCGCGAGCAGCCCCGGGTAGCCTTCGAGCGCGACCCGCGTGCGATCGCCGGCATGCAGCCCCGGCAGATGCACGCCGGCGTCGACCAGCAGCGGCACGCCGACGTGCAGCATGAACGCGACCGGCGGGTTCACCCACTTCATCGACGGCGACGAGCCGGCCGGGCCGTCGGTCGCCCGGTGCGCGAACTTGCCGCCGACCGGGCGTGCTGCGCAGAACGCGGCGAATGCCGCGCGGATGCCGTCGCGCGGCAAGGCCGCGTAGTGGCGCATCAGCGGCAGCCACTCGCTGGGCCAGCCCAGCGTCGTCACCAGCTCGCGCGGCAAGCCGAACGGGAGATCGAACACGCCCAGCCAGGGACCGGGTGTGTGCAGCCATGCGGCAAAGCCGGCGAAGTCGGCATGTGCGGCGATGCGTTCGAGCACCACGGCATCGTCGTTGGCGTCGCGGCGGCCGAGCGCGACGGTGATGGGTTTGCGGCGCGACGGCGCGCTCGTGAAATCAATGCCGGCAAGCATCGGGTCTCCCGCCAGCGGGTCCGTTCAGGGTGAGGGATCGAAGCCCTCGCGGCAAGCCCTTCGATACCTCAGGGCGAACGGGATTGTCGGATCGGAACGGGATTGTCGGATCGGAACGGGATTGTCGGATCGGAACGGGATTGCTGGATCGGAACGGGATTGCTGGATCGGCTCAGTGCGCGACCTTGTCGCGCGCCAGGTCCATCACCATCCGCGTCGCCAGGTACAGCCGCGGCTCGATCGAATCGACCAGCACGTACTCCGCGTCGGCCGAGTGCGCGCCGAAGCCCTGCAGGCCGAAGCGCTCGACCACGCCGGCCTTGGTCGCGAGCCCGGCGAAGGCCGCATCGGTGCCGCCGCCGGCGACCTTGTCGTCGGCGCCGAGCTTGCGGCCGAGCTCGTCGGCGTAGATCGCCTGCGCATGCTTGGCCATCGCCAGCGCGTAGCCGTTCGACTCGAGCGGCGGGCGGCGGCGCTCGAAGCGCAGGTCGACCTTGGCCTCGGGAATCAACTGCTTCTTCACGCGTTCGCGGACCTGCCTCTCGATGCGGTCGTAGTCGCCGACCTTGGTCACGCGCACGTCGGCACTCGCGACGGCGCTGGCCGGGATCACGTTGCGGTTGGTCCCCGAGTGCGCGGTGGTCCAGTTCATCTTCAGCCCGGTGGCCGGGTCGGACAGGTCGCGCATCTGCAGCATCTGGTGCGCCATCTCGTACAGCGCGTTGACGCCCATTTCGGGCGCGGCGCCGGCATGCGACGCCTTGCCCTGCACCTTCAGCGTCACCGATGCGATGCCGGCGGTCGCGAGCGAAAGCTTGTCGTCGGCGATCGGGCTGCCTTCGAACGACATCACCGCGTCGTGCTCGCCGCCGAGCTTCGTCAGAAGCGCGCGAGAACCCGGCGAGCTGATCTCCTCGTCGCCGTTGATCAGCACGGTCAGCGTGGCGTAGTCGGCGAAGCCCAGCTGCTTGAGCATCGCGACCGTGTGCAGCACCAGCGCGACGCCTTGCTTGTCGTCGGCGATGCCGAGTCCGTAGGCCTTGCCGCCGTCGACGCGAAACGGCTGGCTTGCGCCCATGCCGACCGTGTAGACCGTGTCCATGTGCGCGATCAGCATGACCTTCCTGTTGCCGCTGCCCTTGAACGTGGCCTTGACCATCTTGCCGATCTTCTCGGGCGTGTCTTCCATGCGGTAGACGTCGGGCGATGCCGCGCTGCCCGGCTCGATCAGCTCGACTTCTCCCCCGAGCGCACGCAAACGCTCGACGACCAGGTTGGCCAGCTTGTCCAGCCCCTCGATGTCGCGGCTGCCGGATTCGATCGCGCACAGCTGCGACAGCGAATCGAGCAGCGGCTGCCGGTGCTGCGCGGCGAGCTCGGCGACGCGCGCATCGGGCGCGGCGAAGACGGCGGCGGACGTGAGCGCGAGAACAGCGCCGATCAAGCCGTTGATCGGCCGGCGAAACGGGCGAATGGAATCGATCATGTCTCTGATGCCGAGCCTGGGCCGGCGCTGCGGTCATGGGGTGCGAGGCATTCTTTCACACGCCGAGCAGCCGCTCGAGCGCCTGCAGGGTATCGGCCTCGTGCAGCGGCTTGTCGGTGCGCAGCCGCAGCATGCGCGGGAAGCGCACCGCGATGCCGCTCTTGTGGCGCGTGCTGCGGTTGATGCCTTCGAAGCCGAGCTCGAACAGCAGCGTCGGCCTCACGCTGCGCACCGGGCCGAACTTCTCGAGCGTGGTCCTGCGGATCACGCGGTCGACCTCGCGGAACTCCTCGTCGCTCAGGCCCGAGTAGGCTTTCGCGAACGGCACCAGCTGCAACGCATCGGGCTCGGGCGGCACGCGCTGCGCGATCGCTTCGATGACGCCGGCGGCCTCGGCCGCATCGCGCGGCGCGCGGTTCCAGACCGCGAACGTGTAGTCGGTGTAGACGCTCGCGCGGCGGCCGTGGCCGGCCTGCGCGTAGATCAGCACCGCGTCGACGGCGAACGGCGCGATCTTCCACTTCCACCAGTTGCCGGCGCGCAGGTCCTCCTGCTTGCGCCGGCCGGTGGCGTAGCGTGCGTCGCGGTGCTTCAGCATGAAGCCTTCGACGCCGCGGCTGCGCGACTCCTCGCGCAGCTCCGCGAGCTCGACCCAGCTCGTGCGGACCTCGAGCGGCGAGAGCCGCAGCTGCGGCCGCTCGCGCAGCAGCACCTCGAGCGCCGCGCGGCGCTGCGCCTGCGGCCACTCGCGGCAATCGATGCCGTTCGCTTCGAGGAGGTCGTATGCGATGAAGACGACCGGCACGTCGGCCAGCACCTTTTTCGTCAGCGTCTTGCGGCCGATGCGCTGCTGCAGCAGGTTGAACGGCGCCGGGCGATCGTCGCCGTCCTTCCAGACGACGATCTCGCCGTCGAGCACGGTGCCGTCCGGCAGCGAGCGCGCGGCCGTTTCGATCTCGGGGAAGCGCTCGGTCACGAGCTCCTCGCCGCGCGACCAGATCCAGGCGCGCCCGGCGCGCCGGACGATCTGCGCCCGGATGCCGTCGTACTTCCATTCGACGAACCAGTCGGTGGTGGCGCCGAGCTGCGAGTCGAACCCGGCCAGCGGCGTGTCGATCGCGTGGGCGAGGAAGAACGGATAGGGCTGGCCGCTGTCGCCCGCCGCACTCTCGCCGCCCGGCGACGCGGGCCATGCAGGCGCGACCAGCGCGTTGTAGCGTGCGGCGCTCGGCATCAGCGTCGCGTCGGTGTAGCCCATCATGCGCTGCGCGACGAGCTTCGCATCGAGCCCGTTCGCTTCGGCCAGCGCGCGCTGCACCAGCAGCTTGCTGACGCCGACGCGAAAGCCGCCGCCGATCAGCTTGGCCAGCAGGAAGCGGCCGGCTGTGTCGAGCTCGTCCCAGTACGCGGCGATGCGCCCGGATTGGTCGACCGGCGATGTGCCGCGCAGCGGCAGCAGCCGAGACTCGACCCATTCGGCGAGGCCGACCTCGCTCGCGCGATGCGGCGGCGGCAGCACGTGCGCGATCGTCTCGGCCAGGTCGCCGACCGCCTGGTACGACTCGTCGAACAGCCAGTCGTCGATGCCGGCGATGCGGCAGGCCAGCTCGCGCAGCAGCGCGGTCGGCACGACCTGCCGCGGCTTGCCGCCGGCGAGGAAGTAGACGGCCCAGGCCGCATCGGCGCTCGGGGCATTCGCGAAGTAGCGCTTCAGCGCGTCGACTTTCGCGAGCGTCGCGGTGCTCGCGTCGAGATCGGCGTACAGGTGCGCGAAGGCCTTCATCTCCGATCGCCGGGCTCTGTCGCAACCTCGGCAACCTCGGCAACCTCGGCCGCACTCTCCTGCTCGTCGCCATATTCGGTCTGGAACGCGCTCGCCTGCAGGCCGTGCTCGGCGAGCCAGCGCACCATCACCGCCTCGTAGCCGTGCGTGACGATCACGCGCTGCGCGCCGGTCGCGGCAATCGCGCGCTGCAGGCCCGGCCAGTCGCATGGTCGCTGAGCACGAAGCCGCGGTCGACGGCGCGGCGCCGGCGCGCGCCGCGCAGCTGCATCCAGCCGCTGGCGAACGCATCGCTGTGCTCGCCGAAGCGGCGCGTCCACGCCGAGCCATGCACCGACGGCGGCGCGAGCACCAGCGCGCGCCTGAACAGCGTCTTGTCGGTCACCTCGATGGCGAGCCGGGTCGCCGGCAGCGCGACGCCGGCCGCGCGGTACGCGACGTTCAACGTCTGCACCGCACCGTGCACGACGATAGTCCCGATGCTCGAATCGACGCCCGCGAGAATGCGCTGCGCCTTGCCGAAGGCGTAGCCCATCAGCAGGCTCGCGCGCCCGGCTTCGGCGTTGGCGCGCCACCAGGCATCGATCTCGGCAAACAGCTCGCGCTGCGGCTGCCAGCGGTAGATCGGCAGGCCGAACGTGCTCTCGGTGACGAAGCAGTGGCAGCGCACCGGCTCGAACGGGTCGCAGGTCGGGTTCGGGGCCGCGAGCGCCACGGCGTGCTCGTCGGTATCGGCGCCCGAGACGAAGTAGTCGCCCGACGCGACCCAGACCTCGCCGCGATGCTCGAGCCGCACTTGCGCCGAGCCGAGCACATGCCCGGCCGGATGCAGCGAGACGCGCACGCCATGGTGCTCGACCGCCTCGCCGTAGCGCAGCGCCTGCAGCCTGATGTCGGCGCCGAGCCGCGCGCGCAGCACGCCGGCGCCCGGCGCGGCGGCGAGGTAGTGCGCGTGGCCGGGCCGAGCATGATCGGCGTGCGCATGCGTGATCACGGCGCGCTCGACCGGCCGCCACGGGTCGATGTAGAAGTCGCCGGCCGGGCAGTACAGGCCTTCGGGGCGCGGCACGATCAGATCGGGCATGTCAGATCGGGCATATCGGTTGCCGGCCGGTTGCCGGCGTCGTCATGCCATCATCGTAGTCGCGCGCTTCGGCGACGCCCACACCGTTCAACGAGGAGCCTTCCGAATGAACCCGTCGCCGTTCGACGACGCGATGCCGCTGCCGCAGATCCTGTTCAGCCTGAAGGGCCGCATTCCGCGCAAGACCTTCTGGCTCTACGGCGTGCTGGCGCTCCTGCTCGTGTCGGTGATCCTGAACCTGCTGCTGGGCATCGCCGGCTTCAGCGACCGGGTCGCCGAAGCGGTGCCGAACCTCGTGATCCTGTGGCCGTCGATCGCGATCTCGGTCAAGCGCTGGCACGACCGGAACAAGGCGGGCTGGTGGGTGCTGATCAACTTCATTCCGGTGATCGGCGCGATCTGGACGCTGGTCGAGAACGGCTTTCTGCGCGGCACGATCGGCGACAACCGGTTCGGGCCAGACCTCGCCGGGCGCCTCTGACCGCGCACCACGCGCGATGCACGAAACCGGGTTCAGTATCTCTTGCCGGTCACGAACAGCATCGCGCGCATCAGTCCGTAGGCGACCCAGGTCAGCGTGCGCGTGACGAACGGGCGGCGCAGGTGCTCGGCCACGTCGACCTTGCGGCCGGCGTGGCGCATCGCATCGAGCAGGTGCGTGCGCAGCTCGGCGCCGAAAGCGTCGTCGCGCACGAACACGTTGGCCTCGCGCGCGAGCAGCAGGCTCAGCGGATCGAGGTTGGAAGAGCCGACCGTCGACAACGCGCCGCCCTCGGCGTCGGCGACCGCGACCTTCGCATGCAGGAAGCTCGCCTCGTATTCGATGATCTCAATCCCGGCGTTCAGCAGCACGCCGTAGACCGCGCGGCTCGCGTGGTACTGCATGAAGTACTCGTACTTCGCCTGCAGCAGCAGCGTGATGCGCACGCCGCGCTGCGCCGCGCGCAGCAGCGCGCGCTGCAGCTGCACGCCGGGGATGAAGTACGCGTTGGCGATCAGGATCTCGGTCTTCGCCTGCGCGATCGCGACCCGGTACACCCCTTCGATGCTGCGCCGGAAGCGCACGTTGTCGCGCAGTACCAGCGAGGCCGTCGCGCCGGTGCGCAGATCGTCGCCGTCGTCGGCGGGGCCGTCGTCGGCGGGGCCGAAGTCGGTGTTGCCCATGTCGGTGCCGGCCAGCGCGGCCATGCGCGCCGCTTGCAGCGTGCCCTTCAGGTCGTGCTGGCCCGCCTCGCGTGCAACCTGCAGGCGCGCCCACAGGCGCGCCATCGTGTCGTGCATGTCGCGCACCAGCGGCCCGCGCACGCGCACCGCGAAGTCGAAGCGCGGCTGGTCGAGCGCGCCGTGGTTCGGGTCGTAGTAGTCGTCGAGCAGGTTGATGCCGCCGCAGAAACCGATCTCGGCGTCGACGACGCACAGCTTGCGGTGCATGCGCCGCCAGCGCTTGGGCAGCAGCAGCCGCCAGCCGCGCGCCGGGTTGAAGATGCGCCAGTGCACGCCGGCCTGTTGCCAGCGCTGCTGCCAGGCCGCGGGCACATCGCCGGTGCCGACGCCGTCGACGACGATCTGCACCGCGACGCCGCGCAGCGCCGCGCGCTCGAGCGCCTCGGCCACCGGCAGCACCGAGCCCGCGAATTCGAAGATGTAGGTCTCGAGCCGAACCTCCGCGCGCGCCGCGTCGATCGCCTCGATCAGCGCCGGAAAAAGCTGCTCGCCGCCCCTGAGCAGTCGAAGCTCGTGATGGGGGCTCACGCGCTCGCGCCGGCGCCCGTGCCGGCCATCATGCGAGCGCGAGCTCGGCCACGAGCGGCAGGTGGTCGGACATGCGCGCCCACGCCGCACCGCGCGGCACCGAGGTCGACAGGCACTGCAGCCCGCGCGTGTAGATGCGGTCCATCGAGAACACCGGCATGCGCGACGGGAAGGTCAGCGAGCGTGCCGGCGGCTCGCCCGGCACGATCGCGCGCTCGAGGCCGTGGCGCTTCATCTGCGCATCCAGCCGCTCGCCCCAATCGTTGAAGTCGCCGGCGACGATCAGCAGGTCGTGTTTCGGCACCTCGGTCTCGATGAACTCGGCCAGCCGCTGCACCTGGCGCATCCGGCTCGCGTGGATCAGCCCGAAGTGCGCGACGATCGCGTGCACCAGCTCGCCGTTCCAGTGCACCGGCACATGCAGCAGGCCGCGCTGCTCGAACCGATGGTCCGAGACGTCGTGATGGCCGATGTCGCCCAGCGGCCAGCGCGACAGCAGCGCGTTGCCGTGCTCGCCGTGGCGCGTCGTCGCATTCGTGCGGTAGGCGACCTCGTAGCCCTCGGGCGCGAGGTAGTCGGCCTGCGGCATGCGTGGCCAGCCGATGTAGGTGTCCGGGAAGGCACGCGCCTCGGCGCGGTTCAGGAAACGCACTTCCTGCAGAAACACCAGATCGGTGTCGAGCGCCTCGATGCCGAGCACCAGGTTGTGGATCTCGAGCCGCTTGCGCGGGCCGATGCCGCGCACGCCCTTGTGGATGTTGTAGGTCGAGACCCGCAGCACGTTGCTCGGGTGCATCGTCGTCACCGGGTGCAGCGCAGCAGGCACGGTGCGCATCGTCGCGGACCCTTCTTCAGGAACGCGCCGCCGCGAAGCGCGGCAGGTGCAGGATCGCCTCGGCGTTCGAGGCCGAGGAACAGCGGTCGGCGGCCTCGCGCCACGGCAGCCAGCGATGCGCGACGTGCTCGCGTGGCGCGAGCCGGATCGGTACGTCGCGCGGCACCAGCAGGCCAAACACGTGTTCGGTGTTGTGAGTCACGCCGTCAGCATAACGGTGTCGCCATGACGCGTAGATTTCGTAGACATTGACGAGGCCCCAGTCGCGCAGATTCGCGCGCGGCACCGCGGCCGAGCCGATCGCGATGCCGGTCTCCTCGGCGACCTCGCGGACAGCGGTGGCCTCCAGCGCTTCGTCGGGCGCGTCCTTGGCTCCGGTGACGCTTTGCCAGTAGCCGGGCATGTCGGCGCGCTCCATCAGCAGCACCTCGAGGTCAGCGGTGTGGATGACGACGAGGACCGACTCGGGGATCTTCAATCGGCGCATCGCGCTCGCCTTACCAGGGTCGATGCTGCTCGCCAAAAACTCCGTGCTCCTCGACCAGCCGGTTTTTCGCCTCGGTGGCGGTGATGTTCATGGCACGCTCCGTCGGGTTGCCGCGGGAGCGGCCATTTTGGCCATTCACGCCATCGCGGTCAGATTGCGCAGCCGAATGTGCAGCTCGCGCAGCTGCTTCTCGTCGACGGCACTCGGCGCGTTGGTCAGCAGGTCCTGCGCACGCTGCGTCTTCGGGAACGCGATCACGTCGCGCAGCGATTCGGCACCGGTCATCAGCATCACGAAGCGGTCCAGGCCGATCGCGATGCCGCCGTGCGGCGGTGCGCCGTACTGCAGCGCGTCGAGCAGGAAGCCGAACTTTGCCTGCGCCTCCTCGGCGTTGATCTTCAGCGCGCGGAAGACCTTGCTCTGCACCTCTTCGCGGTGGATACGCACCGAGCCGCCGCCGAGCTCGATGCCGTTGAGCACGACGTCGTATGCCTTCGCGATGCACTTGCCCGGATCGGTCTCGAGCCAGTCCTCGTGCCCGTCCTTCGGGCTCGTGAACGGGTGGTGCATCGCGCTCCAGCGCTGCGCGTCGTCGTCGTACTCGAACATCGGGAAGTCGACGACCCACAGCGGCTCCCATTCGCCCTGCACGAGGTTGCGGGCCCTGCCGAATTCGCTGTGGCCGACCTTGACGCGCAGCGCGCCGATCGCATCGTTGACGACCTTGGCCTTGTCGGCGCCGAAGAACAGCAGGTCGCCGTCGGCCGCACCGCTGCGCTCGATGATCTCGGCCAGCGCCCGGTCGTGCAGGTTCTTGACGATGGGGCTCTGCAGCCCCTCGCGGCCCTTCGCGGCGTCGTTGACCTTGATCCACGCGAGGCCCTTGGCGCCGTAGATCTTGACGAACTCGCCGTAGCCGTCGATCTCGCTGCGGCTCATCTCGGCTCCACCGGGCACGCGCAGCGCGACGACGCGGCCGTCGCCGCTGGTCGCCGGGCCGGAGAACACCTTGAAGTCGACGTCGCGCATCACGTCGGTCAGCTCGGTGAACTCGAGCTTGACGCGCAGGTCGGGCTTGTCCGAGCCGTAGCGGTGCATCGCCTCGGCGTACTTCATCACCGGAAACGCCGGCAGCTCGACGCCGATCGCGTGCTTGAAGGTGCTGCGGATCATGCCCTCGAACATCGTGCGGATCTCCTCCTCGGTGAGGAACGAGGTCTCGATGTCGATCTGCGTGAACTCGGGCTGGCGATCGGCGCGCAGGTCTTCGTCGCGGAAGCACTTGACGATCTGGTAGTAGCGGTCGAAGCCCGAGACCATCAGCAGCTGCTTGAAGAGCTGCGGCGACTGCGGCAGCGCGAAGAACATGCCGTCGTGCACGCGGCTGGGCACGAGGTAGTCGCGCGCACCCTCGGGCGTGCTCTTGGTCAGCATCGGCGTCTCGATGTCGATGAAGCCGTTCGCGTCGAGGAATTTGCGCACCTCCATCGCGACGCGGTAGCGCAGGATCATGTTGCGCTGCATGGCCGGGCGGCGCAGGTCGAGCACGCGGTGCGTCAGGCGCGTGGTCTCGGAGAGGTTGTCGTCATCGAGCTGGAACGGCGGCGTGATGCTCGGGTTCAGCACCTCGATCTCGAGGCACAGCACCTCGATCTTGCCGCTCGTGATGTTGGCATTGACCGTGCCTTCGGGGCGCGCGCGCACCTTGCCGACGATCTTCAGGCAGAACTCGTTGCGCACGTCCTCGGCGATCCTGAACATCTCGGCGCGGTCGGGGTCGCAGACGACCTGCACGATGCCTTCGCGGTCGCGCAGGTCGATGAAGATCACGCCGCCGTGATCGCGGCGGCGATGGGCCCAGCCCATCAAAGTCACGGTCTGGCCCATCAGCGCTTCGCTGACGAGGCCACAGTACGTCGTTCTCATGTGGTGTTGCTCCAGGTTCTGTTCGCGGGACGCGCGCCGGGCGCTGCGCGTCGTTCGTTCGGGTGGCTCGTGTCGGTGGCTCTCGTCGGGCGGCCCGCGCTCGTCGAGGGCCGGCTGGGCGGTTGCCGGCCGCCCAGCCGGATCAATTTCGAGCCAGATCGACGGCGGCCGGGCTCGCTGCCGGTGCAGCCGAACCCACCGGCAGCGGCGGTGCGACCACGCCCATCGAGATCACGTACTTCAGCGCTTCGTCGACGCTCATCTGCAGCACCACCACGTCGGAGCGCGGCACCATCAGGAAGAAGCCCGAGGTCGGGTTCGGCGTGGTCGGCACGTAGATGCTCAGGTAGTCGCCCGGCAGGTGCAGCGCGGCCTCGCCGCCCGGCTTGCCGGTGACGAAGCCTATCGTCCACGCGCCGGCGCGCGGGTACTGCACCAGCACCGCCTCGCGAAACGCGTTGCCGTTGCTCGAGAACAGCGTGTCGGAGACCTGCTTGACCGAGCTGTAGATCGACTTGACGATCGGAATCTTGCTGAGTACGCGGCCACCCTGGTTCAGCCACCACTGGCCGACGATGTTGGTCGCGAACACGCCGGTCAGCAGCAGGCCCAGCACCATCACGAGCACGCCCAGGCCGGGCACCTGGACCAGTGCGTCGATGGGCGCCGCGGCGGCGGCCGGCAGCACGGTCTTCGTGCCGGTCAGCACCCACGCGAACACGCCGTTGAGCAGCCCGAGCGCCGCCTGCAGCACCCAGATCGTCACGGCCAGCGGCAGCCAGACGAGCAGGCCCGCGATCAGATACTTCTTCACGAGGCGGTTCCCCGGAGCACAGCCGTGCGGTTCACTTCACGCCGCCGGTGGGTGCCGGCGGCGGGGACGCCGCCGGCGCGGCGACGGCCGGAGCAGGTGCCGGGGCGGGTGTGCTTGCGCTTGCGCTGCTGCCCGAATCGCCGGAATTGCTCGCGCTCGCGCCGGCGCTCTTCTCGCCGTCGGCCTTGGCCGCAGCGTCGGGCTTGGCCACGGCTTGGCCGTTGCCGTTCGTGGCCTCGGTCTTCTTGGCAGCGCCGCCGCCATCGCGGAAGTCGGTCACGTACCAGCCCGAGCCCTTGAGCTGGAAGCCGGCCGCGGTCACCTGCTTCTGGAAGGCGGACGCTCCGCACGCCGGACAGACGGTCAGCACCGGATCGGAGACCTTCTGCAGTACATCTTTGGCGTGCCCGCACGCTGCGCAGCGGTAGGCGTAGATTGGCATGGCTAAGCTCTTGATTCAAAAAGGAAAACCTTGAATTATAGGAGCAGCGCCGGGGATCCACCGATTTCCGTGGCGGGCCCGCTCAACCCCAGTGCGGCGCCAGCTGCGCCGCGAGCACCGCGGCCAGCAGCACGACGACGGCCAGGCCCAGCCCCCAGACGACACGGCGCGTGCGCTGCTGCTGCGCGATCAGCTCATCGACCAGGCGCTGCTCCACCGGCACGCGCGGCGCGGTCAATGCCTGATGCAGCAGGCGCGGCAGTTCGGGCAGCAGCTGCACGTAGCGCGGCGCCTCGTTCTTCAGCCGCTCGACGAAGCCGGCCCAGCCGACTTGCTCATCCATCCAGCGCTCGAGGAACGGCTTGGCCGTGCTCCACAGATCCAGCTCGGGGTCGAGTTGGCGGCCCAGCCCCTCGACGTTGAGCAGCGTCTTCTGCAGCAGCACGAGCTGGGGCTGGATCTCGACGTTGAAGCGGCGCGAGGTCTGGAACAGGCGCATCAGCACCTGGCCGAGCGAGATGTCCTTCAGCGGCCGGTCGAAGTGCGGCTCGCAGACCGCGCGGATCGCGCCTTCGAGCTCGTCGACGCGGGTCGCCGGCGGCACCCAGCCGCTTTCGACGTGCAGCTCGGCCACGCGCTTGTAGTCGCGCCGGAAGAACGCGATGAAATTCTGCGCGAGGTATTCCTTGTCGAACTCGGTCAGCGTGCCGACGATGCCGAAGTCCAGCGCGATGTAGCGGCCGAAGGTCTCCGGCACGGTCGACACCTGGATGTTGCCCGGGTGCATGTCGGCATGGAAGAAGCCGTCGCGAAACACCTGCGTGAAGAAGATCGTCACGCCGTCGCGTGCGAGCTTCGCGATGTCGACGCCGGCCTCGCGCAGCCGCGCGATCTGGCTGATCGGCACGCCGTTCATGCGCTCCATCACGATGACCCGCGGCGTGCACAGATCCCAGACCATCTCGGGCACGAGCACGAGGTTCAGGCCCTGCATGTTGCGGCGCAGCTGCGCGGCGTTCGCCGCTTCGCGAACCAGGTCGAGCTCGTCGTGCAGGTACTTGTCGAACTCGGCGACGACCTCGCGCGGCTTGAGCCGCTTGCCGTCGGCCGAGAGCCGCTCGACCCAGCGCGCGAGCGTGCGCATCAGCGACAGGTCGTCGTCGATCACCGCGAGCATGCCCGGGCGCAGCACCTTGACCGCGACCTCGCGGCCGTCCCCGAGCTGCGCGAAGTGAACCTGCGCGATCGACGCGCTCGCGATCGGCTCGGCATCGAAGCGCGCGAACACCGCCTCGATCGGCCGGCCGAACGCGGCCTCGACGAGCTTCCTCGCCACCTCGGCCGGAAACGGCGGCACGCTGTCCTGCAACTTCGCGAGCTCGTCGGCCAGATCGGGCGGCAGCAGGTCGCGCCGGGTCGACAGCACCTGGCCGAACTTGACGAAGATCGGCCCGAGCCGCTCCAGCGCGAGGCGCAGCCGCACCGCGCGCGGCGACGCCAGCGGGCGCCCGATCGTGATCACGCGCACCAGCGCGCGCACCCAGCGCTGCCGGAAGCTGGACAGCGCCAGCTCGTCCAACCCGTA
>Ga0207684_10003819_pt1 | contig 14513 bp, 17 predicted proteins | sample KBSK5501metaG_FD_184342 | JGI IMG/M metagenome (GOLD analysis project Ga0207684, IMG submission 184342) | Corn, switchgrass and miscanthus rhizosphere microbial communities from Kellogg Biological Station, Michigan, USA - KBS K5-50-1 metaG... | ecosystem: Host-associated > Plants > Roots >...
GGCGAAACCCGGAGAGTTCAAGTACGGCAACGTATATGGCCAACTACTTGACTACGTGATCTCAGCGGATCTTATTTTTTATGCCCTAATGGTCGGAGCGGTGTTCGTGATGCGACGCAAGGCTCCGACCCTCGAAAGACCTTACCGCACGTTTGGGTATCCGGTGGTGCCGATCATTTATATTGTGCTCGCCCTCTTGCTCGTGATTGATCTTGCTTATCTGACACCCAGGACTTCGGGCATTGGTTACCTGTTGGTGCTGACGGGAATTCCGGTTTACTTCTGGTGGAAAAGGCAGGCCAAAGCTTCCTGAGCTCGTGCTGTAGTCCGACGTCCTCCTGGGTTTGCTCGTCGACGGGAGCCAGTTGAAGTCACCTAACAACTAATAAGCCAAAGTGAAGAATCCCCGTTGTCCGTTGTACACCAGCAAGCAAGTAGTGAGTACGTCGCGTCCAAGTAACGCTTGAATTCCCTGTACTTGAAGCTCCGCGGCAACAACGGGAACAGTTGGCAATTCAAGACTTATCTCTGGGTTACGAAAAATGATGCACACATCATATTGCTCCGCATTGTGCAAAGCGCCCCCAGTGGATGGTGTGTGAATAGGAGTGCTGCCAGTAGGCGTTAACCCGAGGCCTCGCAACACCGCAGGATCGACGCACGTGCAGCTTGCGCCGGTGTCTATGAGCGCGCGAACCTGAATTGGTTGAGGTATTGGTTGTCCGACTCTTCTCAGCGCTTCGCGACGCTCCTCGCTTGCGGTGACCAAGACATCAACAAGTGGGCCACCAGGCGAGATCTGAAGTGTTAAGTGGGGCATGGAAACACGAGAGGACGTGTTATGTATTGCACCTGTTCGATAGCCTCAATCTTCTTGACGAGAAAAGGAGACACGCCAAACTTATCGTAGCCCTCCTTAAGAGCGTCCGCGTAGGTATCGTAGACGTTCACTACTGTGTCGCCTTGAATAAGGACGAACTTGCCTTCTTGATCCTTCAACTCCGGTAACTTTTCCCGATACGTTAGCAATTCTTTTTCCAATGAGTTAGTCATCGCCGCATCTCTCCCTTCTAAGGGAAATCCCTTGGGGGTATAAGAGAGAACTGATACCAAGGATAAATTGGTATTCGATGCGCGTTTCCCTAGCTCGGCTGTCTACTAGGGCCACTCGCGGGTTAAGTGGGTCCTCGACTTTGAGCGGCTAGTTTGCCGGGGGCTCGCCGCTTTGCGCTTGTATAGTACCACGCTTGATGGCGTGCCTTATAGCACAGTTTCACCGTTAGCGGTAGGCCTTTTTTACTCGGAAATGTCAAGATTCCGTGGCAATAGACCGCGTCCTAGGTCTTGCCCCGACGACTGGTTCTAGTTCCAGCTCGGCGCTGGCAGTCTCACAACTCGTCATCTGGCGCTCTTGGTGGGCCACCAAGTCCCGGTCCAGGCTCACCCGGTCCACGTCCAGGCCCTCGTCCCGGTCCGGGCCCTGGTCCAGGTCCGCCAGGTCCATGCATCATGCGCATCATGCCGTGGAGCTTCTCCTGCTGCTCCGGCGTCAATTTGTTCTTAATGCTGATGGCCAAACCAAAATGCAGGCGCTTGATCTCGCGTTCAGTGTCCAGGACTTTGTCCAATTGAGACAACGCCAACTGCTCGTTGACCGGATTTGCTTTCATGGTTGCGTGCAGCGCTTCCATCGAATCCTGTAGTTGCCACTGCAATTCGTTGAAGCGCATCGTGGTCTTCTGAATCTCACCGCGCATGTAAGATTTTTGTTCGTCCGTCAGTCCCAGGTCGCGCGTGTGCTGCATGATCAGGTCGGGCGGGAACATTGAATCGCCCAAAGGATCCATCGGTGGATGCGGCGGACGCGGCTGTGATTGAGGCTCGGGCTGCTGTGGTTGTTGGGCCGAAACCAGCACAGCGCCCAAAACGACGCCCGCCAATATGACTGAGACCACGAGTGCGATTTTTTTCTTCATGACTTCTCCTCTTATTTCGGTGTATTCGTTAAGAATGATTTCAGATCGTCCGCGCTTTCGTTCAATTGCGGCAGCGACTTAAGCAGTTCATCGTTCTGTGACTTCAAGAGTGCGGTCGTCGGTGATTGCCAGTTCGAAATTGCCTTTGCCTCGCGCGCTGCTTTCAGGTTGATCGCCAGCATCAGCTCACGTCGCCGTGCCGCTAATCTCTTTGCGCGAGACCTCGAGGCGGCGCGATCGCGGCTCCCCTCTGACAGTGGCGGATCCCCTGCTGTATCCTTCACAACTTCCACGGGAACGGTAGCCGGGGTCGCATTTCCGGTCACAACCACGATGGCTTGCCGAGCGTTCTGCTGCGAATATTTCGACCAAAGCGCCAGCGAAACCAGAGCGCAAATCAACAGCGCCGTCGCCGCTACGAACGAAAGGTTGAGTGCCCGCGCCGGCCGCCAAGTTTGCGAGCTTGCCGCCTGGGCGCGGTTCCACACCGCAGCAAACCGCGGCGCGGTCTGTTCGTCGGCGAGCCTTAGCTCGCTAAACAGCGCCTGGATTCTCTTTTGCTCTCCAACTAATTCCATAAGCAATATCCGTCTGTCCCAAAGTTTCGCGCAGTCGTTTCTTGCCGCGCTCGTAATGTTGCCGGGCACTGCCGATTGAGACGCGCATTACTTCCGCTGCTTCGCGCAAACTCAGATCTTCATAGAAGACCAGGTGCAGCGCCTCTCTCTGTCGCGCCGGCAAACTCTTTAAAGCGTTCTGAAACTGTGCTTGCGTTTCAGATCGTTCAAAACCCTCAGTTGGCGTTTCATAAACAGGGATCTGCTCGATCGCCGCCTCTCGGTCCGCGGTCAGTCTCAAGCCTCGCAGCAAACTGCGGCGATGTTCCGAAATGGCCGTGTTTCGAATCACCGCAAACAACCACGTCTTTAGGTTTGCCTCTCCCCTAAACCGGGCTTTACCTTCAAGGATCTTCAAATAGACCGTCTGCAAAACTTCTTCCGCTTCCCCTCGGTCGCGGCCACAACAACTCAAGGCCCAGCCGAAACTGGCGCTATGGAGCTTTTCCAGCTCAACCTTAAGCTCCGCGTTGTCCATGCCGTCGATTTGCCGGTCTCTTCTCACGGATTCAATTCCGTGTTCAGTGTATTAGTCGCCCGAGCAGGCGAATTATATGACTCGGATGCCGGAACTATTGATTAAACGTCTGGCAGGTGAGGATTGTTTTGATCTTCTCCCTGCTCTCTGATGACCACGCATAATTTCAACCACGGAGGCACGGAGAGCACGGAGAGATTCAAGCCTTTGTTTCACACGCGCGCTTGACGGATTGCAGCATCAATCTTCGAATCAGGCCGCTGAAGGGCCGAACGAAGAACCAGTAGAGACGGAACTTGCGACGGCTGGCAACGTCGCCGCACTTTACCCGCGTTTCAGTCGACAGAATCGAAAGTCCGTCGCGGCCTTCACAGACGCTGAAGTTCCAAACGGCGTGGACAATCCCAGGCGGCACGGGCTGGTCAAAATCTTCGCGTTTGAAGGGCGAGAGATTGCCTGTCGGGCGCCAGAACCTTCCGGTGACCCCGAGTACGATTTCTTCCCCAGGCTCTTCGGCCAGCACGCCAAAGCCGGAGTCAATCAGGGTTTGAAGGTTGACTTCCGAATTTCGAGGCCGCGAGCCATGCAGGACAAACTCTGGAAGTGATCGCAGCGCGAGCAGCAGTTTAATTACAATCGAGCCGCCTATGTCAGTGGTCCACAGCGCCCGGTACACAACGTCACGCGACGCAGCGATATCGATACTGTGCGTTTCAACTACGTGGGATTCGGCGCCAATGAATCTAGTTGACTGGCTGCATGCATAGATCCCTAATACTGACGATTAGATCAAGCGTCACTGCTTATTCAAATTCCAACGATGGCTCGCAAAGGACAGGGAAGTTGACAGAGTTGGCGATGAAGCAAAGATGATGCGTCTGTTCGTGAAGCCGCCGCGCGAGTTCAGGATCGACCTGGCCGGCAACCTTAACAACCGGTCGCAGAGTAACCTGGGTGAAGTGTCCGCCGCCGTCTTTCGTCTCAGCCATCGCGCCGCTCGCGTCATCATGATATTCCGTCACCACAATTCCCGCGTCGGCGCAGAGATGTAAGTACCAAAGCATGTGACAAGCCGAGAGTGACGCAACCAACAACTCTTCCGGATTGTAACGCGCTTTGTCGCCCCGAAACGCCGGGTCTGATGAAGCGGGGATCGGCGGCTTCCCTGGTGCAGAGATTTCGTGATCTCGCTTGTAGTTGCGGAAACCCGACGTTCCGGCGCCGGTGTTTCCGGTCCAGCGCACATTTACTGAATAGGAATGCTCTCGAGACATGATGTTTCTCTTCGCCGCTGCTGCAGGCTGGGAGCGCGGACGTCCCGTCCGCACAGCTTGCGTAGCAAGCTAAAGGTTTTATTCGCGCTTCGCGCTCAGTGCGGACGGGACGTCCGCGCTCCCAGCGAGATGAGTTCAGTACCGCCTGCGAACTACTTTGCCCACTCGCCGGCGATTTGAGTTTCGACTTTGACGGGCACAGTTTGCAAATATTCTTCACCGGCAGCGCACATCGCACGCTCAACTGTGTGTGCGACTGCCGTAGCCTCATCATCGTCAACCTCTACAACGATCTCGTCGTGAATGATGTTCACGATCCTTGCCGAAGTATTCCGCAGCTCATCATTCAAGAGTCGCAGAGCGCGTTTCAGGATGTCGGCGCTGGTACCCTGAATAGGCGCATTCTTGCCATTGCGCTGAGTCATCGAAACCTGTTGACGGTCCGCGGCGTCGAAATTGAACTTTACCAAACGGCCCGATGCTGTGCGGGCCTGTTTCTCGCTAACGGCCCGGCTGGCCGATTCGCGCAGATAGGAGTCAAGCCTTCGATAAGTGGCAAAGTAACGACGGAGAACATCTTCCGCCTCGGTAACGCTTAATCCGGTCATCATGGAAAAGCGTTGCGCGCCAATGCCGTAGACAACGCCAAAGTTCAGACGCTTGGCAAAGTCGCGCTGATCTTTAGTCACTTGATCGAGCGAGACGCTAAAGACCTGCGCCGCGGTAACGCGATGAAGATCGGCCCCGGAATTGAACGCCTCGATGAACCCATGGTCGTTTGAGAACTCGGCCAGAATGCGCAGCTCGATTTGCGAGTAATCAGCGATGACCAGCTTTCTTCCGGCGGGATGGCCGGTAAAGCAGCGGCGATACTCCGGCGCGTGCGGCACCTGCTGAATATTCGGATTGGTGCAGGCAAAACGGCCGGTGGGCGCGCCAATCTGGCGAAAGTCCGCGTGCAGACGGCCGGTCTTGGGATTGATGTACTCAATCATATTCCGGCCATAACTGGTGAGCGCCTTTTGCATCGTCCGGTACTCGAGCAACCTGGCCACGACCGGATACTGTACGGCCAGTGGTTGCAGCTTCCAATTGCGCGTCGAATCAGGCAGCGGGATGCCGAGCCGATTCAAAGCTTCAGTCACTTGCTGCTGCGAATCGAGATTGATGTTGGCGCGCGGCGGGCCGAATAGTGACGCCTGCGCCACTCCTTCACCCAGCATCTCCTGCAGTTCGTTGGCCAGCTCTCCCCGTCTGGTTTCGACGATCGCAAGTTGTTCGAGCCAGCGCTCCTTGTTCATGAAAAACCCGGTCAGTTCGATATCGACCACCGGCATCACACATTCGAATTCCAATTGCGCGCACTGGATCAAATCAAGCGATCGAATTCTTTCGATCAGTTTGTCACGCAGTGGTAACAACACCGCCGCATCGCGCGCGGCATACTGCAATTGAGATTCGGAAAGTTCGAATTCCCAGTTGCTCAAACGCTCGCTCTTGTCAACGGCTTCGTTGAGATAGCGCTCGGCGATCGCGTTCAGACCGTGGCGATCTTCAAGACCGCCGGCCGAAACAATCTGACTTGCCAATAGCGTATCAAAGATGCCGACGATATCGACGCCGAGATTATGCTTGATGAATTTTGCGTCGAACTTTGCATTGTGCGCGATCTTGATCGGACGGGGAGCTGTCAGCAACTGGCGCAACGGTTCCATCTCCGCGCCGGATTTAAGGTCTGCATCCGCAAAGCGATTGAGGTCGACGATGTAGACGCCATCGGGTGACGCCAGTTGAATCAGACGCAAGCGGCCGAGGTAAGGGTCAAGCTCAGTCGTCTCAGTGTCGAGACCGACGGCGTGTTTGTGGAGGAGTTCATCGACGGCCCGCCGCAGTTCTTCAGCCGTGGTTACGAGTTGGTACTGCGTGTTCATTGAGGAAATGATTTAGCCACAAAAAAGCGGGAACACATAGCCACGAAAAAGGACAAAACAGAAGGCAGGAGCCGCGATATGTCAGAAGCCCGACCGTCAGGGAGGGCCAGGCAACATTTGGAGCCCTTGCTTACGCGCGGGCTTCTGACAAGTCCTTAATGCTTCGCGCCGATCAGGTAGGTCACTGGTTCATCGCCCGGAACAAATGCCGAGTGTAAGGTGTTAGCAGGAAGAAAATCTCGATCGCCAGCGCGCAGAGTGTAAGTCTCATAACCCACCCGCAGCTCGAGTTCGCCAGCCAGTATCCAATGCGATTGATCCTCAGCGTGGGCGTGCGGGCCATACTTTGTTCCCGGTGCATCACTCCATTGAAATACGCTGTATCCTTCTTTGGTCAGACGCGCTTTCAATTCCAGCGCGTCAGGCAAGGTTGGTTCGCTCCATCGCTCAACTTCAATGCTCATGAGTTACACTTTGCCATAAAAGAGAGAAAGCCGCACGACGGGGTGGGCTGTATCGGAAGCCCGACCGTCAGGGAGGGCTAGATCCGCGAGCATTCAGGTTAATCGAAAAATGAGATGCTCCCGTATTGGTGAGCATCGCGAAAATTGACCGTCACGTGAGTCGCCCTTGCTTACGCGCGGGCTTCTGACACGGACAGCTAACTCCAAACCGCCTTCATCGTGGAGGTTTGCGGTTGGAGTTCACGCGCTGGTTTGTGGGCGTTGTCTTTTTATCCGGTTGTGATGAACCAAACCATCCCCGCCACCAGCCGACTGAGGCGCCGACAATCAACAGCACAACCAGGACTCCCACGAATACAAGTTTCAAAGCGAGACGAAAGACGCGCCGCGCGACTAACAGAAAGAGCGCGACCGCGACAAAAGCAATCAGACCTGTCGTAATAGCTATCGTCATGCTGGTAACAGTCCCGGAAGTATTACAACCGAAAACATCGAACGCCGCACTCTGCCTACTGCGTAGTGCCTTCTGCTTTCCGGTAGCTCGCCCTCACGGTCGTCTTGATGTTTCCGCGCAGATTAAAGTCGCCTTCGATCTCCACGCTGATCGGATCGCAGGCCTTCACAAAGTCTTCGAGGATCATGTTGATTACGTGCTCGTGAAAAACCTTCACCTCGCGAAATGAATTGATGTAAAGCTTCAAACTCTTCAACTCAACGCAGCGCTGGTTAGGGACGTATTCAATCCGAATCGTGGCAAAATCCGGAAAGTCTGAGAAAGGGCAGATGCAGGTGAACTCAGGTATCTCGAATTCAATTTTGATTCCGCGTCCGGGAAACTCGTACGGAAAGGTGTCGAGCGGATAAAGCTTCATCTCCGCGCGCGGCGTCGATTGAATATCGAGTCCCTGCTGATTCGGTGGCGCCAGGTCTGCCTTTGGAGCTGACATAATATCTATTCAACCTAACCATTTTAGCCGCGACGCCCGAAACGGCAAGGAGCGCCGGGTGCTTGATAAAAAAGTTGCTTGATGAGCGTGTTAGCCTGGGAAGCAGCAACACCAATGCCCCGCCTGCGAAGCGGGCGACGGAGACTTACAGAACCGGGCTCGGTAGCGACCGGATCATAAATTCAACTTGAGTGGCAGCATCCCCTCGCTACTGCTCGGGGTTCTGTACCGGTCGGCTGTCGCGCGCTTCGCGGGCTCGCGAATCTTTCGATGACTTGTTCCTGGGGCTTACGCCCCAGGCTTTATGCTACCGTCCGCTCCGCGGACTTTGGTTCCTGCCACCACGCAATTTCATCTGCCGACTGAGTAATTCGAAGGTGGTCGTCCGATCTCGAAGACTTTTATCAGCACGAGACCCGCAATGAATCCGCCGATGTGCGCCGCATAGGCGACGCCGCCCTGTTGTGCGCCGCTGCCCAGCATGCCGAGCCCGCTGATTAGTTGGAACACGAACCAGAGTCCGATGGCGATAAAAGCCGGAACCTGAGTTACGAAATAAGAAAGGAGAACAGTGACCCGGCGCGTCGGGAACAGGAGAATGTAACCGCCGAGCACGCCAGAGATGGCGCCCGACGCGCCCAGGCTCGGAATCAACAAACTAGCTTCGTCGCCGCCCGCGAAGGCCACTGTCGCGAATACGTGCGACAAGCCAGCCAGAATTCCACAGACCAAATAAAAGACGGCATACCGCAAGTGGCCGAGCCGGTCCTCGATGTTGTCGCCAAAGATCCAAAGAAAGAGCATGTTGCCGAAGATATGCGCGATGCCGCCGTGCATGAACATCGAAGTGATCAGCGTGAGGTAAACGGGAATCGGGGTCGGCTGCAGTCCAGGCATTTCGACGCGCTGGCCGGTGATCGGCTGCACCAGGACGCGATCGCGGGTAACGATGTCCCGGCCGCTGATGATCTCTGCCGGCACGGTGGAATACGCATAAGTGAATCTTTCGTTTGTTCCCAACCCCTGGAGAAAGACAAAGACCAGCACATTAATCAAGATGATTATGTAGTTGACGACCGGCGTCGTCGTGCGATCTGCGTTTTCATCTGCGATTGGAAAAAGCATGATTCTTTTCTCGGAAAAAATCAGGGGCGCAGATATTGAGAAAGACTCCCTCTCCCTTTGGGAGAGGGTTGGGGAGAGAGGGACTTAGACGGCGGCAGTCCGTATAAGAGATTTCTCTAAGCCCTCACCCTGCCCCTCTCCCAAAGGGAGAGGGAAAAGACCCTCTCTCGTACGTCAGTCTCCTTCAGCCGCAGCTTCGGCGAAAGCTATTTCGCCGGCCGCGAGTTCGCGCCGCACTTCTTCCGCGGTGCCAAAGACGCGCGCCTTTTCGTCGTCGAATTCGCCTTCCCAGCGTGCGACCACGATAGTAGCCAGACAGTTTCCCAAAACGTTCACGGAAGTGCGCCCCATGTCCATCAATTCGTCTACGCCAAAAATTACTGCCACACCGATCGGTCCCAAACCGCCGGGAAGAAAACTATTCAGCGTTGCTAACAGAATTACCAGCGCCGCGCGCGGCACTCCGGCCACGCCCTTTGAAGTGATCATCAGGGTCAGCATCATGACAATCTGGCGGCCGAAACTCATGTGACCGATCACAGGTTCGGCGGCCTGGACTACGAAAACCGAAGCCATCGCCAGATAAAGAGTGGTGCCGTCGAGATTGAAACTGTAGCCGGTAGGCATTACAAAGCCGACAATGCGTTGCGGCACACCCAGGCGCTCCATGTTCTCCATGGCCTTGGGTAGCGCGGATTCGCTGCTGGTGGTGGCAAAGGCGATGGTAAAAGGTTCGCGCACGGCTTTCAGGAATTGCCAGAAGGGTACGCGAGCAATGATCATCACCGCGCCGAAAACGACAACCACAAAAATGACCAGCGCGAGATATAGCGAGCCGATCAGCAGTCCGAGATTCTTGAGCACGCCCAAACCGTTCGTGGCTATGGTGTGAGCCATGGCCGCGCCGACACCGATCGGCGCAAACATCATTACGTAGTTCGTAAACTTGAACATCACCTGCGCCAGCGCTTCGCAGCCGCGCAGGATCGGGGCCGCTCTCTGGCCCATGGCGGAAACGGCCATTGCGAACAGCACTGAGAACGCGACGATTTGCAGGACATCGCCACGAACCATCGAATCGATCACGCTGGCGGGAAAAATGTGGACCAGCAAATCGCGAAAGCCCTGCGGCTGAGTCTTGACGAGTGAGGTGATGTCCCCGCCGCCGGCGAGTACGACACCCGCGCCGGGCTTGGTCAGGTTCACGATGCCCAGACCGATGAAGAGCGCTATGGTGGTGACGGTCTCAAAGTAAAGCAGCGCCTTGGCGCCCATCCTCCCGACCTTCTTCAAATCGCCGCCGCCGGCAATGCCGACCACCAGCGTGGAAAAAATCAGCGGCGCGATAATCGACTTGATGAGGTTAAGGAAAATATCCCGCAGGAAGTAGATGTTGTTGCCCCAGTTGTATCCCCATTTTCTGCCGAGGTAACCAACCAGCCCTCCAAGCACCAGACCGATCAGAATCTGAGTGGTTAGCGAAGGTCTGTGCCAGGGGCGGCCGGTCGCGATTTGTTTCTGGTCTACTTGAGCCATAATAGTTTCAAGTTTCAGGTTCGATTAGTCCTACTTGAAACCTGAAACATGGAACTTGAAACCAACATTATCTTCCCCACTTCAACTTATCTCGCAGCACATCGAAATAATTCCGATTCGCCGGTTGCACGAGATTGAAGGTCGTTTTGCTCTTACGGATTAGAGCGCGATCGCCGGCCTGTAGCGAAAAGCCGACCTGGCCATCCAGAGTCAAGGCAACCTCTTCGTTCTCGGTAATCAGCCGCACCGCAATCACGGAATCATCAGGCACAACTATCGGCCGGTTCGACAAAGTGAACGGACAAATCGGGGTGATTACCACGGCGTTCATCGACGGATAAATCACCGGGCCACCCGCGGAAAGGTTGTACGCCGTCGAGCCGGTCGGTGTCGCTACGATCAGTCCATCGGCCCGAAATGAATTCACGAATTGATCGTTCAGATTAGCTTCGATTTCAATGATGCGGGCCAGCGCCGACTTGCTAACGACCAGGTCGTTCAGCACGCGATTCCGGGTGACTAATTCCTGGCCGCGCCACAACTCGACCGCCAGCATCAGCCGTGACTCGAGCTTGTAATCGCCGGCGAGAATAGCCTCAAGCGCTGGGAAAAGTTCGGCGATGGGAAATTCAGCGAGATAACCGAGGCCGCCATAGTTAACACCAATCACCGGCACCTCGACATCGCCAATCATTCGGGCGGTGGCGATCATCGTGCCGTCGCCGCCGAGCACCAGCATCAAATCAACGCCCCGCGCCAGGTCTTCCTGGGGAACTGAGTCAATGACGCATCCGGTCTCGTGCTCGACCCGTTCGCGTTCGATTTCCGGGCCGCCCACCAACTCGATGCCGCGCTGATTGAGCCACGCGGTCAGCCGGCAGAGGGTCTCAAGCGCGTCCGGCTGGTGCGGCTTGACGACGACACCGATGCGTTTGATTGAAGCTGAAGCCATTGGTTGTGCGCTGAAGGAACGCGCCGGATGATATCTGTGCGCTGATTTGAGTGTCAAACAAAGTGTCAGAAGTCCGACCGTTAGGGAGGGCCAGTCGGTTTGGCTAGTCCTCCCTAACGGTCGGACTTCTGACACGGCCGAGGTCGATGCGATTAAGAAACTCTGTACAGCGCCAGGAACTCAACATTCCCGTCTGCTCCATGGATGGGAGACTCGATCACGCCGCTTACCTTGAGACCCAATTCTTCAGCCGCGCTGTTTACTTCTGCGATTACACGCTGATGCTTCGCCGGATCTTTAACGATGCCGCCTTTACCAACTTCGCCTTTGCCAACTTCAAACTGAGGTTTGATAAGGGTGACGATGCGGCCGCGTTCAGTCAGCAAAGGAACTATAGCGGGCAGAATTTTGGTTGCCGAGATAAAGGAGACATCGATCGTGACCAGGTCGAACTTCTGATCGAAGTCTTCAGGTTTCAGATAACGGGCATTGACGCCTTCGCGGACTTCAACGCGGGGATCGCTGCGCAGTCGCCAATCAAGCTGATTGTGGCCGACATCGAGAGCCACGACTCTGCGCGTGCCTTGCCGCAGGAGGCAATCGGTGAATCCGCCGGTCGACGAACCGACATCGAGACAGGAAAGTCCGTTTACGTCGATCTGGAACTCGCGCAAAGCGGCCTCGAGTTTCACACCGCCACGACTGGCATATCGCGAAGCCGGATCATCATCGCCTTTTAGGCGGACATTCGCGTGGAGATCGAATTTTTCGGAGGGTTTGTTAACGAGTTGTTCATCGACCAGGACGACGCCCGCCATTACCAGCGCCTGCGCCCTGGTGCGCGACTGAGCCAGTCCGCGTTCGACGAGAAGAGTATCGATGCGCTTGCGCTTCATCCGGGATACTCTATCGTAAGGCGAGCAAGTGTCAGAGGCCCGACCGTAAAGGGAAGGCTTGGCAACGTGGGCGGCCCTTCGTTACGGCCGGGCTTCTGACACTAACGGCGAGCGCTTTGCAAGACGGCGCGGGGAGCATCGCTGATGTGTAGTTCCCCGGCGCACTCCTTACACAGCCAGACGATGACTCGCGGAGCGTCGACCCAATAGAATGGGCTTACCTTCTGGGCTATCTTCACCGCGTCATTGCCTTGCAGACGCTGCAGCGCCTGGACGAAAAACATTCCATTATAGAAGTCTCCGTCGGCTGAATTGTCCCGATGCACGCATTCTCGTTCGTAGAAGAATTGCTTTTTCATACAGGCTGACCCTTCCCCTCGCGCCGCACCGCGCGAGCATCCATTCAGGATCATAGTAATCCTTAGTCGGGTATATTTTGGTTGGAGGAGTTTAACAGGGCAGGGCGAATCAAGATGAATTTAACCTTCTGAGACGCCTCAGGCGCATGATGCCATGCCTGACACGCGAGGTCAACAATAATTCCCATCTTTTGTTACCTGAACGACAAACTTCAGTTTTAGGTCGATTAGTTTGATTGTCGCCCGGTCGCAGGAGCTGGGCGTTATGCAACAGACATGGGGATCAAAGGCGTGCGTTAAAAGGGAAAGTGTTCAGCGACAAACTGAAGTTTGTGGGTGATTCCAGCGTTATTGGGGATTCGGTCCGGCGAATATTTCCTGTATCCGTCCGGCACCGCGCTTGTCTTTGGTCGGATTATCAGTTTTCCTATCGTTTCCTTGAGTTTGCGGATGGACCCTTCTTTTCCTGATCAGCTTGCCAGGTTCAGGCGAGCTCCCACTGTTTGGTTGAGCGGCAGCCGTAGGTGGCAGAGCCTTGTTGTCCCCGGCCTTTGATTCGACGGTCGCTTGACCAGCGGTTGGGTCAGTTGTTTGGCCTTCGGTTTGGCTTTGTGTCGGGGCGCCTTCCGACCCGGGAGATGATGACTCAAGAGGGGCCGACGCACCCGCGGGCGGCTCAGTCCCCGAATTTAATGGTGTCTCGCTCTGAGTTTGCGATGTCGGAGCTTGATTTATCGGCTGGGTAATTTCTGACCTCGGGGCTGAAACTAAAGCGTTGCCTCGCTGACGATTCTCGTAGTAGTTAACTCCGAGCGCACCGAGTGCCCCGAATACAGCGGCGGCCAGCAGAATAGGAACTATCGATAGCAGAGCGCGAGACCGCTCGACGACCCTGGCTTGGGCGATGGGCACCACCTGACGCGCCGAAACAATTGTGGCTTCATCATCGAAACGAGGCGCCGGCAGTTCGGGTGGCGTTGTGGCAATTTCTATTCGAGTTCTGTTCATTTTCCCGCAGGGAGAGCCGTTCCTGATCAAGATCCAGTGGCGCTCAATCCTTGCACCAGGCCTTAGATGCGATTTTGAGGTTCAGCGTTTGAGCCCTCTTGCTGATTTTGAACCGGCTCTGAACTTTGTCACCTGAGCACAATCAAGAATCATGCCCCGCCGCAGGGCAATTCGCTCGGGTCGGGGCATTCACTGATCAGGAGCCGTGATTTCGCTTCTGACGGAGCGAAGGTCTTTCGTCGATCGCTTAAGCCGGAACTCTCTGAGGCTTGGCGCGCCGGTCTTCCAGAACGTCGACGGCTTCTTTTACTCGGGTGTAGATGCCGTCTCCGTCCAGCCCGTACTTGGCCAGCAGGAGTTTGGGATCGCCGTGGGTGACAATCCGGTCAGGCACACCCATGCGCACGACGCGCACCTTGTCCTGCAAACCGTTTTCTTCCAGCAGCTCCATAATTGCAGCGCCAAAACCGCCGGCCAGATAAGCTTCCTCTACCGTAACGATCAGACGTTTAGTGCGCGCCAGGGCCAGCAACAATCCACTATCGAGCGGTTTCACAAACCGGGCGTTCACGACCGTCGTTTCGATTCCTTCTTTCGCCAGGTTCTCGGCCGCTTGCCAAGACGGATGAACCATCGAGCCATAGGCGACAATCGCAATCTCGCCGCCATCGCGCAGCAGCTCGGCTTTCCCGATGTCGAGCAACTGCGGATCCACGTCAATCGGAACGCCGATACCGTTGCCGCGCGGATAACGCATGGCTGCCGGGCCCACGTGGTCGATCATGGTCAGCATCATGTCGCGCATTTCCGCTTCGTCTTTCGGGGCCATCAGAATGATGTTCGGAACAGCGCGCAGGTAAGCGATGTCGAGCAGGCCGTGATGCGTCGGTCCATCACCGCCGGCAATGCCGCCGCGATCCATGCAGAATTTGACGTTAAGATTCTGAATA
>Ga0207684_10003820_pt1 | contig 14510 bp, 9 predicted proteins | sample KBSK5501metaG_FD_184342 | JGI IMG/M metagenome (GOLD analysis project Ga0207684, IMG submission 184342) | Corn, switchgrass and miscanthus rhizosphere microbial communities from Kellogg Biological Station, Michigan, USA - KBS K5-50-1 metaG... | ecosystem: Host-associated > Plants > Roots >...
GAAACTCCAGGCTGGGCGGAAGGGCATTGAACCCAGCTTTGGCCAGAACGCTGTGTCCTTTCACAGAAGGATGCCAGGCGTCCATGGCGTGAATCAATTCCGCTCGGCCGATGTCCACATTCGCCAGGGCATCGGAATATCGCAGTTGCACGTTCCGCGGGCACTGGCGATTCAAATCCGTCACCATTGCATGCAGCTCCTTGTTCATCATCAGGGCGAGCCGAATCATGCCCCCGCGGTAAGAGGGTCGCATGGAGAGAAAATGCCCGTAATCGATCTCAAGATACGGAAACAACTTCCGATTGCTCTCGCGTAACGCCTCCGCCTCTTCTCGCGCTTTGAAAAACGCTTCAAAATTGACCAGACCAAACACCACAATCGCAACCTTATGATCTTCCTTTTCGGCGCGAGCCATTAAGCGGCGAAGTTGGCGTCGATAGTTTTGCTCGAACTTCTTTGCGCTCTCTTCGAAGCGCTTCTCTGGATGCTCGCGTTCCTGAACCGGAGTTTCCGCCGCCCAATCAAGATTGTTGTGACCGATCCAAAGCATGATCAAATCGGGATATCGGCGCGCCTTTAAAACTTGATCGACCTGTCCGGAAAAGTTGCGGGTTCGAATAAGCCGTCGGGCAAAACTTTCTCGCGCGTCGCCTCGATCCACGATCGCTCCCACTCCACTATGTTCGGTCGCGACAAGCGGTGTGAGCCGCTCCAGTCTTTCAAACACGCTGTAGACGCTCGCTGGAGAGGAATCCGTATCGAGAAACCAATCTCTGCGTCTTTCCGTTCGCACACGCCAAAAAGTGCTTGGAATGGAAGAGACATAAGCGTTCTTGGACAAACTATCGCCGATCATTGCCACATGCGGCAGCCGTTCAATTACTTGGCGCCGGCTAATCTTCCGCTGTTCATACGCAACGTAGGTGGCGTGAAACGGCGACTTCGGATCAGCGATTCTTTTGAGATAATCCGTGCTGATCGCAGTAGACGATTTCATGAACAGATGGTCGGGAAGAAAAAGGAGATCGACTGCATCCACCGCAACTTCATCGCTAATTTTTCTTGGCGCGCCGGAACTCGCGGACGTCTCCGGCGATAACGCCGCCGAGCCATCTGCGCCGGGCGTCGAAACCAAACCAAATCCTAAAAGCAGCAGCCATGTGTAATTTCGCGACAGCATTGAAGCAGCTCAAAGAGCAAGCTTTATTCCGCTTTGTCGAGCACTTTAGATTCAACCCAATTCGCCGACGAAAGCAAAGGCGAAGCCGTCGCGCTTCTCGCTGCCGTAGATGTCGATCTTGCAGTTGCGGGCTCAACCTCACTGAAGCCGGCGTTCCAAACCTGTGGAGTCTAAAAAAAGATTGCCGCATCGAATCAATTCCGGTCGTCGCCTCCAGTAAACTCGATCTCGGCCAATGCATTGAACTCGAATCTAATCGAGCCAATCCATCTCCGTAAGGAGACGGCGGAACGCGGCGTTGTCAGTTGAGAGAGCGGGCAGCCATTCGCCGATCGGTTCGCGTTTCCACCAAGCCGGGTCACCCGTCGGCGCGAATTTGTAACGATAAAGTCGCGCGCGAATGTAATGCGGAGGCGAATTAGGAAAAGGATTGCTGGCCAGGAGCGAGAGCGTGCCCGGATCGTTCTTCAGAAGCTTCCAAACAAAATGCAGCGTCCATGGGTATTCGGCCGGTGACGCCATGGCAGCGAACCAGATTTGCCAATCGATCCGGCATTGATAAGGCGCAATGATTGCAGGACGCCGGCTGGGGTCCCCCGGCTTGGCTTTGAACTCGTATTCCCTCCATTTCGTGTCGCCGGTGATTAAGGCGTCATCGGTTCCTTCGAAAACAATTTCGGGGCGTTCGCGGCCGACGCTACCAAAGGCGCCATAAGTATTAACCAGATCGAGCGGGTCGTAGGAGTAATTCATCAGTTGCCGGTCGGAAACGAGATTGAGCACGGGCGCGATGCTGAGATAGGCGACCAAGATCGCCAACGCGATGACGAGGCCGTTTTGGACACGGGAGGACTCTGCTTCCTCCCCTGCTTGGTCGGCCCGCCTAACGAGTGACCCTGGAAGAATGCGCCTCAGAAACGTATCATCGAAGCATGCGAGGAACGGGATGATGGTGACGTAGTTCAGAAATGAAAGATTGCCGCTAATGATGAGAATGACTTGAAAGCTAACGAGCAACACACCGGCGATGTGGCGAGCGGTGCGCGGTCCGAATGAAAACCACGGCACGATCAGTTCAACGAAATGATTCCACGCTGTCTCGACTTTGTGAAACCAATTCGGGAGGAAATGCAGATAACGGCTGATCGGATTTGGGATCGGCTGGGTCTCGTAGTGATAGTAAAGGCAGGTCAGATCCCGCCAGCACGGGTCGCCGCGCATTTTGATCAGGCCGGCGCCGACCATGATCCGAAAACCGAGCCAGCGAAAAAGCCAGATCACAAGCAAGGGCGGCGGTGTTTTTGGAAACGGCCGCGCGTCGAGCAACGGACAAAGAAAGATGGACAAAAACCCGGTTTCGAGCAGCTGCGTTTCCCAGCCATAGCCGTACCAAATCTGGCCAATGTGGACAATCGACATGTACATGGCCCAGAGCACGGTGAGGATGATGGCGTTGGCGTAGCCGGCGAGAACGATAAGTGAGATGGCAACGCCAACCCAGGCAAAGATCGACAAGGCCAGGTCCGAGATTCCGAACCAAAAAAGAGTCGGTACGTGCGTCATGCAGGCCGTGCCCGAGCCAAGCTCTGTTTGAACAGAGGTAAGAAAGTGCGTCGCCGGCGTCAATCCATGTTCGCCGATCAGCGGAACCAGCTGCCAAGCCGCGACCAGAAATGCGACCGCGTAAACAAAACCGAGCAGCCGGAGAATGACGAAGCGTGTTAACCAATAATTGTTTCCGCCGGCGAAAAGCTTTCGGATGAAATTATCCTCTTCAGTCATCGGATAACGATTGTCTTCGCTCCGCGTCTACTTGTAGATCGTCTTCGGCTCAGGCCCGGTGATTAACTTCTGAAAGCGCGGATCGCCCCGGAGCGGATCCCAATACCAACGAAATTTGAGGTCGGCCTGAGTGGAGCTAAAAATGAAAACGTTACCGCATGGGGTTGAGAGCAAGTGTTCCAAGAGCGTCACAGCTTGGGCGTTTTCGCCGGTGCGCGCGTAGATCAGGGCCAAAGCACTTGTCACGACTGGTCCGTCCACCGGGTCTTTGGATTCCGGCTTTAGCTCAACTGCACGTTGGCCCTCACGAATGGCGTCCTCTTTGCGCCCCATAAATGCATAAAGAACGCCCAGTTCGGCATGACGGATCGCGTTCTGCGCCGCCTGGCGAACGGAACTCTCGAAAATCGGTCGCGCTTCTTCGAAACTGGACAATGTGCGAGCGGAATCATCGCGGGCTAGCGTGGTGCATCCTCGCAGAAAACTTTTCGGAACCGGTGGCCCATCATCGCGCGGGACTGAATCGAAGTGAGAGTCATCTAATGCCCGGTCGGCTGCGTCGAAGTTTCGCTCGAGGAGATACACGTACCAGCGCGTCCAAACGGCAAACGGCGTGTCCGCCATGCTGGTCGTCAGTTTCGCAAGAACAGCTTTCGAGCGCGCGGTATCGCCTGTTGATAGTAAATCGAGATACGCGCGCATGAACTGATAATCCAATGAATCGGGAGCAAGAGCGATGCATCGGTCAAAGGCTTGTCTCGCCCCGGTCCAGTCGCGCACGCCAAACAAAGTCCATCCGAGATCTCTGTGAACCTCGGGATTTTGGGGATCAAGAGCCTGCGCCTGCCGAACTTCGCTAATCGCTTCACTCCATCGCCCCTGGCGCCGACGCAGAGCGCCGATTCTTTGGTGAACTTCCGAATCGTTAGGCAAAGCACGCGCTGCAATCTCGAATTCCGCAAGGGCGCGCTCATAATTCTCGTCGACTAAGTAGAATACCCTGCCCAGCGCGATGTGACCTTCGCCCAGATCGGACCGCAACCGCAGAGCTTCTTCAGCCTCGGCATGAGCTCTGGTTTTGTAGGTTTCGGTCGGTTGTTGGTAATAATGTGTAGTCAACGCGATGGAAAGCCGCGCATGCGCCAGGGCGAAAGCGGGGTCGAGGGTGATCGCCCTCTCGTAAAGACGCTCGGCCGTATAGAGGTTTTCGGTATCTTCCCAACGCAGGTCGAATTCTCGCGCCTGAAGATAACAGACATATGCTTCGGCGTTTTCAGTCAGCTTTGCCACTGCGCGTGCTTTTTCTTCTGGAGAAAGTTTGGCACGAAGCTGATCGGCAATTTGCTGCGCGATCTCGCTCTGGATCGCAAAGACGTCCGCAACATCGCGATCGTAATGCTCGGCCCAAAGGTGCGCGTCGTTACGTGCATCGATGAGTTGGGCACTCACGCGAATCCGATTGCCGGCCCGTTGCACACTGCCTTCAACGATGTGCGCTACTCCCAAAGCCTTGGCAATATCACGCAGATTGCGTTCCGGGCCGCTCTTGTATTTCATCACGCTGGTGCGGCTGATCACCTTCAGGTCCGCGACCTTGACCAGATCGGACAGAATCTCATCTTGAACGCCGCCGGCGAAGAAGGCGTTCTCTTCGTCTTTGCTTAGGTTTTCAAAGGGCAGCACGGCAATGCTCTTTTCGGGCAGCGGCGTCACACTGGCGGACGTTGCGGCCGAACGGCTCTCAGACTTTGGCGTTTTCGTGTAGAGGAAAAACAGCGCGCCAAGCACCAACACGAATCCGCCGAGGAGGAGCAAGAGCAACGGAACCTGGTTCCGTTTGTCACTGGCTCGCGCAGGTTCGGCAGTTACCGCCCCGATTGCTTCCTGCCTTGTTCGTCTAAGTTTTTGGGGAAGTTGTCGGTTTCCGATCTTGTCGTTGTAGAAATTGACCAGAAACACCATCTCTCCGTGCTTGACCTCGCAATCGCCTAGGTCATGCAGCTGAGTCCGCCAGTGTCCAAATGGCGCGAGATCGTCGGCCACGCGTTTGGAGAGTAGAATGTGCCCGGCATCGCCGCACTCCATAACCCGTTGCGCCATGTTTATGCCAGCGCCCGCAACATTCGATCTGTCGTTAACATCCAATTCCTCATGGACTGGGCCGCTGTGGATTCCCATTCTTAGTTGAATCTGCGGATAATTTTGCAGCGCTTCGCTGATCTCCACCGCAGCTCGAACAGGCGCCTCGGGACTGTCGAAGAAGACGAGGGCCATGCCGTCGCCGACTGGAATCCGGATTAATTTGCCAGCAACTTCCGCCTTTCGAAACTGCTCGGTGTTGCGAACAATTTGATTGAGTTGTTGCAGCACTTCGCTCTGCTCGTTCATGAGCAGCTTGGAGTAACCGACAACGTCTATGAATAAGACATGCGCTATCTCGAGTTGCCGATCCGATTTGGGCTCAGCGGACATGGCACGTGATGAGGTTCACTTATCCGAAGTTTATCATCTCGACTCAATCGCAGAGCGTCGAGACGAAAACGACCCGTTGTTCGCCGGAGTTAGTCCATGCGCGTGCCGATCAGGGCACGAGTTGCTGTGCCGCCACTAGAAGCGAAACCGCGTAAACGAAACCGAGCAAGCGCAGAATAATAAAGCGCGTTAGCCAATAGGAATTTCCGCCGGCGAAAAGTTTCCAGAAGAACTCCTCATTTGTCATCATCAGGCGTGACTGCCATCACGGCTTCGGCGCAAGCGACGCGACGATTTTTCCAAAGCGCGGATCGCCGCGCAGTTCGTCCCACACCGGATCAAACTTCAGCTCTCCATAGCTCGGCCCGCCGGGCAACTTTGCAACCGACGAGAGCCCCTCGATGGCGCGGTCGCGTTCTCCTATCCAGGAATACACCAAGGCCAAATTCCTCTCTATCTCGGGGCCGTAGACGGCGTCTCGTGAAAGCGGCAGCATTTCAACTGCACGGCGGCCTTCCTGCAACGCCTCTTCCTTTCGACCAAGAGCCGCGTCAACGGTTGCGAGATAAGAAAGCAATCTAGGCTGCTCATTGCGATCACGGAGAAGTGCGGCGTAGTGCTCCCGCGCAGCAACAAATGCGGAGCGCGCCTGTTCAGATTGGCCTGCCGCGCGCGCAGTCAGCCCTTGCAAAAAACTTCTTGGAAAAAGCGTGTCATCGGGTTCGTGCCGTTGAGCCCAAACGCTTAGAAGGCGTCCGGCCTCCTCGTAGTTGCGTTCCAACATCGCCGTACCCCATAGCTGCCAACCTGAATCCGGGGCAGCCAACGTAGCAAGGGAGGCACGCGCCGCCTTGAGGTCGCCCGCGGAGAACGCGGCTTCAGCTTTTAACCCGCGAAAGTAGTCCGCTCTCTCTGGGAAATCCGCTATCGCACCATCCGCCAGCCGCTGAGCGGCGGTATAATCCCGGATAAGGGTGTAAGTAGTGATCGCTTCCCCTCGAGGGCTCCAGTTTCGCGGATCGAGTTCGGCCGCTCTCAGCTCGTGACGAATAGATTCTGCCCAGCGGCCCAATCGCCGCTCCACCCAGCCGCTGTAACGAAAAACATCGACGCTATTCGGCGACAAACGCGCTGCCTTTTCCAGGGACTCAAGCGCGTGATCGTAGTCACGTTTCCCCCAGTAAAAGAAAAGACCCTCGGCCAGATGCGTTTCTCCTGCTTCCGGAGCGAGACGACGCGCTGCCTGAAGTGCAACCTCCGCTCGTTCACTCGCGCCGGGCAGACTCTCAGACCAGTGCAGGCTGAGGTTCGCTTCGACTAACAAACAATAAGCCAACGCGAAATTCGGATCACGAGCGACGGCTTTTTCCAGAAGATTCACCGCATTAGAAAGTTTTTCCACTGAACCCGCCTCGAAAGGCGACGTGCTGTGCACTAACTCTTTCGCGCGAAGGTACAAATCGTAGGCTTCTCTGTCCTGCGTCGGTTTACTGGCGAGAGCAGCTTTCTCCTGCGGCGAAAGCTTGGCACGAAGCTGATCGGCGATTTGCTGCGCGATCTCCGTCTGGATCGTGAAGACATCGGCTAGCTCGCGATCATAGCGGCCCGCCCACAAGTGCGTGTCGCTACGTGCGTCGATCAATTGGGCGCTGACGCGAACTCGTCCACCGGCCCGCTGCACGCTTCCTTCCATCACGTGCGCCACGCCCAGAGCCTTGGCGATATCGCGCAAGTTCCGCTCCGGGCCACCCTTGTATTTCATCACGCTTGTGCGGCTAATCACTTTCAGATCCGCGATTTTGGCGAGATTGGTTAGAATTTCATCCTGCACGCCACCGGCGAAAAATGCGTTCTCTTCATCTTTGCTCAAATTTTCAAACGGGAGGACGGCGATGCTCTTCTCCGGGATAGAAGTGTCCGCAGCAGCACCGGGCGAAGTAGATATGCCCTGCTTGGAGGCCGTGCGATAAAGAAGAAACAAAACGATAACGGCCGCAGCCAATCCCGCCAGAACGAAAGGCACGAGAGGAACAGGTCTTTGTTTACGAATTGCAGGCACAGAATCGGCAACTGCCGATCCGGCCGGTACCTGTCTCGCACGTTTAAGTTTCTGGGGCAGCTGTCGATTGCCAATCTTCTCGTTGTAAAAATTTACCAGAAAAACGCTTTCACCGTGCTTCACTTCACACTCGCCCAGTTCGTGCAACTGCGATCGCCAGTGTGCAAAGGGAGCCAAGTCTTCGGCCACGTGCTTTGACAAAAGAATGTGACCGGCATCGCCACATTCCATCACCCGCTGGGCCATGTTGATTCCGGCTCCGGCAACATTGGATTTTTCGTTCACGTCCTGCACGCGATTGACCGGGCCACTATGAATGCCCATCCGCACCCTGATTTGGGGACGATTTTGTAATGCTTCGCTGATTTCCACCGCAGCTCGAAGCGGTGTTTCCGGATTATCGAAAAACACCAAAGCCATGCCATCGCCGGTTGGAATCCGGATTAACTTTCCGACCGTCTCGGCCGCGCGAACTTGCTGTGTATCGCGGACGGTTTGATTCAGTTGATTTAACACCTCACTTTGCTCGTGCATGAGCAGCTTGGAGTAGCCAACTACATCGATGAACAAGATGTGGGCGATCTCAAGGTGGGGATCGGGGGTGGGTTCGGACATACTGCCCGGCGTCGTTGTACCTGAAAAACGTCCAACGCTCAACCAGCCTTTGCAGCGCTACGGCGCGGCAGGCACCCAACTCCGAATGCTCTTGCCCGCCGCGGCGGGCAAGCTGAGCGAGCGTCCAACATCCAATGTCAGTTACTGGAGCCCGATTCGCTTGAGAATCGCGGGGAAACGCGGGTTGGAGCGAAGTGAAGCCCATCTTGGATCGACCTTTAGCAGAGTCACTCGCGCATCGCGCTCGTCACATGCCCTCTCCAGGGAAGACAACGCTTCGTTTTGATCGCCTAAACCGTTGTAAACCAGGCCCAGATTGGACGGAGGGATGTAACGTTGATTGGCCAATGCTTTTAATTCCTCCAGCACCGCTCGAGCTTTTTCTTTATCGCCTGCTAACGCTTCGACATATCCGATCGACCCAATCGCCTCCGAGTTTCCGTGTGATAATTCTCTCGCTTTGATGAACTCCCCGATCGCCTCACCGTATTTTCGCTGCTGGGTATAAACTTTACCCAGCATCAGGTGGGTCACCCAAAAGTTAGGATCGAGCTCAAGCGCCTTTTGTAACCGTGTCAGCGCTTCGTCGTTGCGACCGGCGTGATGTAACATCATCCCCTCGAGCGCACGAATCAGAAGAAAGACCGGGTCCAGTTCTCGGGCGTGCCGGATCTCGGCGATGGCTTCCTGATGGTGCCCTTGATCCGAGAGGATATGAGCGTAGGCGAAGTGGGACAAAGCAGAATTAGGATCTAACGCGAGCGCGCGTTTGGCTTCCTTTTCCGCGGCCACCCAGTCCCAATCGTACCAAATAAGGGCGAACGACAACGCAGAATGCGCTTCGGCGAGAGAATCATCCAGTTCGATCGCCTTGATCGCAGCCGCCTTGGCTTGTGGCAGGCAATCTTTCGAAGGCACATCGGCATTCATGGCAAGTGCGCGATTCGCGGCTGCTAAGCCGGCATAGGCCAGCGCGTAGCCTGGATCCAATTCAATCGCCTGTTGAAGAAAGCCGATGCCTTTGCGGATGTCGGACGGAGTCGCTCTGCTCCAGTGATAGCGTCCGGTAAGATAAAGTTGATAGGCCTCGACGTTCTCGGTGTAACGTTTGGTCAGACGTTTGCTCTCGTCTCCGCTCAGTCGTAGGGCCAGTGCGTCTGCTACCTTCTGGGAGATCGCGTCCTGAACAGAAAAGACGTCGGTGAACTTCTCGTCGAACGTGTCAGCCCAGAGAGATGCTCCATCCGTTACATTAATCAGCCGAGCGGTTACTCTAATGCGATTCCCCGCTTTCTGGACGTTTCCTTCCAGCACTGAGTTGACCTCCAGTTCGCGTCCGGCCGCAACGGGGTCCTGCTCCAATCCGTCATATTTACGCACCGAGTTCAATGAGCGAACGACGATTTTCCCGCTGTTGCTTAATTTCGTAATTAAGGTGTCGGCCATACCGAGTTCGAGAACTTCATCCCGATTTGCCGGTAGCACTGGTTTGAAAGGCAGCACGGCGATTTGTTTTGCGGGTATCGCCGTTGTCGGGCTTCCTGACTTTGGCAGTGTTCTACGAAGAAGGATCAGGGAGCCCACAGGCAGCGCCACCGCCAAAAGCAGCACACCGGCGATCAGCGTTCTTTTAAATCGCCGACTCGCAATCTGTTTTCGGATCTCTTGCTGGAGCTTCTCCGGCAAATGCGGATTGCCAAACTTTCCCGTGTAGAGGTTAACGATCGAGACCTTCAGTCCATGTTTGAGCTCAAACTCACCCAGGTCACGCAACTGTCGTTGCCATTGCCGGTACTGCAGTAAATCTTCGGCGGCGCGCTTCGACAGAAGAATATGTCCGGCATCGCCACAATCCATCACCCGCTGCGCAACATTGATTCCGGCCCCGGCGACATTTGACCTACTATTGACGTCGGCGACACCACTTACCGGCCCTGTATTGATGCCCATGCGTACTCGGAGCTTGGGATGGTTCTGCAACGCCTCGCTGATTTCCAACGCGCATTGAACCGGCGCTTCCGCACTGGTAAAGAAAACAAGGGCCATCCCATCTCCCGTTGGTAAACGCACTAGCTTTCCCTCTGCCTCGCCCGCACGACACTGTGCCGTGCCTCGAACGATCTGATTGAGTTGTTCCTGCAACTCGCGCTGGTCGTCGATTAACAACCTCGAGTAGCCCACGATGTCTATGAACAAGACATGTGCGATCTCGAGCCGAAGATCGAGGTTTGGTTTGGGCATAAGACCCGAAGAGGTTGTTAACCTAAGAACGGCAAACGCTCAACGCTCAACGCCCAATGCTCAACCTCCAACGCTCAACCTCCAACGTCCAACACTCAACGTCCAACATTCAACGCTCAACGAAAGAGTGCCAGGGGGGAGAGTTGAACTCCCGACCAACCCCGAATGCTTTCGGGGCTGCTCTACTTTTGCTTCTGTAAGTAATAGATAGCGAGTTTCGGGTTTTTTTTGCGTTTCAGTTCCCGCTCAAGTTTGCGAGCCTCCTGCAGTGTCGCCACTTCTCTTTTTGCCACGATCTCTAGCTTTTCCCCGAGCCGCTTTGTCGTGGCCGTGTGTCCGCGCAAATGTTGTGCAAACCGGGCATCAAAGTCGACTGCTGATCCAAAGTAATGCCGTCCCGATGAACCTCTCAGAATATAGACCCATGCCATGATGAAAGAGTGCCAGGAGGGAGAATTGAACTCCCGACCAAGGGCTTATGAGTCCCCTGCTCTACCGCTGAGCTATCCTGGCGACAAAGATTTTCTAACCGCGTTAGCTCTCTATCTCAACTCCCGACCAACCCCGAATGCTTTCGGGGCTGCTCTACCACTGAGCTACCCTGGCGTGGAGGCGAAAAGATTCGGCGGCCGCTCGCTTGATGTCAACGTGGTGACTTTCTCTTTGCTTCTGCATTGAGCGTTGGGCGTTGGACGTTGAGCGTTGGACGTTTTCCGCTTTCGGACGCGTGGTGATTGAGAGCCTGCCCTAAGCGAAAGTCTTGCCCTGAGCGCAGTCGAATGGGTCGAACCCTTAAATCGCCCTGCCTATTTCCCTTTGGAGATATATGGCGCCAGATCTTTCGCGGGTCCGCGCAGCGCCGCCATAAAACATACCCCGTTTCGCTGCGAGACGACACCAGTCCAGCCTTCTTGATCTACATAACGCCACCCCGAAAATCCGCGAACCGCGCCGGTCTTAGCGTCTCTCTCTGCCGGAAAGAGAAAAAACTGCATCCGTTTTTCGACGACCCAGATCTGGGCGATGCGGCGAGAGTCCTCATCATCGAAAACACGACAACCGAGAGTGCGAAGGTCGGCAAACTCTGGGGGCACGTCATAGTGTTCCAGACGATGCTTCATAAAGAACAGATCACTTAATGCCCCCGCATCAGTCTTCACCGGATCGAGCAGGACCGACCGGCTCGAACTCGCGGTGATCAACAATTTCCGAGCCGTTTCCACTCCCGGAAAATCGTGCCGATGTTCCATGATATGAAAAATGAAAATACCGGCCATGACCGCGACAGCGATTCCGATTGCGAGGATGGCCGGATTTTGCGCAGTCTTCTTCCACGTCCATCGTGGAGGTGCGACCATCGTTTCTTTGGAGAACCATTCCTCGACTTCTGCCGGAATCGGCGTCGCCTGCACCAACGCCGCCAGCGCGCGGTCAAAGGCTTGTTGATTTGCAAAATCATCGGCCTTGCGCACCCTGAAGACAGCGGCGCGCATGGAGCGGTCATTGATGCGTTGCTCGTTAAAAGGCGCACATTGCACGAGCATTTGCTGCCGGCGAGTTAGACGTGGCATTTTCATGCTGCTTCGTGCGGAATGGTAATATCCAGCCACGCTTGAAATTGCTGGCGCCCGTCGGCGATCAGCTTGGCCAACTCCGCCGTTTTCACCTCCGCCAAGGTGAGCAGATCTTCATGATCGAACTGGTCGAGGTAAAAAAGAGCGAGCGCCGTCCGCTGCGGCTCGGGTGCGCCTGAAATCCAGATCGCCAGTTGCATTGGCTCGAGCTTGGCCATTTGCGCGGCCGCGCTTGCTTTGACAGGGTGTTCCTCCATCTCGATCGGCTCAGCTTGTAATCCGGACTCGCTCGCTTCCAGACAACGTCCGCGTGCGTCGCGAAACAGCCAAAGCCGATCGCTAGGCAACTCCCCGCCAGCTGACCGCAGCGCCAGCTCATGCATGGTCGCCTGAAAAATTTCCTGCGCCTTCACGGCGTCACCGGTCATCAAAAAACAAAAGCGGTAAAGTTGCGGCAGAGTCTGCGAGCGATCTTGTTGCAAGGAGTCGAATGTTACGTGTCTCGATTACATCGACAAGAGGTGATATCACTTCACGCGAGCGATTCACGATCTGGGGAGCACAGGCTGGCGGCATGATCTCATGACATGGGTGACACTTTTCCCTCTCAGAAGCGCCGCTGTTCGGCCGTGTACTCCCCGGCAGCCTGTAGTTGGCGGCAGCCTGCCGCCAACCCGTTTACACGGTTCTAGCCAAATGCGCAAAATGCGTTCGGTAAGCTGCCGAAACGCTACAGGCTGGCAGCCTGTGCTCCCCAGCCTCACCTTGCGCCAAGCTTTTCCAAACGGCGTGCGACCTCCTCGGCATTTTCGCGACTGTTGAAAGCCGAAATACGGAAGTAACCCTCGCCCTGCGTGCCAAAGCCACTGCCCGGCGTAATGACGATGTTTAGTTCGTTCAGCAGGCGATCGAACATCTGCCAGCTCGTCAACTCTTCCGCTGTCTTCACCCAGATATAGGGCGCGTTGACTCCACCATAGACCCGCAGACCAGCGCGCTCCGCAGCCTCGCGCAGGATCCTGGCGTTCTCCAGATAATGCTGGATCAACCAGCGGACCTGTTTGCGGCCTTCGGACGTGTAGAGGGCCGCCGCCGCCCGTTGCACCGGATAGCTCACGCTGTTTGCTTTTGTGCTCCAACGCCGATGCCACAGGGCATGGAGGGGCAACCGCTGTCCGTTGGTCCTTTGCGCGCGCAACGACTTTGGCATGACAGTAAAGCCGCAGCGAACCCCGGTGAATCCGCCCGTTTTGGAAAAGCTGCGGAATTCGATCGCGCACTCCCGCGCGCCCGGTATTTCGAAAATGGAGTGCGGAATTTCGGGCTGCGAAATATATGCTTCGTAAGCGGCGTCAAAAAGCAAAATCGCTTCGTGTTCGTGCGCGTATTCAACCCATTTAGTAAGTTGCTGCCGCGATGCGACTGCTCCAGTTGGATTATTAGGAAAGCAAAGATAGACCAGATCGGCCTGTTCCTGGGGCGGCTCTGGAACAAAGTTGTTCTCCGCTAGACAAGGCAAGTACAGGATCCCTTCGTACCCGCCGTCGGGTCTGGCCGGTCCGGTGTGGCCCGCCATGACATTGGTGTCTACATAAACGGGATAAACGGGATCGGTGATCGCAATTTTATTTTCGTCACCGAAAATATCGAGAATGTACCCGCAATCGCATTTTGACCCGTCCGACACAAAAATCTCGTCGTCGGCGATATTGATATTTTGATCGCGATAATCGTGCTGTGCGATGCTCGATCTCAAAAAATCGTATCCCTGGTCCGGACCATAGCCGCGAAAAGTCTCACGTTTCCCAAGCTCATCCGCGGCGCGGCGCATTGCCTCCACCGCCGCGCGGGGCAATGGCTCCGTGACGTCGCCAATTCCGCAGCGAATTAGACGCTTGGCATCCTCGGGGTGGGCGTCGCAAAAGTCGCGCACACGTCGCGCGATCTCCGGAAAAAGATAGCCGGCCTGAAGCTTGAGATAGTTTTCGTTTAGGAAGGCCACGTCGAGCGGAGCAGCGGAGTAATGGAGTATTGGAGAAATAGAAAAACTACTACTCCATCACTCCACTGCTCCATTTCTCCATCCCTTCGTCTGGCGTCAGTAGTTTTTGCTGACCGCCTCCCAATTCACCACATTCCACCAAGCCTTGAGGTAATCGGGGCGCCTATTCTGGTAAAGAAGATAGTAAGCGTGTTCCCAGACATCGACGCCGAGGATCGGCTTGTTGCCGTCCATCAGCGGGCTGTCTTGATTGGGCGTGGAAATTATTTCGAGCTTTCCGCTCTTGTTTTTGATCAGCCAGGCCCAACCACTGCCAAAGCGAGCCACGCCAGCCGCGGAAAGTTTTTCCTTGAAGGCGTCGAAGCCCCCAAAAGTTGAATTGATATCGTCGCCAAGCTTGCCCGAGGGCGCACCGCCCCCCTTCGGACCCATAATTTTCCAAAAGAATGAATGGTTAGCATGACCGCCGCCGTTGTTGCGGACAACCGTGCGAATGTCTTCCGGCACGGCGTTAAGATTACTGATCAAATCTTCGACCGATTTCTTTTCCAAATCGGCTTTACCTTTGATCGCGTTGTTGACGTT
>Ga0207684_10003825_pt1 | contig 14503 bp, 18 predicted proteins | sample KBSK5501metaG_FD_184342 | JGI IMG/M metagenome (GOLD analysis project Ga0207684, IMG submission 184342) | Corn, switchgrass and miscanthus rhizosphere microbial communities from Kellogg Biological Station, Michigan, USA - KBS K5-50-1 metaG... | ecosystem: Host-associated > Plants > Roots >...
CCTCTTTCACCCAGTTGGACGCGTCATCCAGCAGCTTGACGGTCTGCTGCAGGTCGATGATGTGGATCCCGTTGCGCGCGGTGAAGATGTACCGCTTCATCTTGGGGTTCCAGCGGCTGGTCTGATGTCCGAAATGGACCCCAGCCTCGAGAAGTTGCTTGAGCGTGACGAGTGGCATGCGAAAAACGGACCTCCTGTTTGTACTTCCGCCTCCGTCTTCCGGCTGCCGGACCTGTGATAGGCAACCCGACGCCGTCAGGAGACGTGCTTATTTGCTCGCCAAAGTATAGCCGCTCATCGTGAATTTGAAACTGCGGCTATGCCGCGGGGATGGTCGGCTTCCTCGCCCGCGGGGCCCGCGGGGTCCGCGGTGCTCGCGTGCGGGCCGCCCGCGCGGGTTTGCACGCGGGGTAATCGGAACAACTCTTGAATTCGCCGTAACGGCCCTGGCGGAGCACCTGGGGCTTGCCGCAGCGCGGACAGGGGTCGTCCATGAGCAGTTCGCTGGGCGCCGGCGGCGTGACCACCCGCTTTCCGCCCTCAATGTAGCGGCAGTCCGGATAACCGGAGCAGCCGACGAAGCTACCGAACCGACCCTTGCGATTCAGAAGTGGCTTGCCGCAGGTTGGGCAGACCCGATCCGCGATGACGTCGGCCGGGTCGATCTCACGCTTGACGTAGCGGCACTTCGGGTAGCCGGAGCAGGCGACGAAGGGTCCGCGCTTTCCGTTGCGCGTGACCAATGGCTTGCCGCACCTTGGGCACATCTCGCCGGTCGGCACCGCAGGCGGCGCTTTCTCCTGCCCCTCCCGACCCTGGATGTAGTCACACGCCGGGTACAGCGAGCAGCCAACGAATTCTCCGAGCCGGCTCATGCGATGAACCAGACGGCCGTTTCGTCCCTCCTCTTTGCACTTGGGGCAGTCTTCACCGGTCTCCCGCATCGGGACTTTTACCCGGGCGGTGGCCTCCGCTTTGGTCAGCGTCTTTGAGAAGGGCGCGTAGAACTCCCGAACGATCGGCACCCATTTCCGACGTCCCTCTTCGACGTCATCGAGCTCTTCCTCCATGCTCGCGGTGAAGGTGACGTCGACGATGTCCGGAAAATGCTCGACCAGCCAGTCATTGACGGTCTTGCCCAGGTCAGTTGGCGACAGCCGGCGCTCTTCTTGCTTGACGTAGTGGCGCGTCTGGATGACTTCGACGGTCGGCGCGAACGTGCTCGGACGGCCGACGCCCAGCTCTTCCAGCGCCTTGATCAAGGAGGCCTCGGTGTATCGCGGCGGCGGCTGCGTAAAGTGCTGCTCGGGCTTCAGCTCCTGCAAGTTGAGCGGCTCGTCGACATTGAGTGCGGGCAGTTCCTTCTCCTCATCGTTGTCGCCGTCGCGCTCCCAGACGCGGTAAAAGCCGTCGAAGACCAGCACCGAGCCATTGGCACGGAACAGGTAGTCGGCGGCGCCGATATCGACCCGTGTCTGGGCGAAGCGCGCCGGGGACATCTGGCTGGCGGTGAACCGTTGCCAGATCAGTCGATAGAGCCGGAGCAGGTCTGGCGTCAGAAAGCCGCGGACCGAATCCGGGGTCCGCTCGATATCGGTCGGCCGGATCGCCTCGTGCGCATCCTGCACCGAGCCTTTGGCCTTGTACTCGGGCTTGTCACGCCGGGCGTAGGTCGGTCCGAATTTATCGGTGATGAAGCGGCGCGCGGCGGTCGACGCCTCGTCCGAGATGCGGAAGGAGTCGGTGCGCATGTAGGTGATCAGACCCGTCGGCCCCAGCGCCCCAAGCTCAACACCCTCATACAGCTGCTGCGCCAGGCTCATCGTGCGGTTCGGCTTCATGCGCAGCCGGTTGGACGCATCCTGCTGCAGGGTGCTCGTCTTGTAGGGCGGCGGGGAATTCCGCATGCTGTCCTTGGTTTCAATGGAGAGCACCTTGTAGCTGGCGCCATCGAGCTGCGCCATGATCTCGCGCACCTGGCCCTCTTGCGTCAGTTCGAGCTTTTCATCGGCGCCCTGCTTGCTGTAGAGGCGAGCGCCGAAGATCCGCGGCTGATCGACCTTGGACAGCATCGCATCCAGCGTCCATGATTCGACCGGGACGAACTTCTCGATCTCCTCCTCGCGCTCGACCACCAGCCGAACCGCAACCGATTGGACACGGCCGGCGCTCAAGCCCTTTCGGATCTTCTTCCAGAGCAGCGGGCTCAGCTTGTAACCGACGAGCCGGTCGATCACGCGACGCGCCTGCTGCGCATCGACAAGATCCTGGTTCATCGGCCGGAGAGCGTTAAGGGCTTTTTCAACCGCGCTGGGCGTGATCTCGTGCAGCTCGATGCGCTGCGGGTTCTTCAGATTGAGGACGTGCGCCAGGTGCCAGGCGATGGCCTCCCCTTCCCGATCAGGGTCCGAGGCCAGCAGGATCTCGGAGGCCCCCTTGGCAGCGGCCTTCAACTCCTTGATCGTCGCTTCCTTTCCTGGGATCGTTACGTATTCCGGTTTGAAGGAATGCTCGACATCGATACCGAGCGTGCTTTTCGGCAAATCACGGACATGCCCCATCGAGGCACGAATGTCGTACTTGCCACCGAGAAACCGGCCAAGCGTTTTGGCCTTCGCGGGGGATTCAACAATGATCAGTGGGTTTGCCATGTCAGTCTCGACGAGAACGCGTCACCGCGCCGCAGTCGCCGATTATATAGCCGCCTATTTCCAACAGCGTCAAGCGTCGATTTATTTCCTTGATGTCCAGGGTCATCATGGCCGCCAGGTCATCATGATGCCGCGGTTCTACCCAATCAAGCAACTCCCAAACGGCCACAAGCTGCGGATCTTGCGGTCCCGAATCCGCGCGCGTACGCGCACGCGTGTGCGCGCGTATGCGCGCCTGCGCACGCGCGCGTGCGCGAGAGAGCTCGGCAAACTCATCGAGCACGTCCTCAACCGTTTGCACCAGCTTGGCCCCATCCTTGATCAGTTGGTGTACCCCGGTTGCCAGGGGGTTCTCGATACTGCCCGGAACGCACAGGACATCGCGACCCTGTTCGGCGGCCATGCGCGCGGTGATCAGTGCTCCGCTTCGCTGCGCAGCTTCGACCACGATCACGCCAAGGCTGAGTCCGCTGATGATGCGGTTGCGCACGGGAAAGCGACCGGGCAGCGGCGGCGTGCCGGGTTCAGCTTCGGTGATGACCGCCCCCGATTGCGCGATCGCCTGCGCCAGCTCAGCATGCTCGGGTGGGTAGATGCGATCGAGACCGGTCGCCATCACGGCGACCGTCGGGCTGCCACCTTCGAGCGCGCCACGATGAGCCGCCGCGTCGATGCCGCGTGCGAGCCCGCTGACGACCACCACGCCGACCTCCGAAAGATCGCGCGCCAGCCGACGAGCGGCACGCTGGCCGTACGGTGTCGCGCGGCGCGAGCCGACGATCGCGATCATGGGCTCCGCCGGCAGCCGGCCGTTGACGTACAGGCGCGCCGGTGGATCGTGGATCTGCGTCAGGAGCGCGGGATAATCCGGGTCGCCGAGCGCTATCGTCCCGGGGTCGGGGCGGCTATCCACTCTCGCGGTACTGCAGTGCCTCCGCCACGTGCGCCTCCTCGATACCCGAACACTCAGCGAGGTCGGCGATGGTGCGGGCGACGCGCAGGACACGATGGATTGCCCGGCCACTGAGCTGCAGGCGCTCGGCGGCCGCCTCGAGCAGCGTTTGCCCGGTGGCAGCCAAAGGCTCGCGCCGCAACTGCGGCCCGGTCAGCGCACCGTTCAACGGACCCTGGGGCCGTCGCTCCCGCTGGCGCTCGCGCGCCCGCAGGACGCGCTCGCGAACTTGGGGGCTCGATTCCGCCACCGCCGTGATCCGCAGTAGCTCGCCGGCCGGTTGGCGCGGGACCAGGACCTGGAGATCGATGCGGTCCCGGATCGGTCCGGACAGCCGAGCGCGATAGCGCTGCCGATCCAGAGGGGTGCATTCGCAGATACGGCGCGGGTCGCCGGCGAAGCCACACGGGCACGGATTGGCCGCTGCCACCAGGATGAAGCGCCCGGGCAGCATGGCGTGCCCCCGAGTGCGCGCCACTGCCAGCCGGCCCTCCTCGAGCGGCTGCCGTAGTGCTTCGAGCGCGTCGCGGCGGAATTCGGTGATCTCGTCCAAAAAGAGAACGCCCCGGTGCGCCCTGGAAATCTCGCCAGGCCGGGGCGCGGCCAGGCCACCGCCAACCAGCGCGGCCGCCGAGATCGTGTGGTGCGGAGCCCGGAAGGGCGCAACCTCGAGCAAGCCCGCCCCCGCGGGCAGCGAGCCGACGCATGACGCGATCGAGGTCACCTCGACGGCTTCACGCCGGCTGAGCGGCGGCAGGATGCCGGGGAGCGCCCGCGCGAGCAGCGTCTTGCCCGCCCCCGGCGGACCTACCAATAAAAGATGATGCGCTCCGGCGGCCGCGACTTCGAGGGCACGCTTCGCGTGGGGCTGGCCAAAGATCTCGGCCAGGTCGACATGCTGAGCGGGCGCGGGAGGCTGGGTCGGCCCAATCGGCGGCGACTCGTCGAGCGATGTGCCCTCGTCCCAATGGTCTTTGAGCTGCCGAAAATGGTTGACTCCAACGACCGGGGCCGCGGTCGCGATCTTCGCCTCCGCCACGTTGGCGGCGGGGACGTAGAAGCGCCGGATTCCAAGGCGATCGAGATGCGCGATGATCGGAAGGGTGCCGCGGATCGGTCGGACGGCGCCGTCCAATGCCAGCTCGCCAAGCCATGCGGCGTCTGGAGGCAAGCCGCGGTCCTGTGCGGCGTTCACGATGGCCGCCGCCATCGCCAGGTCGAAACCACTTCCCTCTTTGGGAAGCTGGGCCGGCGCCAGATTGATCGTCACCTTGCGGCCGGGGAACTCGAAGCCGCTGTTGTTGATGGCGATCTTGACGCGCTCGCGAGCCTCCTGCAGTGCCCGGTCGCCCAGGCCCACGATGTGAAAGCCCGGGAGGCCGTCGGCAATGTCCGCCTCGACCTCGACCCGGACGCCGTCGAGGCCGAAGACCGTCCCCGAGAGGGCCCTGGCCAGCACCAGGGCCGATATTACACGGTTTTGTGTATCTTTGTTAGCTTAGCTACGGCCCGTGTCCGGGGCAACGTCGTACGCTGCCGAGTGATCGCCTCCCTATGCAGTTGAAACAGACGGTGGCCCGTAGCCTCGGCTGGATGACCAGCCTGCCCTTTCGCCTCAACCCTCGGATTCGCATCGGACCCGGTCTGCTCGGGAATGGCCGCCTGCGCATCAAGGGGCCGGGGCGGGTGGTGCTGGGCCCAGACGTCAACGCCTGGTCGCACGCGGAGGTCAACCGGTTGATTACCACGCGCCCCGAAGCGGTCATTCACGTCGGCCGGCACGCCCGGCTCAACGGCTGCACCATCATCGCCGCTGAGCGAGTCGACATCGGCGCCGATTGCGTCCTCGGTTCCTGTGAGGTTCGGGACCATCTCCCCTACTCCGAGCCGCCGGCGGATCGCCGCAATCCGGGCCAGCCGCGGCCCATCGTCATCGAGGACAACGTCTGGATCGGCGGGCAGGTGTCCGTGCTGCCTGGCGTGCGGATTGGCCGTGACTCGGTGGTAGGGATCCACGCGGTCCTTTTCGACGATGTGCCGCCGAGCGTCATCGTCGGTGGGAACCCAGCCCGGGTGCTTCGCCGGCTTGATTTATCGGTCAGCGGGGATAATCGAGGGCAGTGAAGCTCAATCCACCGCCAGCCATCTGCGACCAATGCAAGCATCTGCCGCGCTGGGAGCACATCAGCGGCCCCGATCAATCGGTGCGGCTCGAGGACGGACGCCAGGTCGTGCGGCGCGGGCAGGTCTGGGTTTGTACCCACTGCGGCCACCAGGTACCGGTCTCGTTCGAGGCGTGGACCTGACGACGGCCGCGGCCACGCGCCTTGAGCGATTGCGGCACGTCCTCGAGCAGCGCGTCCGACGCACGATCGACATCGCGCCACCGTTGGTCCGGGCCGGCGTCCTGATCCCCCTGGTGAGGCAAGGAAACACGCTCGAGATGCTCTTCACCCGACGCACTGACACGGTCCTCACCCATAAGGGCCAGATCTCTTTTCCCGGCGGTCAACGGGAAGATTCCGACGCAGAGACCGTCGAGACCGCGCTGCGCGAGAGCTACGAGGAGATCGGCCTCGAGCCGTCGCGGGTCACGGTACTCGGCGAGCTCGACGATGTCTTTACGGCCGTCAGCAGCTTCGTGATAACACCCGTCGTGGGCCTGATTGAGGGTGGCATCGATGATTTACGACTGGCTCCCGACGAGGTAAAGAGCGTGCTGATGGTCCCCGTGAACCGTTTGCTCGACTCCGACGTGCACACGACAGAAACCCGGAGCGTTGGTGAGCAGCAGTACCGCATCCATTACTACACGATCGGCGCGGACGTCATCTGGGGTGCGACCGGCCGGATCGTCTACCAGTTCCTCAGAGCCTGGGAAGAAGCCGCCTGAAGACGCCCGGCGCGTTTCTCGAAGAAACCATTCAGTCGCAACCCGACGCGCTGGAGAAACTCCTGCGGGATCCGCCACCGTCGTCGGCGATATCGCGCCTGTCCGGCTGCTCCCGCATCTTCCTGGTCGGCACCGGGACGAGCTACCACGGCGCGCTGGTTGGCCAGTATTTGCTGCGCAGCGCGGGCGTCGAGGCCTGGGCGATCCGGGCGTTCGAGTTCGCCAGCTATCCTCCGTCCTTCAAGGCGGACGACGGCCTCGTGCTGCTGAGCCATCGAGGCACCAAACGCTTCAGTCAGGCGGCACTCGAAGACTTCAACGAGGACCACTGGCTTGCCATCACCGGCGAGGACGCTCCCCTCGAGGGCCCAGGCGTTATTTATACGGTTCCGCAGGAACGCTCCCCGGTGCACACGGCCAGCCATACAGGGGCGATGATCCGGCTCGCTCAGCTCGCTGTCGCTCTCGGGTCGCCGCCCTGGAAGGCCGAGGTCGCCCGCGTACCCGACTCCATCCGGAGCGCGCTCGGGCTACGCGCGCCGATCAAGCTGGCGCTGGCTCGGTTGCAACTCGGGCGGGTCGTCCACTTCGTCGGCGGCGGACCCGCCTGCGCGACCGCGCTCGAGGGGGCGCTGAAACTCCGCGAGGCGTCTTACGTGAGCGCCGAGGGCCACGAGCTCGAGAGCATCTTCCACGGCCCACTGATCAGCGTGCAGGCGGAGGACTCAGTGGTGATGGTGGCCCAACCCGGCGCGTCGCTAGAGCGGACCGGTCAGCTGGCGGCAGCCCTCCGTGAGATCGGCGCCGCCACCTTCGCGGTTGGTCCCTCGGCCGGCAGCATGAGCGCGACGGTGCAGCTCGAGACTCCCACGATCGACGAACTCCTAGCGCCGATCGTTAACGTAGTGCCGTTTCAGTGGCTCGCGCTCGAGGCATCCCGGCACCTGAGCGTCGACGCGGATAGCTTCCGCAAAGTTGGCCGCTACGCCGTCGCCCAATCCAAGTTCACCCTTTAGAACGAACAGTTGTTGCCTGCGCAACCGGGGGCGCATTCTTGACCTGTGGTCCGACAGTCGATCGGGCTACATTCAGCCCGATCGCTGAATGGGACCGAAGGTCCAGGAAGAAGGCGCTTAGTAGCTGAGTTATACCGGTGTGCAGCCCAGGGTGCACCCAACGGTGCTCGTTCTGATGGCCGCCATTGGCTTGGCCTCGACCCTTGACCTCGTTGGGGATGTAGCCAACCTCAACAGCGTTGTACTTCTGGACAACTACAGCAGCCACACCATTCAGGTGCGAGAAGGCCAAGTCGTTCGTAAAACGTTCAACCCCCCGATCGATCCCAGCAGCATCACGCTCAGCTCCGATGCGGTTGGTTGGTCGCGACCGTCGGACCCACGCAGCTCGCACACGCCAATCGGCCGAGCCGACTTCAAGGCACTCCACCCTGGTGTTAGCACGATCAAATACAAGGTCGCGGACGGATGGCAATTTGGCCCGATCTACTACATCGTTGACATCCTGGTGCGTGACCGTGCTCGGCCCTATGACCTGGCATTGAGCGCAAACGGAATGTCATCGAGCTTTTGGACCCCCTCCGCGTTCGCTTTGCGAGTAGGTGATGAGGTTGTGGTCGCATCCCGTGACGCACATGTGCTCACCACAGATTCCTCCATCGTCGTCGAGACAATCAGGCTCGCGCTGGGCAACCCAGGGGGGCTCACGACATTCCGAGCCATCCGAGCGGGAACGGCCCAGATCGGCTTACATCGAGCCGATGGCTTCTGGCTGCCGGCCAACATCGTGGTCTCAAATTCCGCATCGCGATTTGATCTCACTGCCAATGAACCCGATGACGGCAAGGTCATTCAGGTGGCCGCGGGCCAGTCGCTGCGCCTGACGCTGAAGAATCTCCCGCGGTACCGGCCGTGGTACATCGCAAGGCAGCCGGAAGGCGTGATCCTACTCGTCGACCCTAAGAGCATCGGACAGGATGTAAACGGAGCGTTCGGATTCCAAGCCATCAAGCCCGGAACGCGCGAGATCTTCTTCCGAGCAGAGCCCGCGGATTGCGCCGGCCAAATCTGCGCGGCCAAGACTCGCGAGTTCCACCTTAACCTCCAGATCTCGTCGTGAAAACCGATCGGCGTACGACCTAATACTGGCCCGAGCAAGCGCGCCGATAATGACGTCGTTGTATTTGCGTGGATGTTCGAGCCGCTCGGGTGCAGCCAGCCTTTGAGGTACGCGCCGGCAGCATTTTCACCGTCTTTCGTGGCGCAGCTCTTCTCGCGGCGATCGTCGCCCTGTTCTTCTGGGGTGGGGCGACTTCCGTCAATGACCGTGCCGGGGAAACCGGCGGACTCGTTTGCTTGCTGGTGTCGGCCGGCATTGTCGTATTTGCCTTCGTCGCCGGCGGGAAGGTCAGACTATTCGCGAATCAGGAATTGATCGGACTAGTCGGGCCGTTTGGCGGCATCCGCGTCTGCTGCCGAACCGATCTCGCCGAGATCCGCACGGTTTGGCACTGGTATCAGGGCCGCGGCCTGGGCGCCTGGATCTTCCCGACCATCCACTTCCGAAAGCGGGACACCACGGACGCGTTCGTCACGCTGGCTCTCCTTTACGAGACCGAGGACCTCATCGCTCTTGGCGCGTATCTCGGGATGCCAATCGAGCTGGATCGGCCGGCGACGCCTAAGGCGGCATAAGGGGCTTTTAGTCGATCGCGTTCTTGATGTGATCGACCCTGATCAGGCGGCCGTCGCTGACGGTTAATCCGACCACATCGAAGCGGACTGACCCCCGATATGGCCGTATCTTTAAGTAGTACAAGCCCAGCTGCCTTAGCTTCCGGATTTTCTTGGCGTCGACCGCCTCCTGAGGCAGGCCGTAGCCGTGGCCGGCACGGGTCTTCACCTCGACGAAGACCAGCGTCGTTCCGTCCATCGCGACCAGGTCCAGCTGGCCGAGCGGCGTCCGGACGTCCTTCTCAATGATCTCGTAGCCGAGGCCACGGAGGTGGTCCTCGGCGAGCGCCTCGCCGCTAAGCCCGAGCTTGTTGAGTGGCAAAGGCTGCCGCCTCTAGCTCGGCGCGGGTCCGGATCGAGATGAACGAGCGGCGGTGCAACGGGGTCAGACCGTGACGGTCCATCGCAGCGAGGTGGTCGGGCGTCGGGTAGCCCTTGTGCGCTTCGAAGCCGTACCCGGGAAACTTTTCGGCCATTCGCATCATCAGTCGATCGCGCGTCACCTTCGCGAGAATGCCGCCCGCCATGATCGAGATCGAGCGGCGGTCCCCCTTGACGATGGGCAACTGCGGCGTCAGCGCCTCCGGGAGCAAGAACCCATCGACCAGCAGGTAATCGATCGGTCGGCCGAGCCGTTGGAGTGCGATGCCCATCGCCCAGCGGTTGGCGCGCGACACACCGACCCGGTCGATCTCGTCAACCTCGACGATGCCCACGCCCCAGGCGTCGGCGCCTTCGAGGATCCGTTCGTAGTAATGGTCGCGTTCCTCGGCGGTCAGCAGTTTGGAGTCGTTGATCCCTTCACAGTGGAAATAGGGCCGCATGATCGCCGCGCCGGCGACAACCGGACCAGCCCACGGCCCACGGCCCGCCTCATCGACGCCCGCGACCGTCGCGTAACCGAGCCCGAAGGCCTGGCGCTCGAAGACCCAGAGGTCGCGGTCAGCTTTCGGCCGTTTCTGGCGTTTCGGTGCCGGCGTCGGCTTCGTTGTCAGCGGGGACGGCTGTGGTGGCAACGGTTTGGCGTTTCTCCCGAATGCGGGCGCTCTTCCCGACTTTTCCTCGCAGGTAATACAGCTTGGCCCGGCGCACTTTGCCGTGCCGAACCACGTCGATCTTCTCGATCCGCGGTGAGTGCAGTAGGAAACTCCGCTCCACTCCGACGCCGTGAGCGATCCGGCGTACCGTGAAGATTTCCTTCGTCCCACTGCCGCGGCAGCCGATCACGACACCTTCGAAGATCTGGATCCGCTCGCGGGTGCCCTCGACGACCTTCGCGTGGACCTTGACGGTGTCGCCGGTGATCAAGGTGGGGACGTTCTTGCGCTTTGCCTCGGCGTCGAGCAAGTCGATGACGTTAGACACGGCGTACAAGGATAACACCCGGCTACGGCGTGGGCTGCTGGTCGAGCAAATCGGGACGGCGACGGCGCGTCCGCTCAGCCGCCTGGGCACGACGCCAGCGCTCGATCTCGGCGTGATGACCGGAGAGCAGCACCTCCGGAACCGGGTAACCTTCGAAAACCGCAGGCCGTGTGTACTGCGGATACTCCAGGAGTGTCCCGGCGAATGACTCGTCCTTGGGCGACTCCTCCGAGCCGAGGACACCGGTGACGAGCCGGCTGACGGCGTCGATCACCACCATCGCCGGGAGCTCACCGCCGGTGAGGACGTAATCACCGATCGACACTTCTCGGTCGACCAGGTGCGCACTGACGCGCTCGTCGACCCCCTCGTAGCGACCGCAGATCAGGTAGAAGTCGGCGTTGCCCGCCAGTTCGCGCACCAGACCCTGGGTGAGTCGCTCACCCTGCGGGCTGAGCAGGATCACCGGTCCGGTCCCTTCCCGGGCCCTGACCGCTTCGAAGATGGGTTCGGGCTTGAGGACCATCCCGGCGCCGCCGCCGTAGGGAATGTCGTCGACCTGGCGGTGCCGGTCGTGGGTGTAATCGCGCAGGTTGTGCATCCGCAGCGTGACCAACCCGGCCGCAAGGCCGCGGCCGGTGACTCCCGAGCTCAACGGACCCGGAAACAGCTCGGGGAAAAGGGTCAGGACCTCGATGTTCACGCCTGCGTCTCTTCGTCCAACTCGACGGTGATGCGACCCTCCGTGGGCGCGATCGACCGGACAACGCTGCGAATCATTGGGATCAAGACCTCGTGGCTGCCGTCCGTGACGCGTAACACGTCGTTCGCCGGGTAAGTGAGCACCTCGGCCACCTCGCCGAGCTCGCGACCACCATGGACGTCGAACACTCGCAAGCCCACCAGTTGGAAGTGGTAGTACTGATCGGCGGGGAGGGCTCTTGCCTCCACGAGTGGCACCGTGCAGTAGGCGCCGACGAGCTGCTCGGCGGCGTTGCGATCGTTGATGCCGTCGAAGGTGACGAGCAAACCATCGGGTTGTTCGGTGGAGCGGGCAACCCGCAGGTGCCGGCCGGCGACCGCCACCTCGCGGCCCGGCGCGAAGCGATCGGGAAAGTCGGTCAGGAGCTCGACCCGCAGCGCGCCCTTCACGCCGTGGGCGCTCCGGACCAGACCAATCCGAAGATCGGTTTCGGGTTGCGTCGTCAAACGATCTCGACCATCACCCGATCGTGGTTCTTGAGTGCTGCGGCACGCACCACGGCGCGGATGGCATCGATGTTCCGTCCGCCCCGGCCGATCACTTTGCCGACGTCCTCGTTGGCCAGCGTCACCTCGACCCGGTTGGTGCGCTCCCCTTCGACCATCGCGACCTTGACGTCATCGGGCTTCGACACCATCGCCTTGATGATGTAGCCGACCAGGTCGGTGTAGTCGTGCATGGTCAGGCCTCCTCGGTGGCGGCGGCCGCGGCCGGATCGGGTGCGCTCGGCGCGGCGGGTGCCGGAGCCGCAGCCGCGGCGGGCTTGGGCGGCTTGGTCGGCCGCTTCCGGGCAGATTCCTTGGGCAGCAGTCCCTGGTCGATCAGGAACGCGCGCGCGGTGTCCGATGGCCGCGCGCCCTTCTGCAGCCAGACCTTGATCTTGTCCTGGTCCAGGTTGAGCTTCACCGGTTCCGTCATCGGATCGTAGGTGCCGAGAATCTCGATGAACTTCCCGTCTCGTGGCGAGCGGCTGTCCGCCACCACCAGGCGATAGAAAGGATGCTTCTTTGCGCCGATGCGCCGCAGTCGAATCTTTACCGACAAGTTGACCTCCTAACTTTTCAAAAGTTGAGCGGGATCGTAGGGTAATCCCTTGATGCCTCTTCCCTTCCCCATCTGTTTCATCATCTGTTGCATCTGCTGAAAGCCCTTGATCAGCCGGTTCACCGCGGCGATGTCGGTGCCGGCGCCGCGCGCGATCCGGCGACGGCGGCTGCCGTCGATCATTTCGGGTCGCTCGCGCTCCTTCGGCGTCATCGAGAGGATGATCGCCTCCATCTCCTTCAACTGGTCATCACCGGGAAGGGCCCCCGCGAGATTCTTGATCTTTCCAGCACCCGGCAGCATGCCGATGATCCCCTCCAGCGGACCCATCTTCTTGACCTGCTTCAGCTGTTCCATGAAGTCCGTGAGCGTCAGCCGCCCGGCGCGCAGCTTTTTCTCCATCACCTGCGCCTGCGACGCGTCGACCTGGTCTTGCGCTTTCTCAATCAGCGTCAGCACGTCGCCCATGCCGAGAATCCGCGACGCCATCCGATCGGGATAAAAGATCTCGAAGTCGGTGAGCTTTTCACCGACACCGACGAATTGAATCGGCGTTTGGGTGACGGCACGTAGCGAGAGCGCCGCGCCGCCCCGCGCATCGCCGTCCATCTTGGTGAGGATGGCGCCGGTGAGCGCGATCGTCTGCTGGAAGGCGGTCGTGACGTTGACCGCTTGCTGCCCGGTCATGGCATCGAGCACCAGGAGCCGGTGGCGCGACGGGACGGCATCGGTGATCGCCTTCAGCTCGACGAGCAGGTCCTCCTCGACCTGCAGCCGGCCCGCCGTATCGACGATGACCACGTCGGCGTTGACCCGTCGCGCTTCGGCGAGTGACTCGCGGGCGATCGTTATTGGATCCGTCTTCCGCGGCGCATAGGCCGGTGCGTTGATGCTCTTGGCCAGCACCTCCAGCTGCTCCATCGCGGCCGGCCGCCGGACGTCGGTCGACACCAGCAAGGGGCGGTGCCCTTCACGGCGCACGAACAGGGCGAGCTTGCCCGCCGTCGTGGTCTTGCCGGAGCCCTGCAGACCGGCGAGCACGATCACCGTCGGTGGCGACGGCGCATAGGTCATCGGCGCCCGCTCGCCGAGCAGCTGCACCATCTGCTCGTTGACGATCTTCACGATCTGCTGGCCCGGATTCAGGCTGTCCATCACCTCTGCGCCCACCGCGCGGGTGCGAATGCCCGCGATGAAGTCCTTGACCACCTTGTAGTTGACGTCGGCCTCGAGCAGTGCGAGCCGGACCTCCCGCAACCCGGCATCGACGTCGGCCTCGCTGAGCTTGCCCCGCCCGGTGAGCTTCTTCAAGGCCTGGTCGAGGCGCTCGGTCAGGGACTCAAACACGCTGCGTCCGCTCCAGCCCGAGTTTGCGTTCGTAGTCGTCCAGGTTCACCGTGGTCCGCCGTACCACGTCGTAGACGGCCGTCCGCGACACCCGTTCGCGTTTGGCGATCTCGCCATAGGACCAATCCAGCTCCCAGGCCAGGTGGAGGATACGGCGTTGGTGCTCGGTCAGGAGCGAGCCATAGAGATCGAGCAGCCGCAGGAGGCGATGACGCCGCTGGTGACTGTCAAGCATTTAGCCTTGACAGTATACGGCCTCCTCTTCACCCTCCCCGAGTGCGCTTCTCCTCGTTTCGGAGGACGAACTGCAGCAGCCAGAGAATCCCGACCACCGCCGCGCCCAGAGCCAACAGCCCAATGGCGCCGACGACGACCGCGAGAATCACAAACGTCAGACGGGTTCGTCCTCGTCCGCTGGCTCGACCCGCTCGTCCTGCAGGATCTCGAGCGCCTCGGCCGCTTGCTCTCTGGGCACCCACAGATCGACGGCGGCGATCTCGCCAGCGGTCTCGGGGATCACCGCGGCCATCGCCTCATGCCGCAGATAGACCGGGATCCCGGAGGCCTCGAGGACGGCCTTCCAGACGTCGGCCTCCGGCAGCCCGTTGGCTGTCACCAACTTGACGAACGCCTTCGAGCTGTCTTCGGGGGTCATCCAGCCTCCTCCATTCGCAACAACGCATCCAGGTATTGGGCCGCATCGAATCGGTTCAGGTCATCGAGGCCTTCGCCGATGCC
>Ga0207684_10003826_pt1 | contig 14499 bp, 11 predicted proteins | sample KBSK5501metaG_FD_184342 | JGI IMG/M metagenome (GOLD analysis project Ga0207684, IMG submission 184342) | Corn, switchgrass and miscanthus rhizosphere microbial communities from Kellogg Biological Station, Michigan, USA - KBS K5-50-1 metaG... | ecosystem: Host-associated > Plants > Roots >...
GCCAGCACTTTGGTGATCGCCGCCGTCAGCGTGGTCTTGCCGTGGTCGATGTGCCCGATCGTTCCCACGTTCACATGCGGCTTCGTTCGCTCAAACTTCTTCTTTGCCATATCCTAAAATGGCTCCTCCTACAACTATCTGCGATCAGATGACAATGGCTATAGACATGCAGCAGCCGTCCCCTGATTGACTGATCGCCAACTTTTCTGGTTCTTCCACACTAATACTTCCTTGCATTCAGATCTGAATGCATTTACGTATCATTCATCTTCATCCGGCAGTAAGCCGAACACAATAAAGAAGCGACGATCTCTTCAGAAGACGGCAGTGAGAGCTATTTGTACGTCCAGCGTGGATATTCATGAAGATGCGTGCATGCTTGTAGTACCCTCAAATGGGTCGATCCGAAAAAGTATGTAACCTACGCATCGATCAGAAACCACGGGAGCCCGTGATGGGAATTGAACCCATGACCCCAGTCTTACCAAGACTGTGCGCTACCGCTGCGCCACACGGGCAGACTTTAGGTGATAGGTGGGCAGTGAGGGATTCGAACCCCCGAAGTCGTCTGACAGCTGATTTACAGTCAGCCCCATTTGGCCACTTTGGTAACTGCCCAGAATGAGAAGCGCCCATCGGATAAATCTAAGCACATCCGCTTTGCCCGCACCATTTATCCTAAGCCAGGCTAACTAAACGGAGAGTACCGACGGAGAGACTCAACACCTGTTACTCTCGTCACGAGGAGCACAAACTGACACCCCCTGAGTGATCGACCAGACCATTATAGCCGACGCTTTGTGCCGTGTCAAGCATTTTTCGAGTGAGCGCCAGGGCCTGTGAGTGTTAGGTAATGTTACAGGAACCGGCTCCCTTTTTATTGCGTCCCCACTCTGCTTTGGCCTACTCGCAATGCGATAAGTACTGCAAACGAAATAGCTAACAGTACTACTGAGAGCGCAACCGCCGACTCCAGATCGATCTCAGCAGCAGTATAAACAGCTATGGGCATTGTCTCCGTAATACCAGGAAAGCTACCTGCAAAGGTGATTGTAGCTCCCAGTTCCCCAAGTGCGCGTGCCCATGCGAGACCAGCGCCCGTCAACAATGCTGGACGGATCAACGGCAGCACTACACGCCGGAACGTGTAGAACGGCGAGGCGTGTAGGGTATAGGCTGCCGACTCGAAGCGCAAATCCAATTGCTCAAGCCCTGCACGTGCGCTATTGACGAAAAATGGTGAAGAAACAAACATCTGCGCCATCACCACTGCCACTGTCGTAAAAGGGATGCTAATCCCCAGCGGAGTGAGGTAGCGACCGATCAGTCCAAAGCGACCAAATGTAATCAACAATGCTACCCCGGCTACAACAGGAGGAAGAACCGTTGGCATGGTAACCAGAGTCTCTAGCAAACGGCGACCTGGAATATGACTACGCACCAACACATATGCTACCGGCAAACCGAATATCACGGTCAAAAATATACTCACAAACGTGGTGACAAGGCTTAATTGTAATGCCTGTAACACCTCTGGCTGCTTGATTGAGTTCCACAACAATGCTGGCGGCTCCCGTATTAAAAGAGCCGCTAATGGTATCCCTAGAAAAAGAAAGAAGCTGCCAGCCAGAATACCAACTACTATCCTGGCTGGCCAGCGTGACCAAAATTTCCCCATGTGTGGTTATCCCTTACAAAGTGCCATGGGTGTGGGGTGTTACCCGTTGATAATGATAAAGTTGTACTTCTTCAATATCGCCTGTCCGTTCGGTGAGAGCACAAAGTCAATGAAAGACTGCGCGTCTGAAGGGTGCGTAGAGCTTTTGACAACGGCTATAGGATACTGAGCGATTACATTATAGGGATCTGGAATATCGATGGTTTTCACTTTATTGGCCACAGAGGGCGTCACATCCGTTAGATAGACGAAGCCTGCATCAGCCTCACCCAGCTGCACCTTCTGCACCACAGCTTTCACATTTTGTTCTTCTGATACGACATTTGCCAGCACATCTTTTGCAAAGCCCGACCCATAATCGGGCGATTGTGACAGATTGGCTAACGCCTGCCTTGAATACTTGCCTGCTGGAACTGCGGTGGCTCCGAGATCAATCTTTATGCCTTTTTCGGCAAGGTCCTTAAGCGAATTGATGTTACCTGGGTTGCTGGTGGGAATGATCACTACTAGCCGGTTCTTGACAAAGACCTGGGGGGTGTTGACCAACCCGGCATTGCTGGCTTTTTGCATGTTTGTTTGGTCAGCTGAGGCAAACACATCAGCAGGAGCTCCGTTGGCTATCTGTTGCTCCAAAATTTGTGAGCCATTAAAGTTAAACTTGACAGTCACGTTGGAATGCTGCTGTTGATAGGCCGTGCCTATTTCCTTAAATGACTCCGTTAAAGATGCAGCCGCGAAGACATTCAAAGTGACAGGCGCTGGGGTAGGTGTAGGGGTGGAAGTACTACTAGTGGTAGTTGAACCACCACATGCCGCCAGCAACATGCAAAAACTGAGAAATAACAAAAATAGGCGCAAAGATCGGTTCATGAGGCCTCCTCGAGAGTAAATAACATATCCACTTATCTTTGTCGATGAGTATTTATATATTGAGTATAGGGAAAAAGATGAGCAGTGTCAATGGGAATGTTATAATTCCAAAGGACGAAATAGAAATGAGTTTTCGTACTGGAAAGGCTATCGTATGCTACTCGAGGCTGAAATCTACAAAATGCTTGTCAACGGAGATGAATGGGGAGAGTGGCGCGGCTATCAGTTGCCCGTCAGCGAACAGTATGTAACTATCTGGACACCAAGAGGCACGCGCAGGCACTGGAAGCCCCACAAATGGAAGCCTGACTTCTTTATCTCTGAGCACCACTCACTCTCATACTTCTGGCCAGGTGCCTGGTATACCATTCATGTAGCTTATCGAGAAGATGGTACCTTTGCTGATGCCTATTGCGATATCGTCCTGCCAACACCTCCTTACACCAGTAACTCACGCGAACTTATCTACACAGACCTGTACATAGACGTAGTGGTTCGTGATGACTACAGCGTCTTTACCAAGGATCACGCGGTTTTTGAGCGTGCTGCACAGCGCTTTCCAATTGTTGAAGAGTCACGCCAAAAAGCCTATGAAGCCCTTGACTGGGTAGAAGAGCATGCCAAACACTGGACTGGCCCTTTTACCATCATACCCCGATACCTGCCACGCACAGACTGGGAAATGCTTACAACCGAAGAAATACGCTCGGCCATGCGTTCCGCTCTCAATGGTCAAGATGTTGATGATACCAGAGGAACTACATAAAGAACTTATGCAACACAGCATAACAGCCACTGGCGAAGTAGCTCTCCGCGAGGCCCTGGAGGCACGCGCCGAAACCTATACCCTTATCAAACTCGCTCCCTGGGCCGCACGCCGATGGAAGTGCAAGTACCGCCTGCTCATAGGCGAGAAGATGTACGATGCTCAAGGTGCCGCAGAAGCCTATGCTTTGGGACTACTCGCTGTTTTAGAACAAAACTAAATCTTATTCGTAATCTTTGTATAGGGAGGAGCGGTGTAGAGGGGAGGTGAGTGCTGCCTGTTATCTAGAGGCTTTTCAAGGTTTGCATCGCTTATACTAAAATAGTATGTTCCCATCTTGCCCTGTAGCCCGTTGAAATTAGGTAGTAACCTCTTCACGGTTTCCGTATTAGATCAGACGCAAATCATGCGTCTTGATGTACTCGTAGTATCATTGAAAGGAACAGTGACAATGCAGCGCACAATGTGCAAAGGCAAGATTCACCGTGCCACTGTCACCCAGGCCAACCTGAACTATGTCGGCAGTATCACAATTGACGCAGATTTGCTAGAGGCAGCCGACATCTATCCCTATGAAAGGGTGCAGGTGGTAAACGTGAATAACGGCTCGCGTTTAGAGACTTACACCATCGCTGGCGCTCGCGGCTCAGGTGTGATCTGCATGAACGGAGCGGCCGCTCGCCACGCTGCCGAGGGCGACATTGTGATAATTATTAGTTATGGGCAGTACGACGAAAAAGAAATTCGTTCGCTAGAACCGCGCCTCGTTTTTGTTGATGCCAATAATTGCATTACCGAGAAAAAGCGAGTGCCGCTTATCGAGATGCTGCCAGAGACAATGGCCGAAGCCCATTTGTAACAACACTTCTCCATTCATTCAGCCAGAAGGTTGGATGAATTCCCGCTTATCTCTTATCTACCAAACGTTTGTCTGATTGTTTAACTCAAATCAATATGCTACAGCATAAGATTGCCTCTACACCCGGCTAGTGCTATAGTATGCTTATGCTAATTACCGCCCTTGAACCACAGACGAACAACCCTGAACGCATCAACCTCTTTGTTGATGGCCGTTTTCTGTTAGGCGTCAACGCTGCAATAGTGCTACAGATGGGACTGCGGCTTGAGCAGGAGCTTTCGCCCGACCAGTTGGAGCAGCTACGTAGCGAAGAAGTAGAGCAACAGGCTGTAGATCGCGCTCTCAACTACCTCTCGTATCGCCCACGCAGTCGTGAAGAAGTACGGCGCTATCTGCGTCGTAAAGAAACTCCTCCTGAAATTATCGAGGCTGCACTGGCGCGTTTAGATCGTCTCGACTTCGTCAATGACCGTACGTTTGCCGGGTTCTGGATAGAGTCCCGCGAGCAGTTCAGCCCTCGTGGAGCACGTGCGCTGAAGAACGAACTGCGTTTGAAAGGTGTAGAGCGCGACGTTGTTGATGAGTTGGTTGACGATGAACAGGACGAGGAACGAGCCTTACGCGCTGGCCGCAAAAAGGCCATATCACTTGCAAACATCCCCGATATCGATTATGCAACATTTCGTAACCGCCTCGGGTCCTTTTTACAACGCAGAGGGTTTGGTTATGAAGTCGCTACGAAGACCGTACGAACGTTGTGGAAGGAAGTGAAGGAAGAGGGGAATTAGGATGTTTACCTTACGTTATTGATTTATGACCTCAGGTCACTTCACAAAGTGGCAAGTGTGGTATATAATTACACCGGAGCATCAAATCCCAAATTTACCCTGTTCAGGGCGGGCTTTGCTTCGCCCCTGCAAAGGCAGACTTCCGTGTATTTGCAGGGGTGTGAAAGCATAGTCCGCCCTTTTTAACCTTGTATGGCTATCCCTAATTATCGGTTGGGGTTGGTGAAAGACTATTGCCCTGATCTGTGGTTGGCGTAAATGTTGGGGTTGGAACACTCTGCAAATGAACAGGTGGCAAACTGGCTGGGTAAATAGTTATGATCTTGATGCGTTGTGGGTCTGCTGGAAGTGTATTGCTCTTTCCCTTCGTAAAGTGAATAACCACAGTCTTCGAGTCCACGCCTGGCAGGTGAGCAAGGTAATTACTGGCATCCCTGAGTGTCCTGCTCTTTAAGCCATCCGATATCGCTTGCAGCTCTGACTGCGGGAACTGGTATTGTACGATACATCCAGCAGCAATTTCGATATTGATGAAACCAGAAGGATCTACTCCTTCGATAACTGGCACTCCTGTCGTAATCGATGAGGGGAGTAGTATAAAGTTCTGACCGTATTGCTGCGCTTGATGCGTTACTAGCTGTTGCGCCATATGCATTACGTCACTGGTAATAATGTAGCCTATGCTACCCTGTTCTTGAATGGTGACAGTCACAGTTTTCCCTACTTGCCCTACCGCTGGAGTCGGCGTTACTGATGGCGTTTGGAAATTAATTGTACTAACCGCTGTGCCCCTGACGTTTCTGACCTTTTTCTCTAATTCTCGCTTGATTTCCTGCTCCAGTTTTGGTTGTATCTGGTTTACCAGGCTATCCACATCATTCTGACTGACTCCTTGTTTACAGCCAAAGTCGGTAATCCCAAATACACAATCCACCATCCCCGTGGTTGGTCCCGCAAGTGAGTTTTGTTCGCTAAAACTGAATGGCCTGGCGGGAATAGATTTTGTGTCAAGATTCGAAGTTTGAATTGTGGGATCGGCTTTAATGGTGTAAATCTGGCTGATGACATGTGACTGCGGGCTAAGGTTTATGTTTACCGAGGTGGCCGTAATTGCCTGATATGCATAATATCCTGTGCCGATTATCGCAAGTATCAAGATGAATGTGATTGAGGAAAGCAAAGGGAGTAAACTGCGTCGCTTGCCGCTGGAAAAAGTTTTGCCGGGCTTTGAACTTCCACCTGCAGATTGCTGTTCCAGTGGTTTTACGGGATCAAACCAGGTAGTAGGCGCATTATAATCCTCGCGGTTAAATGTGCTCTGCGACCGTGGTGGCATAACCACAGGTATATACCCGGAATGTTGTAATGCCACAAGTTCATGATCCGAGGCGTCAACGTCTTCATCAAGTAGAGCATTTGATGGCCTGTCGAGTGCGCCACTTAGATGCCTGGAAGAAGACTGACCGGGTGATCCCGGGCTTGGGTACATAGGTGATGGTACTTGTTGTGAAATAATCAGAAACTGGTAGGCTCGTTCAAAGTTTTGCAATACCTCTTCAGCGGTGGCAAAGCGATCTTCAGGACGGTTAGCCATGCAACGACGTACTACGTATTCCAACTGCTGAGACAGTTCAGGCGCTTGCTGACCCATCGGGAACTGGCCGGTAAGCATTTGATAAAGAATGACACCAAGAGAAAAAATATCATTACTTGGAGCTGCAACCCCGGACGTGCGCTCGGGAGCCATGTATGCGATTGTGCCTAACTCATTACCAGCGGTTGTCAGTGGAGGGCTGGCAGTACTTCCCTGAACGGATGCTATGCCGAAATCGATCAGACGAACGTAAAGTTGCCCATCTTGTTCATCAAGCAAGATATTAGTTGGCTTGAGGTCACGATGGATTACGCCTCGCCGATGAATATATGCTATAGCTTGCACCAGAGGAACAAACAGAAGATGCACTTCTGTTAGTGATAAAGGACCTCTCTTCAAGTGGAGAGCTAGCGTGCCACCCTCGATATAAGGGGTAACAAGAAAGAGGCGTCCCTGGTCCTCACCAAACTCAAACAAAGGCAAAATATGTTCGTGCTTGAGATGAGCGCTAACCTCAGCTTCTCGTAAGAAACGAGCGCGAGCTGTCACATCATGCACAAGGTCAGAGCGAATAATTTTGATTGCTACATCACGGCCAAAAGCGCTGCGTTGATGGGCGAGATACACCTCACCCATACCACCCACGTCGATACGGCTTACAAGGTCATAGTTACCAAAACGAGGTAAACTCTCTTCTTGCATAATTTGGCCAGGCTGCTCTCTCATGGTTAGCCTTCAAATAGATTATAGATGAATCAATGTCCCTATTATGAATAGACGTTCGAGATAGCAAATTTGTCAATTAGTACCGGTTAGTTGGTCAACGAGAAAGAATACTTTGACCTGCATTGAAACAAGTTGATCGAGAATTGTTTCGTCTGAAGTATAACATCTGAAAAACATATGAGGCAAGTATGAGGGTATACTATCACTCAGGCAAAACCTTTTGTGGCTCTACCTCAGGAATTCCACTGGCCCTATCAGACGCCAACGATGAAGGTGATGTCTGCTTCGTTCTCAGCCTTCCCGTCATATAAATGAAGAAAGCCAGCATGAAAAGCGCCTCGGCGATATTTACGATGGCGTAAGATGGCAGCGAGAAAGAGCCAATGTACACATTCGTATTTTTGAAGAATGAGCCAACTGGCGATGGAAGTAGTATCAGACCCCAAGAGCCGTTCCATATAGCGTGTTGCAATACAGCGTAAATCCAGCACCCCGCAACTTTCAGCACGCGATGTTTTCCAGGATGAGTAAGATAGTACCAGCCAAGTGCAACCATCGCGGCGCCAAAACCATGTAGCAGGCCCGATACCGTACGGGTGAGCGCAACATTCAGCCAGTCCTGATAACCTGAGCTAATGTAGCCGGTTGTCTCGATCAGATTAAATCCAATACCGGCTGCCAGGCCAAGCACAAATGCTTCCGCAGCGCTGCGTATTCGCCCAATCAATACGATGACCGCTAAGGGCTTGACTGACTCTTCGATAAATGGAGCCATAACAGCCACTACTATCAGAATGATGTTGTACACACCTGGGTTCTGGCAGTTTGGAGCATTGGGTTGGTCAACACAAAGCAGAGGATTCGTAGCCTGACTTCGCACGAGTAAGAATTCGAGAATAAATTCGAGCACAGCAGCAAGACCAACGCTCAGGGTGGCTCCGCTTACAATTGCCAGGGTAAAACGCCGCCAGCTTGTGGGCCAGCGAGATTTCCTGGGAAAGTGCAGTCGCCGGTCACCAAGCGCCAGTATCGCAAGCGCGGGAAAGACAGCGGCGAACGCAATTAATAGCGCTGTCACAGGCTGATATGTAACTGCCAGCCCATGAGTCTGGAGCCAGTATGCGACACCAATGACAGCCAGGTACAGCAGGACAAATATCCAGAACCGGGGCATAGCAAAATCGGCCGAAGGTTTCCTCAAAAACACTGAGCGAATGCTATGATACAGCCCGAAGCCCCCTCCTACAACACCCGCGCAGGCAAAGCTAATCAATAGCATGATACCTGCAAAATTTTCGCTGGTGCTCAAATTTGTGTGAGGAACGATTGAAATTATTGCAAGTAGTCCTATTGCGCCCAGGCCAGCTAGAAATACCAGGATCGACCCAACCAGAGAGGTGATACCCACAGCCAGGAGATAACCATCGCGTCTTGGCAAAGGTGTCTGCCAGGGATAAGCATATGCGTAGCCATTGTAACCTGGGTAAGGAGGAGCTATAGGCGCGTAAGGTGGCGGCGATACATATCCCTGATACGACGGATAACCAGCATTGGGTGTGTAACTATGGCTTTGGGGAGGGTACCCTCCAAAGGGTGCATAGTTTGGAGCCAACGGTGGATAGTTCTGTCCCTGAGGCGAATAACTCTGAGACTGATATCCGGGATATGGGGGATACGGTGGATAAGCAGGTTGAAATAAAGGCGCTTCAGAGGGATGCGAGGCCAGGGAACCAGACACATGCTCGCGATAGGTAGTTTGGGGATCAACATCTATAGCAGGCGCAGCATCGATGGCAGGATGACTAAGCTTATCGGGGGAAGTATCAACCCCCACCGGTTTTTTAAATTGGGTTCCTGATACGACCCGGGATTCTTGCCCTCTCCCGCTGCCCGGACCCCAGGGTCCCCATAATTCAGATGTAGGCTGGCGTTCTGGTCCATCAGGCTCAGGCGTCGGCCCTTGATTACCTGAACTCAAACTTTTATGCCTTTGCTAAAACCTACTACATACAATCGATGTCCTAGAAAGCATACAGCAGATTTAGAGATTTGGGAAGGGCATCATCGTTCTACCTGCATTACCTCGACATTGCCCAGACCTTGCAGCACCTCCTCCAGTTTTTGATGTAGCGTGTCAGAATAGTGCATGGTGTTATCTTTCGGTGTCAGTAATGCCTGCCATTCGCCATTCGCAACCAGTATTTCGTAATGGTCGCGACCGGGCTGGTCCCTAATACAATTGTAGATATCCATGACGCGCATCTTATCGTTGGAGATAGACTTTTCGTCAGAACCGCTGAGTTGCAGCGTAATCCAGATCTGGTATTGTTTGCGATTTATCTCCTCTTCAATTGCATTCAGTTGTTCAACACTGTTGCACAGTATACCTGGCTCGTCTCGACGTACTTGCACTTCACCATTCACAATGATCACTGTATCCTCAGCCCATAGTTCTGCCGTCTCCTCATAGATCCTTGGAAACACAGTCACACCAATAGATCCGTACATATCTTCAAGCTGAACGACGCACATGGTATCGCCTTTCCTGGTAGTGATGCGTCGCGCTTCGGTAATCGTGCCGCCCACTACGACCTTTTGCCTTTCCAGTTCTTCAGTTATCTGCGCAGTATGATGTGTCACACGTTCTTTGAGAAGGTCGCTAACATATGTTAAAGGGTGCTTTGAAATATATACACCGATGAGTTCTTTTTCCCATGCCAGCAATTGCTTGCGTGAGATCTCACCAGCATTTGAGTTGAGGGTAAATTCGAATGCGTTGGTTATCTCTTCCATATCTCCAAAGAGGCTAACCATGCCACGCTCTTTAGCCATGCGTTCGCTCTTGCCAAATTGCATCGCGCGCTCTACCCCATCGAGCAATTGGTGTCGTTTACCATCTGCAAGCGAATCCATTGCCCCGGCTTTCATCAGAGTCTCAATAGCTCCCTTGCCAACAAATTTCGGATCGACACGCGTGCAGAAGTCCGCCAGCGATTTGAATGGCCCGCCATCATTACGTGCTCTCACCATTTCACCGATAGGTCCCTCTCCGATGCCCTTAATAGCAAGCAAACCAAAGCGCACTCCCCCATTTTCTACGGTGAACCCTCTATCGCTGTGATTTACGTCAGGTCCGAGCACTTCAACGCTCATACGCTTACACTCGGCAATGGCGTTGGCAACTTTCCTGGCGTCTGAAGCTTCAGTGGTCATGGTCGCTGCCATGAACTCCGCTGTATAGTTAGCTTTCAGGTAAGCCGTGTAGAATGCTACGACGGCATAACTGGCGGCGTGGGCTTTGTTAAAACCATAGCCACCAAATGGTTCGATCAGTGTAAAGAGTTCTTCGGCTATCTCTTTTCTGACACCATTTTTGATACATCCTTGCACAAAATCCGCTCTATAGCCTTGAACCTCACGCACAATCTTCTTACTGAGCACTTTGCGGAATTTATTGGCTTTCCCCCAGGAAAAGCCCGCCAGACCTACTGCGATGAACAGCACCTGGTCCTGATACACAATCACACCATAGGATTCATTCAGCCATTCCTCAAGACACGGGTCGAGATAGGTCACCTTTTTGCGACCATGCTTGGCGTCAATAAAATCGGGGATGCTTTCCATCGGGCCGGGCCGATAGAGCGCAATCATCGCCATGATATCCTCAATACGGGAAGGTTTGAGTTGCTTAATGTACTCGGTCATCTTCGTACCTTCAAGCTGGAAGATCCCGGTTGTCTCGCCGCTCGCCAGCAGGTCGAAGGCCCTTTGGCGTTTGGCATTCTGCTCGTCATCACCCGGCACAGGATCGAGTGGGATTTTCTCAAGCACGATGTCCTCACCGCGCGATTGCTGAATATATTTGAGTGCATTATCAAGAATGGTCAGGTTGGAAAGACCCAGGAAGTCAAATTTGATCAGTCCAAGTTCTTCCAGGTGCTCCTGCTCATACTGTGTGATACGGCCCTTGCTGGCATCCCTGGGATCGCGTAATTGCAGCGGCACAAAGTGTTCCAGCGATTCGTTGGCAATAATCACACCAGCCGCATGTACGCCCGTCGTGCGTACAGCGCCTTCCAGCTTTAAGGCCTGGTCAATGATCTGCTGTGCAACTCGGCTCTCCTTATGCAGGTCATTCAGCTCTTTGACACTATCGAGCGAACCTTGCAGCGTGACTTTAGGACCTGTGGGAATGAGACGCGTAATGCGATCTCCAACTTCCTGTTCGCCCATTACACGCGCCACGTCTTTGACCGATGCTTTGGCTGCCATAGTGTTGAACGTGACCATCTGCGCCACGCTCTCCTCGCCATACTTGTGAGTTACATATGAGATTACTTCATCACGTCGATCGTCGGGAAAATCCATGTCGATGTCGGGCATGTCCGCGCGCTCAGGATTGAAGAAGCGCTCAAAAGGGAGTTGGTAGCGCAGGGGATCAACATTGGTGATACCCAGCGTGTAAGCCATCAAACTTCCAGCTGCCGAACCACGAGCAGAACAGCGGATGCCAAGCGAACGGGCGTAGTTCACAAAGTCCCACTCGATCAGGAAATATGGTACGAAACCTTTTTGAGCGATGAGATTGATCTCATAGTCAAGTTGTTTCCGAATGGACTCGGTCATCTCGCCAAAGTGTTCTTTGACGCCCTTGAAACACTGGGCACGTAGAAGCTCTTCCTGCGAGTTGTACTCAGGGGGGATGGTATAGTTAGGCAATTGTGCTTTGTAGGCCAGTGGATCGACACTGCACTGCTCAGCAATAACCACGCTATTCATCAATGCTTCGGGTAAATCAGGGAAAAGACGCGCCATCTCTTCCGGACTTTTAAGATAATATTCGTGACTATCGAATTTCATACGCTTGGGTGAATCAAACTGCTTGCCTGTCTGGACGCAGAGCAGCACATCATGCGAAGCGGCATCATGTGCTTCAACATAGTGTAGATCATTCGTGGCAACCAGCTCAATCTGCAAATCATTATGCATGCGAAAGAGCAGTTGATTCAAATGCCCCTGTGGTGAGGGTTGCCCATCTTCAAACGTACCGTGGTGCTCTTGAATCTCCAGGTAGAAGTTTTCCGGTCCGAAGACATCCTGGTACCAGCGTGCCATTTTATACGCTTCTTCCTGCTTTTCTTTGAGCAGCGTTTTGGGAATCTCACCGGAAAGGCAGGAGGAGGTCACAATCAGACCTCCGGCATATTTCTCCAGGACTTTTTTGTCGATACGCGGTCGCAGGTGCCAGCCTTCAGTATTGGCAATGGTGGTCAATTTCAAGAGGTTGTTATAGCCTGTATTATTTTTCGCCAGCAGGAGCAGGTGATGATAGTCATCGCTAAAGCGTTTGGAGTGGTCATGCATATCTCCGGTCAAATAGGCTTCGATCCCGATGATGGGGTTGATCCCGCCAGCCTTACACGCCTTGTAAAACTCGATGGCGCCATACATCGCGCCGTGATCGGTAATCGCCAGGTGCTGCATGCCCAGCGCCTTCGCTTGCTGGACCAGTTTCTCCGTGCGGCTAAATCCATCCAGCAACGAATACTCTGTATGGACGTGCAGGTGCGCAAAGTCGGCTGTCATGATGCCCCTCCATATACAAAATGTTCTACATAAAGCATAAGAACGTACATTCTATTTGTCAAGCAATAGCAATGTGAAACACATCAGAAATATCTGTCTTTTTACGACGATTCATTAGTGAGCAACGAAACTCAGGGATCTTTTGGAGGGACTTTTGGGATTGCCTGGCAAACTTCAAGATTGGCTTCAATTGTTTATCTCCTTTAAATCACTTTTTCATTTGTCTTGACAAAACATCACGCTTTGTGGTAATTTATTTTTAGCATACTAAAATATCATGTTATTACTTATGAAAAATAATTGAGGTCTTGCCATGTCGCCAGAACTACGTACCTTGCCGATCCGCACCATTGACTGCTTGAAGTTGTGTTACAAATTGCGCGAGCGCGGCGAATCGATTACCACCTCTGCCATGAAAGAACGCTTGCAATCCCTGGAACCGACAGGGCAACTCAGCGATGCCACCGTTACGCAACTCTTCAAGTGGTTGGCAGAGCGTGTCTATGTGCGTTACACCCCCTATCACGGCGTTGAGCTGACTGAGGTGGGTCTCGCGATGGCGACTGAACTCGTTCGCCGTCATCGTTTGTTGGAACTCTTTCTCGTGCAGATTATGGGCTTTCCTCTGGACGAGGTCGATGCGGAGGCGGAACACGTTGAGCACGCCATTTCAGATGCCTTCGTAGATCGCATGGATGCACTGCTGGATTACCCGACCGAGGACCCTCATGGAGATCCCATACCCAACAAGGCAGGTGGGGTCGTCGTTGCAAGGAGCCAACCGCTCTCAACGGTACTGCCAGGGCAACAGGTCATCGTGCAGCGCGTGAATGATGACCACCCTGACCTGCTCCGCTATTTGACCGAGTTGGGTCTCATTCCAGGAGCGTTGGTGCAGGTGGAGGCGGTCGCCCCTTATGGAGGGGTCTATACCGTACGCATCGGGGAGCAGACCCATGCCGTCGGTGACGCAGTGACGCAGTCGGTGCTCGTTCGTCCGGCAATACCTGATCCGGTGATTGGACTTGCGCCTTCCGCAAACCCATTGGGAGAACGCGCATGAGGACCTATCCTTCACTGCCACCAGCGGGAACCTCACCTGAGGGCGTGGATGTGGCCATTGAGCATCACACTGAGGAAGCCGGAACACGAGCTGCTGCGCGCGCGGCGCTTGATGGACGCAAAAAAGGCTTGCTCGCCATCCTCCCGTTCCTGGGACCCGCCTTTATCGCCTGTGTGGCCTATATGGATCCCGGCAATTTTGCCACCAACATTGCAAGTGGCAGCACCTTTGGATACAACCTGCTTTGGGTGATTGCGCTGGCCAACCTGATGGCGATGTTGATCCAAACGATGTCGGCGAAACTTGGCCTGGCAACCGGACAGAACTTGGCAGAACTGTGCCGGCAAGAGTTCCGCAAACCGGTGGTGTATGCTATGTGGATCCTCTCCGAGATTATGGCGATGTCCACCGATCTCGCCGAGTTTCTGGGAGCCAGTATCGCCATTAACCTCCTGTTTAGCATTCCCTTGCTCCCTGCTACGCTCATTACGGGTGTCGCGACCTATCTGATCTTGACGCTGGAGCGCCGTGGGTTCCGTCCCTTAGAGGTGGTGATCTCGGTGCTGGTG
>Ga0207684_10003827_pt1 | contig 14495 bp, 19 predicted proteins | sample KBSK5501metaG_FD_184342 | JGI IMG/M metagenome (GOLD analysis project Ga0207684, IMG submission 184342) | Corn, switchgrass and miscanthus rhizosphere microbial communities from Kellogg Biological Station, Michigan, USA - KBS K5-50-1 metaG... | ecosystem: Host-associated > Plants > Roots >...
TTGCCGCCGTGAATTCGCGTGGCGTAAACCAGTGCTTTCTCAAACTGCCGCGACAGGCGCATGCCATCATGTTAGCGGAACAATATGCTCATGGTCGAACTGCGTTTGTTACTTTCAAACGCAAAGGTGTCGTAGAAATCCCAGCTTTCGTCAGTCGAAGCTTCCAACGGTACCGATGTCCGCGGCTACGGGTGGCGCGGCGCTGGCGGGCGAAATCGCGGCATTCTTCTGCGTTGCTGTTGCTGCGCCGGCGCAGGCAAATCCTGGACGGTCATCATCTCAAACGTCCTGAACAACGGAGCCAGATCGATCACGTGATTCGCCGCTGATTTGAGTATGTTCCCGAGATTTGCCGCAACCGAAGCCACTTCCACGCGGATTCCGCGTCGGCGTAACTTGATGGCGAGATAAGCGAAATCGGCATCGCCCGTCACGAGAATAACAACATCGGGCCGCATCTCGACGGAAAGCTCGAGCGCGTCGATCGCCATCATCACGTCCACGTTCGCCTTATAACGGCCTTCTTCGGCGGGCGCCCCATCTTTGGTCACGACCATGAATCCATTGGAACGCAACCAATGGATGAACTTGTTTTTCTTGTCCCGTTCCTCCTGCCAGGCTGGGGTAGCAGGAGGCAGTCCGGCATAAACGACCATCTCGATCAAGTCGTGTCCCGTGCTCGGACCCGCCAGAAATTCGCGAAGCTTTAACCAATCGAGACCACGCCCCGCGGTGCGCACGGAGCTGCCGACGTTCGATTCATCGACAAGGATCAAGAGTCGGGCATGCCGGGAACCATCTGAGTTTTTCTTTCGCATTCAGATCCAAATCAACTACGTCCGTGCACTTCTTGCGAGCATAAGATTCCCGGCCGGCGGCGACATTATGTGAATCGGCTGTGACGTCGTCTTTCGGGCCGCCACGCAAAGTGCAAACTGGAGGCACTCAAGTTCACCGTTGTCTGTCCTGAGCGTCTCCGACAAAGTTTTACGCTCGCAGTGTCGGCAAACGCCAATTCCAATTGGCCGACGCGGTAATAGGGCACTATCTTAGACTATGAAAATCCTCTTTGGGCGATATTTGGTTGCTTGCGTTCTGTTAGCTCCCACAAGCCTTGTCTTTGCCGGCGAACTCAAAAGCCGCATCATTACGAGTTCGCCGCTGATGATCACAGTCCCCGACAATCACTTTCTTAAGGTCACGAATTTTACCCAAGAAGGGGGTGTCGATCGCGGCGTAGTTACAGTGACCCTAAATGATCAAACGGGTCAAACCGCCAATGTTCTCACCGCCAGCCGGATTGATTCGAGCACCGGAAGCGCTTCGCAAAATCCGCCGGAAACCATCAATCAAGTGAGAATAGCAGGTCCGGCTCAAGTGACGGTTGCACCGGTCCTTGGTGCAACGCTCTTCATAACCTTTAGAAAGTTGCCCAATGAAGGGACAGGCACCTCAACCACTGTAGTCGTTGTTAGTCCTACTCCCAGTGTCACCCCCACTCCGACTGTTACTCCTACCCCGTAAGGCGCACGAAAAGACGGACGAGAGCTGTCGCCGCTCTGCGCGTTTGAGCGTCAAGTAGTGACTCAAACTTGTTTCTTACGCTCGCGCATTAGAACGCCGAACGCCTCTTCGAGATTTCTCCCGAAAACTAGGATACCTCCTTTGTGTCCAGCCATGACAAGAGTCTTCCTAGTTCGCACGTCGGTCACCTTGAAAAGACGCGCTATTTCGTACGCCATCTCAGGCGTGCCGTAGTCAACTGCCTTCGAGCTGGTCGGAGCTTGATTTAGAAGGGCTGTCCACAACTTTGAGGCGTGACAATGAATGACCACACCGGTCTCTGCATCCGACTCATAAACTGCAGCGTGCGTCAGCGACTCGGATGAGGGAACCGCGCACCCCTCGTATTGGAGCCAGTTCCTTTTGAAATCGTAAGCCACCACTCTTGCGTAGTCCGCCAGCGTCAGCTCCAGCAGTCCACCGGTCGCGGAACCAGTGATATAAAAATTGTTGGTCGCGCCGTCCCTCATGCTCAAATTGCCGAACCCAACGCCATTTGAATCGACACCGATCACTCGAAGCTGAAGGAGTTTCCGCCTGCATGCGTTCAATTCGGCAAACCCGCTGAACGGAGTGATCTCGGTCCCGCAAGGCCGGGAATCGCATGCGAACTTTATGTATTTGCTCACGGCGCCTGGTCGGGAAAAAGCGCACGGATACTCTTCTCGTTCGCTTCACACACGCCGCGCTCGGTTATCAGTCCGGTCACCAAGTGTCTCGGAGTAACGTCGAACCCGTAGTTTGCAGCCGGACTTCCCTGTGGCATAACGCGCAATTCAACCTGTCGTCCCTCAAGCCAGCCGTCGGCGTGTTTTAGTTCTTCCGCGCCGCGTTCTTCGATCGGAATCTCTTTCAACCCGTCCCGCATGTTCCAGTCAAACGAAGACGAAGGCAACGCCACATAAAAAGGAATATTGTTGTCCTTCGCCGCCAGCGCCTTCAGATACGTTCCGATCTTGTTTGCAACATCTCCGGTGTAGGTCGTGCGATCGGTTCCGACAACCACGAGATCTACTTGGCCGTGTTGCATCAAATGCCCTGCCGCGCTGTCAGCGATCACCGTATGCGGCACGCCGTGCTCGCCCAGCTCCCAGGCCGTGAGTTTCGAACCCTGATTCCTCGGTCTGGTCTCGGCGACCCACACGTGAACCGGCAAGCCGCTATCGTGCGCAGCATAGATCGGCGCCGTAGCCGAACCGTGATCAACAAACGCCAGCCATCCCGCGTTGCAATGCGTGAGCACATTCACAGGCTTCACCGCTTTCTTTCGAGCAATTTGCTGAATGAGCTTCAGGCCGTGCTGCCCGATCAGTCGACAGTGCTCCGCATCTTCTTCGGCAATCAGTCTCGCCGTGCGCAGGGCCAGGGCGATCTTCTCTTCCGCGGTTTTCCCCTGGCGGATATTCTTTAGCTGGCGCTCGATCGCGCACGAAAGATTCACTGCCGTCGGCCGGGTTGCTTTGAGCTGCGCCGCTGCGCTGGCCACGTACGGATCGAATCCCGCGACTGCGGGACGCGCCGCGGCCTCAATTGTCGCCAGATACATCCCGTATCCCGCGCTCGCGCCAATCAATCCCGCGCCGCGAACATGCATTTCGCGAATCGCCGTCGCCATCTGCTCGACCGTGCTGACTTCTTCGATGACGAAACGGTGAGGCAAAAATCGCTGATCGATCAGCTGCACCACGCATTCATTTTCCGGTTTAAGCCAGATCGTTCGAAAATGTTGGCCGCTTACCTTCACACCATGCGATTATGATATCTCCACCTAACTCGCAATTCAGCAATCGCTCAACGTTTGAGTTGCGCCAGTCGCGAAAAGAATCGCCAGCAAAACCGCAACTCGCATCGAACAAATCTAGGACCTGACGCGCGATCGTCCAATACCCCCTTCAACGGCGGCCACCGCCTTGCTCCTCGAATGGATTGTAAACCGGCAGTGCGTAATACCAGATAAAACCGTCTGGACGACTTGCGCGACTGTGTCCGCGACCAAAAAGAGCTTCCACGTCATGCGCGGTCGCGCGGCCGCGAGTAAACGAGCCGATTCGGCGCATATAAAAATCATTGGGCGATTCCTGTGCGATGTAAGCCGGAGGCGCAATCAATACGCCATTTGGATTGAATCGAAACGCGAGCGCGTCTGCGCCGTAGCCGTGACGCAGCGGGTCGGCCGTATCGATAATGGGCGCCTCATAGAGACCGAGTTGACGAGACAAACGCGAATCGGGTCGGACGATGTAGTAGCCGTTCCGCGGGCCTAATGACACATAGTGTGAATCGTCGTCCCAGGAACCCGCGGGAGCGAGCGTGACAATTGTCAGGAAAACCAGAGCAGTGATCAGCCGAACTAACATAATCATCGAACACTATCCTAAATCCTCGTTCTGGGCGCGAACTGATGTTCGACAGATTTTTACATGCCTCTTATTGGAAAGCGAGGAGTACCCCCTTTCGGGCCGCCCCGCATTGTGGCGCTGGCCTGTGACGGTCAAAATCGGAAATCTCCTCTGACTCTGACTCGTTCATGTACGCGCTTACGTTTCCGTCATTTTAATCATCTAAAGATCAATTCCCATCGCGACGGCGCCGGGGATCTCTTCGTAGCCGCAGCGCTTCCAGAATTTACGGGCGCGTGGATTATCATCGGCCACCATGATAATGACGCGCTTGACTTCGGTCCGACGCAGACCCCGCAGGCATTCATCCAACAGACGCTTACCGAGTCCGCGTCCCTGATAAGCAGGATCAACCGCCAGATGATAAATGTGTCCGCGGTGGCCATCGTGACCGCATAACGCGACGCCAACAGTCCTCGACCCATCGGTCGCCACTCGGCTCAGCCCCAGGTTCCGCGCTATAAATTGCGCAATGCTTTCTCTGTCATCCCCCTCGGCGATCTCGACATGCTCGACTCGTTTCCACAACTCTACCGCCGCGTCGTAATCGTTGATGGAAAATTCACGGGTATTGATCTTGCCGCTCATTACGACGCCGTCGCGCTCGCTGGAATGAAAGTTTCCGGTTCTTCAAATCTCAGTCTCTTCCGCAACTCGTGCCGGAGCAGCAAAAGATTAGCGCACATCTGAAGAATGGTGGAACCAACGGATAGATACCACACGTGCCTGATCTCAAAGCCGGGCGTCCGCGAGATGAGCACCGCCGGCAGAGCGAACAGGATCAGCCGTGTCATCGAACTAAACAGCGGCGGCAGAGTGTTGCCAATTCCCTGAAAAACGCTGGAAGTTGTAAAAACAATTCCCGCCGACACGAAATTTAGCGAGACGATCCGGAGGTAATCGCTCCCGAACGCAATCACGCGCGGATCGCTTGAGAAGATACCAATCAGCGCCGCCGGTGCCAGGTACGCGATCAACGTGAGCACCAGCATCATCAGCGTCGCTATGCCAAGCGCGGAATAAACCGAATGGCGCACTCGATCGCCGTGGCGGCCGCCGAAGTTCTGTCCCACCACGGGTGAGACCGCAAAGCTGAGCGCCACTACCGGCAAAAAAAGCGCCTGCATCACCCGCGCTCCGATGCCGAAACCAGCCTGGGCTGCGGGTCCAAAGCCGCGGATGATCGCGTAAACCAGCATGATGTAAACAAAGATCAGCACAAACTCAGCCCCGGCCGGCACACCGATCCGCAGCATCCCGCCCCAAACTTTCGGTTGCGGCTTGAAAAGCGGAAAACGGAAACGCAGGTAATGATATTTCCTTTCGAAATAAATTACGATCAGCACGTCAGCGACCAGAACGGAAATGAACGTGGCCAGCGCCGCGCCGGTCACTCCCAGTTTCGGCCAGGGACCGATTCCGAAAATCAGCAAAGGAGCTAGCACGATATTGAGCAGAACGCTGAGCACCTGGAATCCCACGGTCGGCTTAATGATTCCGGTCGCGCGCAGCGCTGAGCCCAACGCCACCAGAGGAAACTGGAGTAAAAGCCCGGGTAAAAACCAGAGCAGATAAGCTTTTGCCAAGTTTGCCGTCGCCACATCCGCGCTCAGCCATTCACAATAAGCGGGGCGTAGAAGAAATCCGACAACGCCAAGAGCGAGTGCAATCAAGATGGACATCACGAAAGACTGATTGAACACGAGCTCAGCTTGCGGTTGGTTCTTTCGCCCGGCGGCGTGCGAGATCAACGTGGTTGTGCCCACACCCAGCATTTGTGTGAGCGCCAGCACGATCATCGTCATGTTTCCCGCTACGCCAACGGCCGCAATCGCTTCCTTTCCGAGACGTCCCACCCAGTAAAGATCGGCCAACAGATAAAGCGTCTGCACCACCATGCTCACAGCCAAGAACGCTGACATATGCAGCAAATGCCTGGTGACTGAGCCCTGAGTAAGGTCTTTCATTGGCCCGAGGCTTTGTTCAATGAAGCTGGAGAAGGAATCTCGTTCCATTCCATCAACGCCTTTTCCTTTTCCGCGCCGTTGTCTTTTAGCCATGCACTCATCTGATCGCTAATTTTCTCGCCGTAAATGCGATGCGAATAGACGATCGAGCATCCGAGGCCGTCCACCAGTTGGAAGCGAGCGAATGCCACTTCAATAAAATTTGGCCGGCCAAAAACTACGACGATGAAATGCTCCGCAGGCTGCTTCGGTGTTCGCGGAACGGAACTCGTCCTGAGCACCTTACCTTTGTGACTTTTGTAATTTTCCAGAACGGCATTCGCCTTCGTTGCCAATGCCTCACCATCATGCGCGTCTGGATAGACATTGATTGTGATCATGTCCGACCACTTCTCGAGGTCTTCCTGGCCTTCGGGCGTGAATTCATGTTGATGGTTCATCGACCAGCGGTGGAAATAACCGACGCCGTCGAAAACAAATGCCGATTTCCCTGATCCAGCAGCGGCACGCATCTGCTCCGCGTCGAGTAGGCCGCACGCAATAGCTAGTGCGACAGGAATCCGAAGGGCGTGGATCTTCACAGTTTTAGTCCGATTAGCTTCATCCGGATCGGCGTCAAGATTTTTGGTGAGCAAGTTCGAAGCCGCTGTAGTGGCGGACGAAACCTTTCGGAGTTCGTGGTTTAGATGCGACCGGACTTCGCAACTTCGTTCGTGATCTTCATCCACGGGGGGAGTCCCGTTTAGTATTGGGCAAAGTTAGTTGCATTCCCGCTCGCGGATGCCGCCCTCTCGATGCAACTTGGGCAAGCAAACAAATGAAGAGGATCGGAATCGTAGGCGGAATTGGCCCGGAAACGACCGTCGAATATTACCGACGGATCCTCGATTTGTATCGGCGGCGCAATCCTGACGGCAGCGCGCCATACATCATCATAAACAGCCTCGACATGAAAAAGCCGCTCGAGATGCTGACAGCCAACAAACTGGAGGAACTCGCCGCGTTTCTGAGCGAAGAAGTCGAAACACTTGCGCGCGCCGGCGCGGCTTTTGCCCTCGTGGCGGCGAACACGCCTCACCTTGTTTTTGATGCGATCGCCCGGCAATCCCGTATTCCGCTCATCAGCATCGTTGAAGCGACTGCCGAAGCCGCGAAAGCAGCGGGCCTAAAGCGTCTGGGATTACTGGGAACGCGCTTCACCATGCAAGCCTCCTTTTATCCGGACGCATTGGCTGCCCGGGAAATCGACGTGATTCTGCCCAACGAAGAAGAGCAGGTTTACATCCACCGCAAATACATGGATGAGCTGGTGCCGGGAATCATTCTGCCGGAAACGCGCGAACGTTTGATGAACATCATCAAGAGCCTGAAAGACCGTGCGCAAATCGATGGAGCGATTCTGGGCGGAACGGAACTGTCCCTGATTCTGCGCGACGAGACCGTATTCGGCGTCCGAATTCTCGATACCACGCAAATCCATGTCGAAGCGGCGGTGGCGCGGCTGATTTCGGGAAAAGATTAGACTATGATACCGATAGCGAAGGCTGGCACGTCAGGTCAGATACGATTTTGGCGACCACGGGACCGCCCGTATCCGATTGGATTATAGAGGGAGGCGCACAGCATTTCAGGGCGCCGAGGACATCCTTAGCAGGATGTTTTCATCTCTCGCATAACAACAAACAAGAAGGGAAAATTACATGAAAAAGCTTCTCTTGATTGCATTGGTGGTAAGTGGATTGGCTTTCGTTCCCGTGCAGCGTTCTGACGCTCAGATTTCGGTCGGAATCGGCGGAGGCGGGGTTGGATTCTCGGGCGGCTATTATGGCTACCCGGGGTATGGTGGATATTACCCATATGGGTACTACCGGCCGTACTATTATTCGCAGCCATATCCGTACTCCTATTACACGGGTCCCTCGTACTACTGGTACAATGGGCATCGGGTTTACCGCCACCACCGTCATCATTACTATCGGCATGGGTACTAAGCTGACGTAAGATCTAAAATCCAACGAGCTGGCTTGGAAGCGATTCCGAGCCAGCTTTTTTTTGCCAATGATCTCTCACGATTCCAGCGCGAGCGAGACGGACGGTTAAGTCTCCTCAAACGCTTCCTTATTCACAACATATGGCATCTTGGTCGGGTCGCCGCCGTAGTTCCCTTCGAGCACGTCGATGAGTGCCTGGACCGTGCGCCCGGCCATGCCTTTGTCGGGATCGACTGAGAGCCGCGTGATCTGCGCGCCACTGGCGAAATGATGGAACAGCCGCGTCCGGTCGGCGATTTCGGGATCGAGGAGCGGCGAATCCGGCGGCAGAGGCTCTTTCTCGAACACATCGAGCGCCGCTCCGACGATGATTTTGTTTTTCAACGCTTTGGCAAGGGCCTTCTCGTCCACGACCGGACCGCGTGATGAATTCACCAGGTACGCCGTCGGCTTCATCAGCTTGAGCGTGTTTTCGTTGATGAGGTGGTAGGTCGGTTTGTCGGTTTCGCCCTCGCGCAACAGCGGCACGTGGATGCTCACGTAGTCGGCGCCGCTCAGTGCCTCTTCGAACTCGACATATTTGATCCAGGTTTTCTCCTTCTGGATTCCCCTGGCGTGGCGCAGATCCATCAACTCCTGGATGGAGGCGATGTACTTGTCGTTATGATACGCCGGGTCGTAACAGAGCATGTTCATGTCGAAACCCGAGCACTTCTTGATCATCGCTAGGCCGATGCGTCCGGTGCCGATAATGGCGATCGTCTTGCCCGTGACCTCGTCGCCGAGGAACGGCAGGAACGGATGCCACGACGGCCACTTCTGCTCCCGCACCAGGCGTTCGCTCTGCCACATCTTGCGCGCCAGAATTCCGAGCATGAGAAACGCGAATTCGGCGGTCGCTTCGGTGAGCACGTCGGCGGTGTTCGTGAATGGGATTTTGTATTTGTTGGCGTCGGCGCGGTTGATGTTGTCGAAGCCGACAGCGATCTGCGCCACGACCTTGAGCGCGCCTTTCCCTGCTTCGAAGACTTCGGCGTCAATCGGATCGCGGAGCGTAGTGATCAAGCCGTCGATGCCGCTCTTCACTTTCTCGATAATCAGCTTTTTCGGCGGCGCCTCGGGGCCTTGGAAAACCTCGAGCTCGTAGCCGCGCTCCCGCAGACGGTTCTCGGCAGGATCGCCGATATGCGAAGTTGCAAAAACGCGGAAATGTTTGTTGTCGTTAGCCATCATCCGGAGCGTGATCGAACAATTCGTTTAGGCTGCCAAGCTCGTCCGGCGGCTTTGTTCCCGACAGAAACTTTTGAAATTCTGGCGAATACGCATCTTTGCGGCTTGGCCACCAGGCCCGGCGCACCCCATCAGCATGGTAATATTTTCGAAGTATTGTCTCCCATCCAACCCACTGCGTCTTATCAAGAATTCCCGCTTTCTGTTGGTACCAGGCGTTCTCTAACAACTTGAAGAAAGAAAACAGAAAGAAGTGCGCCACGACGCGCTCTTCGCGGGTAGCTGAACCCCAATCCGCCGTCGCTTTAGATAGGGCGGATCCAAGGACGGGAGACCCCATTGCCGGAACATTGATTGAGGTAATGGCCGCGGCGAGCGAATCTACGACCAGAGCTTTCTGGGATCTCGTGTTCTGCCGAATGCTCATGATCAGTGCGATCAGCGTTAACGTTACGGCCAACGCGCTGACGATTTCAGCAAGCGCAACGAACACCTGTAGATCCATATGACTGAAGGAGAATCTCTCAGAAACGCCGGAAAGCGGGAAGTTTCTAATTTCTACTTCCTACTTTCTTCAAAGGTTCTTCTTTGCCCAGGCGCCAACGCGGTCGAGCGCCTTCTCGATGTTCTCGATCGAGTTGGCCACGCTGAAGCGTAAATAGCCTTCGCCGAAATCGCCGAAGGCGGTCCCGGACAGCGCGGCGACGCCGGCGTTGTCGAGCAGCGCGTCGGCCAATTTTTTCGATGGCCAACCGGTTTGTGTGATGTTGGGAAAAACGTAGAACGCGCCCTTGGGCAAACGGCAGGAGAAACCTTTGATGTTGTTCAAGCCGCCGACCATGACGTCGCGCCGTTTCTTAAACTCGGCGCACATTGCCTCGACCGAATCCTGCGGGCCGCGGAGCGCTTCAATGCCGGCAACCTGCGTGAAGCTGGCGGTGCAGGAGTTGGAGTTGGTCATCAGTCGGGCGACGTGCGTTGCCAAATCGGCGCGCATCACGCCGTAGCCCATCCGCCAGCCGGTCATGGCGTAAGTTTTGGAAAAGCCGTCGAGCAAAATGCAACGCTCCTTCATGCCGTCCACCGACATGATGGAATGGTGCTGACCCTCGAAAATGAGTCGGCTGTAAATCTCGTCGCTCAACACCATGATGTTACGGTCTCCGATTGCGCGCGCGATGCCGTCGATGTCGATCTTCGTCAGCACGCCGCCGGTCGGATTCTGCGGCGAATTCAGAATGATCAGCTTTGTGCGTTCGTTGATCAGCCCGCCGAGCTCGCTGACGTCAAGCCGGAAATCCATCTCCTCGCGTAACCGGATCGGCACGGCTTTCGCGCCCACGTAATTGATCATCGACTCGTAAATCGGGAATCCGGGATTCGGATAGATCACCTCATCGCCTTCTTCAACCAACGCGAGAATGGTGAAGAAGATGATAGGCTTACCGCCGGGGACAACGACCACTTCTTCGGTTGTTGCGTTTACCCGGCGCGTCTCGCTCACGTACTGAGCAATGGTCTCGCGCAGCTGCGGCAAGCCGGCCGACGGTTCGTAGTGAGTGAAACCCTTGTGCAGGGCATCGGTCGCCGCTTCGATGACGTTGGCTGGCGTATCGAAATCGGGCTCCCCGATCTCGAGATGAACGATGTCGCGGCCTTTTGCCTCCAGTGCTCGCGCCTTCACCAGTACTTCGAAGGCGGTCTCGGTCCCGAGACGCGCCATTCGTTTGGCGACGCGCAGTTCGCGCTCTATGATCATACCCGTTTGGTTATAGCCGCGGCGCTGCTTCCGGCAACCGCAAAGACATAACTCACCGCGTTCGCTGGCGTGGTTTCAATCTAAGAATCCGATCGCGTCTTTGTATTTGCGTCATCGTTTCAATCAGACGCGATTTTGGTGAATGGAGCCGCCGGGACGCCAGCGACATGGGCGGCCCGGACCGGTGAGCTTTCGGGAGAAAGCGAATCAAATAGAGCTTCCGAGTCGGAGATTCGCACGGCAAGAAACGGTTAATCTTTCGGAAAATACGCCCAGAGCGCACTCACCGACGAGGTAAATTACAGAGTCCTCGGACAAAAAAAATAGAAAGACTACTTATGAGAGAATTAACTGCGACCCTTACGCAAAGCGGACTGCTCGCCGTGTTGCTGAAACGTCAGGGCTTCAAGGTAATCCAGTTGGCCCGGCGTCGTGCATACCGCAAGCATATGCGTGCCGCCATTTGGAATACCTTTACCTGGCCGTACTGTGCGCTCACGGCGCCAAGGCTCGTCGGCGATTCCGCCGAGTCCTTTGTCGGAACCGTCCCGCGCCGCACTTAAATCTTTCACAAAGACAATAGCCATGTATCACCAAATCCACACTTACACCGAGCTCCAGCACCAGATTCACGACGATCTGCGCATCCAACATCCCGAATGGGTCCAGTCGAATGGCGAATGTCCCACGTGCGACTCTTACGAGTCGCGCCTCACGGAAATGCTCGACACGTTGACGCGAAGGGGATCGAGCGCGTTTATCGCTTCTACTCATCGCGCCCTCGCCAAAGTAAACTGAAGCGAGACCGCGACAAAACGAGCGGAATTGTTGCGGCGGCGAGGCGGCGAGCTCGCAATCCGCTTACGAGGCACGAAATCATGTTCGCACCGCGTTGAGATGCGGGCTTTCAAAGATCGTGGCCCGGCTTACAGTGGCTGCGAGCACGCGCATAGCGAACGGAGACGAGCGGAGCCTGTATAAAAAGTCCCCGTAACAAAAATGCAGCCAATAACCAAACAAAGCAGCGCGATTTATTTCAAGCGACATAAAGGCTCTAAATGTCGAGCTGTGCTTTTCCGGCAGCTTCGCGCTTCACTCGCAAATCGGACTCGCGATGTTAAGCAGCAGACGTTCGGCAATGGATTCATCGCGCAAGGGCTTCGATCAGGACAACTGCCGCTGAGAGGCGTTCGCGTTTTAGTATGCGCGCGGTGACGCGACACTCGGTTAGGCGTACCGCTTCGAAAGGCGTAACGAGCAAGCGAGGCGCGCCCCGATCCTCTGATCAGGAAGTCATACGGCATCTTTCGCGCTCGCAGATTTTCAAAGATTACGAACGGGCTTTCAGCGAAGCCATGGGTTTGCCGCTCAATATCCGAGGACACAATTCCTGGTCGCCGGCGCACCATGGAAAAGAGGATAGCGATTCATTGGCGTCAATTCTGGCTCGTTTCAACAAGGCTCGCGCCGCGTGCTTAAGGGCTCAGACCGACGCGTCTCGCGAACCGAACTCGACAACACGCACCGTAACCTGGTTTGCCGGACTCTCCGAAAGTGCAGTGCCGGTGTATGTCGGCGACCACATTCTTGGCTTTCTCGAGACCGGCGAAGTGATGCTCAAGAACCCGACTAAGAAACACTTCGCGACCATTACCCGGCAGCTCCGCGCGTGGGGCTATAAGACGGATTGGGCGCGACTTGAGCGGGCTTATTTTCGGACGTGCGTTTTATCGCCGGACCGGTATCGCGCGATGTTGCGGCTCCTAAGTATTTTTGCGCAACACCTTTCGATCTTGTCGAATCAGCTGGCAGTAGGCCGCGAGAAGGAAGAGTCCGCGAGCATGGCGCGAACGCGGCAATTCATCGAGAAGCATCAGGCGGAGCCACTGTCGCTCGGTCGGGTAGCGCACGCGGCTAACATCAGCAGGCATTACTTTTGCAAGATGTTCAAGAAAGCGACCGGGATGAATTTCATCGATTACCTCTCGAGAGTCCGAGTGGAGAAATCAAAGACGCTTTTGCTCAATCCCAACTCGCGAATTAGCGAAGCTGCCTTCGCATGCGGATTTCAATCCATGACCAACTTCAATCGCGCGTTTAAGCGAATCGTCGGTCGGTCTCCTACGCAATTTCGCAAGTCGCTTCCGACGCTGCGACGCTCGGAATAACTTAACCGGCGCCAACCCCCAAAAGCACTACGATTAAGCGGTCTGGGACTTGCCAAATAGAGGAGTTTTGTTCATTCTGTGAACAAGACCATGTTTTTCGACAATTTACCGCTGGAAATGACATGCTCTAAATGTGGCAAGCAGATCAAGGAGACGGTCAAATGGCTCAAGGCTGAGAGTCAGAAGTGTCCCTTTTGCGACACGCTCATCGACACAACAGAGTTTCGACGTGGAATTGATGAGGCTACAAACCGCACTCATAAAATGCTTCGGAACCTTCAAGGGAGTCTGAAGAGCGTTAAGATAAAGATCAAACTCTAATCAACACACTCAACCGGCACCAACACCCGCTGTTCGTCCGGGGAGAAAGGCCGAGCAGTTCGGCGAGGCGTGACTCATACGAGGCACAGGTTAGGGGGAATTGCCGTTCGGCTCAACCCATTCGGGATGCTGGACGCGCAAGTCGTGGTGGAGTAGCGGTATCGAATACCCGATTGTGGCGCTCTCAGGCGCGGGAATTCAGAGATTCCAAGCGTTTTCTCGATCTTTTCTTCTGTGCAATCCTTCAATATTTATTGTTCCTACCAGCAATTTCTCGCGGGTTACTACAGGAACTTCGCCGACCTTTGCGTTGAGCATCATTTGCTCCACCTCCGCAATCGTCTGGTCTTCGAAGCAATAGGCGCTGTTTTTTTCGATGTGTGCTTCTACCGGTTCCGTCTTGGGGTCGTGTCCCAAACCACCCACGTTCCGGTTCATTTTGTTCTTCGAGACGGTACCCAATAATTCGCCGCGTTGATCGATTACAGGTGACGAATCGATTGCCCGCGCCCGCATTTCGTCTAGAGCCGCCTTTACAGAAACCTTATTAGAAATGCTTTTCGCAGGCTCGATAATGTCTCTGACTGTGCGGGCTTCGGACTTCGCGCCGCCGGAGTGGTTAGCTTTTATCTGTTCCATAGGCTTACGGCCCGACGTCAGTTTAAACGAGAGTCGACGAAGCTAGCCGCCTTACACTGGTTGGGCGAACGCACGGAACCTTCCGCACGCTCGCCGTCAGCGTTAAACGTATTATGCCACTTTAACTTCGATGGCTTTTGATTTTGGTCTTGCCGTTGTCGGGAGGTGCACTTTCAGCACTCCGTCGCGGAAATCCGCCGTCACTTTCGTGCTATCGGCGTCTTCAGGCAGCGTGAAGCTGCGTCGGAAATTACCAAAGGATCGCTCGATGCGATGGAATTTTCTTTTGTGATCTTCCTTCTCGCTTTTGCGTTCTCCGGAAACGCATAGGATACCGTCTTCGACTGTTACCCTGACGTCATCCTTCTTCATTTCAGGCAGGTCAGCTTTGAGAAGATACCCGCGATCATCCTCACTGATATCAACCTCCGGTGACCAATCTGCGACCGCCAGGCTGT
>Ga0207684_10003832_pt1 | contig 14479 bp, 8 predicted proteins | sample KBSK5501metaG_FD_184342 | JGI IMG/M metagenome (GOLD analysis project Ga0207684, IMG submission 184342) | Corn, switchgrass and miscanthus rhizosphere microbial communities from Kellogg Biological Station, Michigan, USA - KBS K5-50-1 metaG... | ecosystem: Host-associated > Plants > Roots >...
CGACAACCCCGCCTCTACCCCCATCTTCGCCCCCGGCCCCGCAATACCGCCCAGCATCCGCCCCTTGCCGCCCGGGTCCCTCTCAGACTCCCTCGATCGCCTCGTTTCGGAGATCTCTTGAAGCCCAAACCCTTCTTGGTTCGCCGACCAGGAAACAATCTGGGTCGCGGCGCGCGAAGTCTCCCAGGGGGGAGGAGGCGCGCGCCGCGGGAGCGTGAGCGCGCGAGGGACCAGGCTCGCGGTCGAGCCCCTTTGGGCGAGCCGCGAGCCGGTGCGCCCCGCAGGGCGCAGGTCCCGAGCAAGCGGAAGCGACGTGCAGGCACGCGCGGCGGGAGCGTGAGTGCGCGAGGGACCAGGCTCGCGGTCGAGCCCTTTGGGCGAGCCGAGCCGATGCGCCCCGCAGGGCGCAGGTCCCGAGCAAGCGGAAGCGACGGTTAAACGGTGCTATCGTAAGGACTTTGGAGGGGGTCATGTCCGGTTGCGGAGGTTGTTCTGGCGGAAACGCTTTCAATCCCGGAGGCCATTACGTCGGCGTCCGGATCAATGACAACGAAGATGGCAGGGTTGTCTTCTGCGATTCGCAGGGAGCGACCCTCGCTAAGGGACAGCGGGTCGTCGTCGAAGGCGACCAGGGGCTCGAGTACGCCCAGGTCATGACCCTGCGTCCTCTGATCGTCAAACAGTGCCAGCTGAAGGACGCCCGGAAACTGGTGCGAACGGCAACGGACGTCGATCTGGCCAGCTACGAGGCCAAGGCTTCCCGGGAAAAGAAGTTCTTTCAGGACGTCGCCGAGATGGCCAGCGAACGACGAATGCCGATGAAGCTGATTCGAACCGAGGAGAGCTTCGACGGCCGTAAATACACTGTCTACTATACTTCCGAGAGCAGGATCGACTATCGCAGGCTCGTGGCGGATCTGGCCTTGAAATACCCGTTGCGCATCGAGATGCGCCAGATCGGCCCCCGGGATGAGACCAAGATGCGTGGTGGGATCGGGCCGTGCGGTCTGACCCTCTGCTGCTCGACGTTTTTGAAGGGGTTCCATCCCGTAACGATCAAGATGGCGAAAAACCAGAACCTTTCCCTCAACCCTTCAAAGATATCGGGTATGTGCGGCCGGTTGATGTGTTGCCTGGCCTACGAGGACGAGGGCGGGAAGCCCGCCGACGCCTCCTCGGGCCGTAAATCTCAGAATATTTCGCCCGAAGCGGTCGTTTGAGATCCAAGGAAAGCATCCCGCCTGACCGGGAGCAAGAGAGACAGCCGTGCCGAACCGTAACCCGCCAGGGATCGCGCATCGCCCCGATGACGAGGCCCCGGGCAACAGAAAACTGATACGACCGAACCTCTCGGATATGGCCGAGCGATACCCGACGCGCACCTTTCAGCAGCGCAAGCAGAGCCCGGCCGAGCAAACCAATGCCGAGAGCTACTACTACATCAAGCAGATGGCCGCGAAGACTCCGATGGTCGTCGTGTTGAACGACGGGGAGGAGATCCGCGGCTGGATCGAGTGGTACGACAAGAACTGCCTGAAAGTGAACCGCGACCGCGGACCCAACCTGCTCATCCCGAAGACCTCCATCAAGTACCTCTTCAAGCAAGACGAGGAGCGCGGAGGGGGCGGGAACCGGTAGGACAGGATTTCGAAATTCGAATTTCGAAATTCGAAATTATCTCGCTCCCTTGCCCGACAAGACCGCCGGCACGGTCTTGAGCAAAATCTTCAGATCCAGCATTGGGGACCAGGTGTCGATGTATTTCAGGTCGAGCTCCATCCAGCGGTCGAAGTCGAGCTCGTTGCGGCCGGAGACTTGCCACAGACAGGTGATCCCGGGAGCCATGCTCAAGCGGCGGCGCTGCCAGGGAGCGTAGCGCGCGACCTCTTCGGGCAGGGGAGGCCGCGGGCCCACGAGACTCATATCGCCTCGGATCACATTCCAGAGCTGCGGCAGTTCGTCGATCGACAGTCGGCGCAGGATCCGACCCACCAGCGTCAGGCGCGGGTCCTTCGAGGCTTTGAAGACGGGTCCCGTCATTTCGTTCAAGTGGGAGATCTCGTGGAGGTGATCCTCGGCCCCCTCGTACATCGTGCGGAACTTCATCAATTTGAAGAGGCGGCCGTTCAAGCCGCAGCGTGTCTGCCGGAAGTAGATCGGGCCGGGAGACGAGAGCTTGATCGCCAGCACGGCGAGCGCCTGGATCGGCAGCGTCGCAAGGAAGAGCAGGGAGGACACGGCCAGGTCGATCGCCCGCTTGACGGTCAGCTGCAGAGGGTTGGACGGCGTCGTCGTGAACGAGAGCAGCGGAATCCCGTCGAGCTCTTCGAGCACCGGGTTCGCGAGCACGTGCGGAAAGATATCGAGCGAAACGTGCGCCCGCACACCGTGCCGCTCGGCCACCAGGAGCGCCTCTTCGTACTGCTGGAGCCTCCCCTTCTCGATGAGAAAAATGACCTCGTCGATCACCTCTCGCGCGAGGACGGGCTCGAGATCGGTGATCCGGCCGAGGCTCGGCCAACGGCCATCGCGCCGAATCTCGCCGCCGTTGTCGTCATCCAGATAGCCCAGCACCTTGAAGCCCCAGTACGAGCGCGCCTCCAGAAACTCCGCCAGTTGCGCGGCTTTCCTGCCCGTGCCGACCAGCAGCACGGTCCGGAAGTTGTAACCGCGCGCCCGCACGAAACGCGACGTCAAGCGCAGCGCGATCTTCTCGGTCGCCAGGAAGAAAAAGTTGACGACACCGAAGACCACCAGAAAGAAGCGGCTGACGAACTCCAGCCGCAAACCGTAGGCGGCGAGCGCGAGGAGCGCTGTTCCCCCGAAGGAGACTTTCATCGCGCCCCAGATCTCTTCGCCGAGCGGCAACGTGCGATGGCTGCGGTAGAAGCCGGCCGCCGAGAGCAACAGGCCCCAGATCGGAAGGATCAGAAGGAGCAGGAACCAGTACTGAGCGATCGGGTTGAGAGGTGAGGGAAAGAGAGTCGGGAAGAGAAACGTCAAAACGCCGTGGCGCAGAAGATACGCCACCGGCAGGGAGACGGCCGTGAGGGCGAGATCCCCGGCCAGGACTCCCAGGGCGATGGCGCGCGCTTTTTGCTTCAGCATGGAACCTGCCTGCGGCCTATTGGCCGCGGCCGCGGCCGGATGTTATGGGATGACGCTCTTTCCTTCAAGAACGGCTGCGTATCGGTCGGCGACATCACTCCAACGATATTCTTGCGCGACCCGCTCCCGGGCTCGCTCTTTCCATACGGAGTAGGCAGCCGGATCATCCAGAACCGCGGTCATCAGGGCAGCCAGATCCGCGGGCCGGCGGACGTCAAACGGGAGCGCTGCCCCGGAAGCGACCTCCTCGTTCTCCGGAGAATCGTGGTAGCAAACCACACGCCCAAAACCGAGCGCCTCGACCAGTGCCGGGTGCGTCCCGCCGACCTCGGTCGCCTGCACGTAGAGGGCCGCATTGGCCAAAAGCTGCCGGTAACCCTCTCCGTAGATCGCCCCCGGAAAAAGGACGCGGCCGTCCGCTTCCGTCCGGACTTGCGCGATGTACTCCTTCGCGTAGGGTGCGTCTCCGACGACGACCAGAGGAAGACTTCCCGGCACGTCCCGATAGGCTCGCACGACTGCGTCGGCGTTGTTCTCCGGCTCCAGGCGCGAAACGTAGAGAACGTACTTCTCCGGCTCGAGGCCGAGCCGCGTGAGAGTCTCCGTACCGCTGGGAGCCGGCAGGTCTCCCCCGTAGGGAATGAAGATCGTCTCGGCGCCGTAAGTCTCGCGGTAATAGTCGCGGATGACCCGGGCGTCGGACACCACGATGTCCGGCGCGAGAGTCGAGAGCACCTCCGCGACGCGGTAGGCCACCCGCCCGGCGAGGTTCCATTTGCGCCGGTTTCTCTCGAGCCCGTCCACATTCAAGACGACGCGCTGCCCGGCCAGCCGCGGCGGGAGACAGAACGGGGCGTTGATCGCGTTGCAGAAAAGGATCGCCTCGTAGTCGGAAAAAAGCGCGTCCAGGCTGGAGAGGAATCCGTGGGCGACCGTGTCGAGATACTTGGTGGGAATCGTGGGAAGCACACGGATCTTCGCGCCTCGCCATTGCGTCAGGCCCGGCTGCGCGTACCGCGGGCGCGTGAAAACGGTGACGTCGTGTCCGCGAGCCGCCAGCCGCGACGACAGCTCCTCGGCGAGAGTCTCGAAGCCCCCATAACGCGCCGGAATGCCGCGCGTACCGAGGATGGCGATTTTCACGACAGGAAACTATCAGCTCAATGACACAAACGCGCGAGAACGCCGAGAACGCGACGGGAACGCCGTGAAGTAAAGCCTGAAGTTCGAACTTCGTACTTTACTTCTCGGCGTTCTCGCTGCGTTCCCGGCGTTCTCGCTGCGTTGAACGGGTTCTCGCTGCGTTCCCGGCGTTCTCGTTGCGTTTCGAATCTCTCTGTCGAGCCCGGACTTTCGCCTTAATCTCCCGCCTCTTCGCCCACAATCGCTTCCGATTTCTCCACAGCCATCCAAACGCCGGCAGCGAAGAGCGCTCGACGGTCAGGCAGGCGGCCAGCACCACGGCGTCGCGTGCGAGCGTCGGGACCGCCGTTGCCCAGAAGTCGGACGTGGATTGATTGTTGATCCGCAGCAGGAAACGGTTCTTCACCGAGTGAAAGTTCACCAGCGGTGACATCTGGCGGCGTCGCTCGGGCCGGTTGCGCCGGCGGTGGTAGGCGACCGCCCGGGGAAGATAGACGCATTTCCAACAGAGATTGCGCAGCCGCCAGGCCAGATCGGCATCTTCCCGGTAGAGAAAGAAGTCGGAGTCGAAGAAGCCCGTGGAGATCCGGCCGCTTTCGAGCGCCGTCCGCCTGTAGAAGCCCGCGGCTCCGCTCGCTCCCGCGATGTCCTCCTCTTCGAGATAGCGGCCGGCAGCCGGCTCGCCGGCTCCGCGATCGAAGTGACGACCCGTGGCCGTGAAGCGGATCCCCGCCGAGTCGAGGAGATCCGTCGGTTCGAGCCGGCCGCCCGCCGCGCGCAGAATCCGGCCGGAGGCGGAACCGATCGACGGGTCGCGGTCCAGGCGGTCGGCCAGGATCGCGGCAAAGTCCGCCTCGAGCCGGCAGTCGGGATTCAACGCGAGGACGTAACGGCCGGAAGTCGCCTCGATACCCAGGTTCATCGCCGCAGCGAAGCCGACGTTCTCTGACAGCGCGGAAAGCCGCGCGCGCGGCATTTTCTCAACGATCGATCGCGAACCGTCGGAGGAGGCGTTGTCCACGACGATCGTTTCGACGGCCACTCCCCGCTGCGCGAGCGCCGAGCCGACGGACAGGGGAAGATCCTCCTGGTCGTTGTGGGAGACGACGATGATGGAGACGTCGATCATTGGGGCAGTCGACAGCCGACAGTCGACAGTCGACAGTCGACCGGAGTCCGGCCGAACGCGACAGTCAGGGTTCGCAGGTAAGCGCGCGCGGCTTCGGTCCGAGGTCGAGGCATTCGTCGCCGAAACGGAAGTGCGACCAGACGCAGAGCCATCCCGAGCGACAGCAAGAGCCTGTATGCCGCTCGAGCGGGCAGGGAGTATCGCCGTCGGTAGCGCAGGGCGTTGGTGTAGTACACGGGAAGGAAATGCGCGTAACCGAGAGTCTCCGAGGAGGTCCGGCCGCGATGACGAAAGCGAGCGGCCGGCCAATAGAGAATCGCGCCGAGGGCGCCCAACCGCTGGCAGAGATCCACGTCCTCGAACCAGGCGGGAAAGAATCGTTCGTCGAAGCCGCCGATCCGCTCGAAGGCGTCGCGGCGAACCGCCAGGGCCGCGGCCGCCGCCTGTTCGACCGCGAAGGCCTCCTCTCGATCCTCCTCGGCATAGCGCTCGCGGCGGCGGCTGGAATTGTTCGGGAGAAGGTGGTCGACCAAGAGAAGGTGCCGGGCGTCCGAGGCGAGGGAGGGCAGCCGGCGCAGTTGGAAGGTTCGTTGGTCTTCCCGATCCGGAGACGCGAGTTCCTTTCCGCTTCGTGGCCCTTCCTCCAGATCGAACAGCCGGGGCGCGACGGCAACAGCCTCGGAGTGTTCGGCGAAAGCGCGGCGGATCTCCGAGAACGGATCACCCTCGGCGCGCGTGTCGGGATTCAAGAAGAGCAGGATGTCTCCGGACGCGGCCCGCGCCCCCTGGTTGGATGCGGCCGCGAGACCCCGATTGGACGGATTGGCGATGAGAGTCGCATCCGGACAGATCGCCTGGACTCGGCCGCGGCCCGGGAGCCCGCTTCCGTTGTCCACGACCACGACGGAAACGCGAGGACCGGCGCCGGTGATCCTCGTTCTCGCGCGGACGATACTTTCGATCGCTTCCTCGACTTGCTCCGCGTCTTTCCAGGAGACGATGACCGCGGTAATTTCGCTGACTCGGGTCGCTGCTTCCCCGCGTCCCCGCGTACTACTCTGCGAAGCCGTGCTTCGCTGCGAAGCACGAGTCCCCGCGTCCCCGCGTCCCCGCGTCGAGAGCTTCAACTCGTGGAGGAGCCGCCGCCACTGGCGGGCCATTCCGTGAGCGGCGTCTCTCCATCGTGACCGCGCCACGCGAGTATCGGGAGCGCCGGCCAGATCAGCAGGGGAAGCAGCGCCCCTTTCCACCCGAGCTGCCGCGCGTGGGCAAGATCGGCCTGGAGCAGCGGACCGAGCCTGCGGGCGAGCAGCGCGCCGTTGAAGTTGCGGAACAACGTGCGCCAGCGATTGCGCGAGGTCCAGAGGGCCCGCCGAAGAGGAGTCCTGCGGCCCGTCAGCGATCCTTCGTGGCGGGCACGCGCCGCCGGGTCACAGAGAAAGCGCCAGCCGGCTCGCGCCAGGCGCAGCGACAGGTCCACATCCTCGTAGTACGCGAAGAAGGCCCGATCGAAGACCTCGTTGCCGGAGGAAACCTCGTCCAAGGCCTCTCGCCGATAGAGCGTAGCGGTGGCTGATACGCCCGAGACCTCGAAGGGAATCCGCGGCGGACCTTCGGGCGGGGCACCCGCGAAGATCGGCACGGCCTCCCCACGCCGGTTCCATTCGAGTCCGGCGCTGTCGACGCGGCTGCCGTCGGCGTTCAAGATCAGTCCCTGGGCGCCCGCGAGCCGCCGGTCGAGCGCGAGACGGGCGGCAAGCCGCGCGACATAGTCCGGAGCCAGAACGGCGTCGTTGTTGACGAGCAGGACGAAGGGAGCCCGAGTCCGGGCGATCCCCTCGTTGGCCGCGCCGGCGAACCCGAGGTTCCGGGGAAAGGGAAGGACGTGCACCGTTGGGGCCTCCCGCGCGAGACGCTCCCTTTCGGGTGAGCTCGAGCCGTTGTCGACGATGACGATCGACAGATCGATCCCGACTTGTTTTTCCAGGGAGCGGAGAGCGGCAAAGAGCGACTCGCCGCCGTCGCGGTTGACCACGACACAATCGACGTCGGGCAGGTGGAACTGACGGCTCAAGCGGCGCAAGCGCACGGAACGCCGAGCAGTTGACTCGGCCTGCCGGGCGAGATCAAATCGCGCCTTTCATGCTACCACGCGAGTTGCTGCGCGAGAACGCCGAGCGGCTTCTGTCCGAATACCCCGAACGGTACGCGGGTTCGGGGCTCGAACGCTTCGCTGAGCTGGACCGGCGCCGCCGCGAGACCGTCACGCGGATCGAGGAGAAGCGCCGCCGCCGCAACGAGCTCTCCGCCGCCCGCGGCAAACCGTCTCCGGAGACCATCGATGAGACGAAGGCCTTGAAGGAAGAGATCCGGCTCCTCGAGGCACAGCTCGAGCAGAGCGAGGCGGAGCTGGCCGACGTCGAGCAGCGGATTCCAAACGTTCCTCAGCCGGACGTGCCGAAGGGTCGGGACGAGACGTCGAACCGCGTCGAGCGAACCTGGGGAGAGCCTCGGCGGTTCGATTTCGAGGCGGTTGCCCATTGGGACCTCGGGCCGGCCCTGGGCATCCTCGATTTCGAGCGCGGGGCGAAAATCGCGGGCGCGCGCTTCACGGTCTTGAAGGGAGCCGGCGCGCGCCTCTCCCGGGCGCTCGGCAACTTCTTTCTCGATCTCCACACGCGAGAGCACGGCTATACGGAGATTCTCCCGCCGGCGCTCGCCAATGCCGACTCGCTCTTCGGCACCAACCAGCTTCCCAAGTTCGAGGAGGACCTTTTCAAGACCCGCGAGGGCCTCTATCTGATCTCCACCGGTGAGATTCCACTGACGAACCTTCATCGCGACGAGACGCTGCATGGGGACCAGCTTCCTCTTCTCTACACCGCCTGCACGCCGTGCTTCCGGTCGGAAGCGGGGGCCGCCGGCCGCGACACGCGGGGCATGATCCGGCAGCACCAGTTCGACAAGGTAGAGATTGTGACCCTCACGACACCCGAGGACTCCAACGCCGCCCTCGAGCGCTTGACCGGCCACGCGGAGACCGCCCTGCGGCGGCTCGGGCTCCCCTACCGCGCCGTGACCCTCTCAACGGGCGATCTGGGTTTCGGCGCGGCCAAGACGTATGACCTGGAAGTCTGGCTGCCGGGGCAGAACGTCTTCAAGGAAATCTCCTCCTGCTCGAACTTCGAGGCCTTCCAGGCCCGACGCGCTCAGATTCGTTTCCGGCGTGCCGAAGGGGAGAAGCCCGAGTTCGTCCATACCTTGAACGGCTCGGCCCTCCCGATCGGCCGCACCCTCGTGGCGATCCTGGAGAACTATCAGCGGAAAGATGGCAGCGTTGAAGTCCCCGAAGCGCTGATGAGTTATTTCGGGGGGGACGAGATTCGTTAGTTAACAGTTTTCAGTTTTCAGTTTTCAGTTCAGATCCAAACTGAGAACTGATCACTGAGAACTGATAACTATTTTGGCTAATTGCCTCTGTCGTATAGTCGTCGCAAAAAGTGATCGGCACACGGCTATCCGAGCGCTACGAGATCGTCGGCGAGCTGGGCCGCGGTGGGATGGGTGTTGTCTACCGGGCCCGCGACCCGCTCTTGAGCCGCGAAGTTGCCGTCAAGGTGATTTCGTCGACGGACCTCGCCCCCGAGATCGAAGGGCGGTTCCAGCGCGAAGCCCAGATCGTCGCCCAGATGGACCACCCCGCCATCGTTCCGATCTACGACCTCGGGCGCCACGAGGGCTCGCTTTTCTTCGTGATGCCGGTCGTCGGCGGAACGAATCTGCTTCGCCTGATTCGGGATCAGGCGCTGCGACTGGGCGACGTGATCGACATCGGCATCCAGGTCGCCGATGCGCTCGACTACAGCCATGCACGCGGCGTCGTGCACCGGGACATCAAGCCGGCCAACATCATGGTCACGCGGGAGGAGGGATCCGCGGTCCGAGTGCGCGTTATGGATTTCGGCCTCGCCCACGCGGTCTCCGAGTCGCGCCTGACCAAGACGGGAACTCTGATCGGGACGATGGCCTATCTCTCGCCGGAGCAGGTCAACTCCCGCACCTTTGACGCCCGCTCCGACATTTACTCGCTGGGAACCGTGCTCTACGAGTGCCTCGTCGGGGATCCACCCTTCACCGGGGAACTGCAGTCGATCCTCTACCGTATCGTGCACGAGATTCCTCAGCCTCCGCGTGCGCTCGGGGTGGAGATTCGAGAGGAGTTGCAGGACATCATTCTGCGCTGCCTCGAGAAGGATCCCGCCAAGCGGCCCCAGAAGGCCGGCCAGGTTGCCGATGGGCTGCGGCGTCACCGGACGAGCCTGGGCTCGGAGGAGTTCCGGATGTCGGTCGTCCTGAGCCCGAGCCGGATCCTGTCGCGGCCGGCGGTCTCCGCGTTTATCGGGCGCGAGAGAGAGTTCGCCGAGCTCCAGCGCCGCCTGAACGCGGCCTTGACAGGCGACTGCCAGTTTGTCGTCGTGGCGGGCGAGCCGGGCATCGGAAAGACCCGGCTGCTCGAGGAGTTGAAGAACCTGGCCCTGGCGCGAAAGATCCGCGTCCTCTACGGCCGCTTCATCGAGCAGGCCGGCACCTTCTCGTACCAGGGCTTCTGCGAGCTCATCCAGGACTACTTTCGGTCCCGGGACCCGGCCTCCTCCTCGGGGGAGCGATCGGATTTTTCCGACCTCGCGCCGGAGCTGATCGCTCTCTTCCCGCAGCTGTCGGAGATCTCCGAGCTGCGCTCGGCCGTCTCCGGCGAAACGCGCGCGGCCGGGGCCGGCGAGGAGAAGAAGCCCGAGGACCGTATTCAGATCTTCGAGCTTCTGGCGCGCACCTTGACGCGGATCGCGGGCGGCAAGCCGCTCGTCCTGATCCTCGAGAACCTCCATGGCGCCGAGATCTCGATCGAAGCGTTGCAGTACGTCGTCCGGCGGCTCGGACCGACGCCGACCCTGATCGTCGGCAGTTACCGTCACACCGAAACGGACAAGCGACATCCCTTGACGCGCATGCTCGACTCCTTCGCCGACGATCCGCGATTTGCCTCCGTGACGCTCGGGCCGTTTTCCCCCTCGGAGCATCGGACCCTCGTCGCCTCGCTCGTGGGCGCTCCCAAAGTCGCCGACGAGCTCGCCCGCAGGCTCCACGACGCGACGGAGGGAAATCCGTTCTTCACCAAGGAGCTGATCCGGTCGCTCGTGGAGTCCGGCGGCATCGCAAAGGACGACACCGGGGCCTGGAGCTTTTCGAAGGAGGCGGAAATCTCGACGGATGCCCTGCCCGCGACGATCCAGCAGGCCGTCGAGAAGCGGGTCGAGCGGCTGCCGGAAGAGCTGCGCGACCTTCTCTCGATCGCCTCCGTGCTCGGCAAGACCTTCGACGCCCGGGACCTTGCGACGCTGGCCGAGGGAGCGAAAAACCTCGACGACGAGATCGACCGGCTGCTCCGTGAAGGAATCCTGGAGGAGGAGCGGGAGTCGCGCGGCGACCGGCTCACGTTCGCGAGTGGAATTGTCCGAGACGTTCTGTACGGCGCTCTCTCGCGCCGCAAACGCCGCTCCCTTCACCGGAAATACGCTGAGCTGATCGAGCAGCGCTACGCGGGCCGGCTCGAGCGCATTTATCCGGAGCTCGTCCACCACTTCTCGCAGGCCGACGTTCCCGAGAAGACGGTCGAGTACGGCCTGAGGCTTGCCCAGAAGTCGCTCGACACCTTCAGCCCGGAAGACGCAATCCGGGTCGCGAAGATCGCGATCGAGTACCTCGAGGACGAGGAGTGGGCGGGCGAACCGTCGCTCGAAGCAGACGCGCGGCTGATTCTGGCCCAGGGCCAGCGCATGGCAGGCAACGTTGACGGCGCGCTGCGCGAGGCGGAAGCCGCCGTGAAAGCGTTCGAGGAACAAAGGAAGCCCGGGCCGGCTGGCGGCGCGATTCTCTTTGCCGCCGAAACCGCCTGGCAGGCTCGCCGGATCGACGACGCGCGCCGATGGGTCGAGCGCGGTCTCGAGGTCGTCCGCTCGGCAGGAGAGCCCGAGCGCATGGGAAAGCTGCTCGCGCTCGCCGCAACGGTCGCCAACCTCCGCGGCGAGTACGCGAAGGCCGCTGCGTATCAGGCGGAGCTGGAAACGCTCGCACCGCGAGAAAAGAGCGCGGAGGAAGAGATCCCGAGAGGCGGAACGCTGGTCGTGGCCATGGCGAATCCCGTCGCGGCGACCGAACCGGGCGCTTACGCGACGACGGAGGAGCACGAGGTCCTGGCCAACGTGTTCGAGACCCTGGTCACGACTGACACGCAGGGCAACCTGGCGCCGCTCCTGTGCGATCGATGGACTCTCGCGGACGAGGCCCGGACGGTGCGCCTTCACTTAAAGCCCGGAACCGTGTTTTCCGACGGCACTCTCTTAACCGGGCCTGCCGTCAAGACGTCGCTGGAGCGATCCATCCGAATCTCCCGGGATGCGATGCCGGCGGCGTTCGCCGGAATCCGCGGTGTGGCGGAGTATCTCGGCGGCAACACGCCCGGTGTCGAGGGGATCGCCGCCCTGTCCGACCTCGAGATCGAGATCCGGCTTCGGGACCCGCTTCCGATCTTTCCCTCTCTTCTGACCGACGGGCGGACGTCCATCGCCGCGGCCGTGCCAGGCGAGGACGGCAACCCGACGAGGCTGCTCGGCACCGGGCCCTTTCAGACGGTTCTCCACACGCCGGATCGCGCCGTCCTCGAGCGCAACCCTCGGTCCTGGAAGGATCCGCCGCGGCTCGACCGGATCGAGTTTCGCGCGACGCTCTCGGCCGCGGCGATCTCCGAGGGTCTTCGCTCCGGACAGTTCGATCTGGCGCGGGACCTTCAGCCGCAGGATCTCGAAGCCGTCCTGCGTGAGCCCCGATTCCGCGCGGGTCTGGTGGAAACACCCAAGAAGAACACCTATTTCGCGCTCTTCCACTCGGAAACCAAGGCCGGCTCGAACGCTGTCCTCCGGCGCGCGCTCGCGAGCGCCGCACGCACGCAGGATTTCGTCTGGGGAGCTCTCGGACGCTTCGCCCTGCCCGCCACGGGCGTGCTCCCGCCGGGGATCCTCGGTCACGACCCGGGAAGGCGGCAGCCTCACCTCCCTCGGGAAAAGGGGATCGAAATGATCCGGTCCGCGGGACTGCCGATGCCTATCAGGCTCAAAGCCGCGGTGCATCCGATCCTGCAGAACCAGTATGCCGCCCTGACTCAGGCCCTCGTCCAGATCTGGGCGGATCTCGGAGTCGAGGTCGACGTGGCGACGAAGACCATGCCCGAGTTCCTCGACGCCTGGCACGGAAGCGGCGACCTGGATCTCTGGCTCGGCCGCTGGATCGCCGACTACGACGATCCGGACAACTTTACGTTCACGCTCTTCAATTCGGGAAACGGTCGCCTGCGCAGCTACTACTCCTCGCCCGAGGCCGACCGGATCCTGGAAGAAGCGCGCGGCGAAGCCCGGCCGGCCGCGCGCGAGAGCCTCTATCGGAAGTTCGAGCATCTGCTGCTCGATTCCGCGATCCTGGTCCCACTCTTCCACGACGTGGACTACCGGATCGGCGGCCCCTCGGTCCGGGGCCTGCAGCTCCACAGCACCGCTCCCTACGTGAACTATGCCGAGGTTGGAAAGACCGAGGCGCCGGCGGCGCCGACGGCCTCCGACCAGCAAGTCGGCGGCGGCACCCTCCAAGTTCCGATCGCGGGCGTCGTTCGCAGCCTCGATCCGTCATTGGCCGCCACGGTGGAACAGGCCGAGGTTCTCCCCCAGATCTTCCAGACGCTGACCTTCGCGCTCGAGGGAACGCGGATCGTCCCGTGGCTCGCTTCCAGCTTCTCCATCGAGAACGACGGCAAGCGCTTCCGGTTCAAGCTCAGGCCAGGGGTGCGCTTCCACGACGGGCGCCGGCTGACCGCTCGGGACGTGCGCTACTCCTTCGAGCGGCTCCTCGCCAACCCGCAGAGCGACTGCCGCTGGCAGCTCTCGTCCATCCGGGGAGCCAAGCGCCTGCTCGATGGAACGGCCACGGATCTCGAGGGCTTCCACATCGTCTCGCCGGTCGAGTTCTTCGTCGACCTCGAGCAGCCCGTCTCTTTCTTTCCGGCGCTGATCTCTTACACGGGGACCGCCATCGTCCCCGAGGGTACGGCCGCGATTGGCTCGAGCTGGCGCGACAACGCCGTCGGCACGGGCCCTTTCCGGGTGATCAGCTTCGAGCCGGGGCGCCGGCTCGAGCTCGAGCGCAATCCATACTACTGGCGCGAAGGCTATCCCCGAAGCGAAGGAGTCGTCTTTCGGTTCGGCGTTTCACCCGAAGAGATCCGCAACGAGTTTCTTGCCGGCAGATTCTCGCTCGCTTCCGACCTTCTTCCCGCCGACGCCGAGGCGTTCCGACACGATCCCCGCTTCGCCTCCGGTTACAGAGAGAGTCCTCACCTTCAGACCTACTTCGTGGCGTTTAACAGACACCGGGGGGCGTTGAAGGACGCCGAGCTTCGGCGGAATCTGGCTCAAGCGGTCGATGTCGCAGCAGTCGTTCGGCGGACCCTCGGGCGCCTTGCAATCCCTGCGCACGGCCTGATTCCGCCGGGTCTTCTCGGCTATTCGCCGGCCGGCGCGAGATCAGAAGCCGAAACTCCGGAAGCCGCCTCTTCCCCCAGCTCCGCCCGAGCGACAGTCTCGCGCGAGACGATCGAGCTTTCGGCGGCGGTCCACCCCATCTTCTTCGGGGAATTCTCGGCCGTCGCCCGGGAGTTGAACGATGCCTTTCGTGAGATGGGTTTCTTAATCCGCCCCTTGAGCAAGACGATAGCCGAATACCTCCAACTCAACAAGAAAGGCGAATGCGACCTCGCCGTGGGGCGCTGGGGCGCGGACTATCCCGACGCAGACACGTTTATGTACGGCGCCCTTCACTCCGAGGCTGGCTCGATCGGTCGCTTCGTGGGGGGGCCGGAGCTTGATCAGCTTATCGAGCGGGGGCGCGCCGAGACCGATCCGCGCGTCCGTCACTCCATCTACCGCCAGATCGAGGAACTGATCGCCGGCGAGGCTCTGCTGCTGCCGCTCTTCCACGACCAGGTCTACTGCTTCG
>Ga0207684_10003833_pt1 | contig 14478 bp, 19 predicted proteins | sample KBSK5501metaG_FD_184342 | JGI IMG/M metagenome (GOLD analysis project Ga0207684, IMG submission 184342) | Corn, switchgrass and miscanthus rhizosphere microbial communities from Kellogg Biological Station, Michigan, USA - KBS K5-50-1 metaG... | ecosystem: Host-associated > Plants > Roots >...
AGTGGACTTTGCCACGACAGTGTTCGGCAAAACGACGCTCAAAGTCGTCCGTCGACCCAATGTAGTGCCGTCCGCAGGAACCCCGAAGAATGTAAACCCATGCCATTCAAAAGAGGGAGTGGGTTGACTGGGACTCGAACCCAGAACCAACCCCGAAAGCTTTCGGGGCTGCTCTACCGATTGAGTTGCTCCGGATGGTTGCTTAATAGGTAAATAGCCAGCTGCGGATTCTTCTTGGCCTTGAGTCTTCGCTCCATTTCTCGAGCCGCCTCGATGCTTGGCATCTGTTTGACCACAACAACGTCCAGCGGCTGACCGAAGCGCCGAGTTGAGTGGACTTTGCCACGACAGTGTTCGGCAAAACGACGCTCAAAGTCGTCCGTCGACCCAATGTAGTGCCGTCCGCAGGAACCCCGAAGAATGTAAACCCATGCCATTCAAAAGAGGGAGTGGGTTGAATGGGACTCGAACCCAGAACCAACGCCTTAAAAGGGCGTAAGTCTACCTAGGAAAGCAACGGATTACGACAATTCTACGACAATTTTTGGGTGACAAGGTGCCATCGGGTCGGATATATCTGCGCTTGTTTCCGCCAAGACCTACAGTCTGCGAGCACAATAACCGATACAGAAAGCAAAATTAATGAAAGTAACAGTTGAGTTTGAACCCGGTGAAGAGGTCATTGAGAAGGCGCTGAACTTCTACTCAGCAAGAGCAGGTTACCAGAACGTCGGGCAGTACGTCGTCGACCAGATTTTGTGCAGTCTGGAAACAGAGGAATCGAGCGACGACTACTTTAAGGACGTAAGGAAGGAATTTCAGCAGCAACTCAAAGTCGAGGTCGCTTAAAGATAACTTTTACGCACAAGGCAAGTTAGCGCCAAGGACGCCCGTCGGCTGCAAAGTCGGCGGGCGTTCTGTTTTGTGTGAAAGAGATTCGAATCTTTCGAACAACTCAATGCCTTGACTTGGGCTTATCGACGGCTCTCCTCTAGTCCTAGTGTTCGAACTCTTACTGCGGGCCATAGCGATGGTTAGAAGTCTTGCGGGGAATCCTCATTAGGTTGTTCCTCTACAGGCTGCGCGGCTTTTGCGCGCCGCATTTTGAACTCCTCGAACTTATCCCGATAGGTAAAGACGTATTGGATAAGAGCCTCTGTGAATTCGAGCGTATCGCTGGCGTCTTGGCGAGATACTACGAGCTCGACGCCGTGGGCCGCTTCGTTGCCGATGGTCCGAAGGGCTTCTGCCCATTCGAAAAGTCTGTTTTCGATAACGCCCTTTTCTTTCAGCTTCCTCAGCTCAGCAGCAAGCGTTCCCGATTTTACTCCGTGTTCGGAGCAAATGCCTTCTAGAGTTTTCCGGCACATGATAGCGGCGGCGGTAAACGCCTTTGCGCGAAAGCATATGCGAGCCTCAGCGAAAGCTTGCCGTATTGGCTTCGGAACCGAGCGATGCAAATCAGGCTCCCTAGGTGGAAAAATTCGAACAGGGTCAGTCCAGCCTCCCTCATCCGTTTGATAAGCGAGCATAGGTTCGCTGCATCGAGGACAACCGACGAGGATAACTCTAGTGTTCCACGGGACTGCTTCGTCCTTGTCCCAATGGTCTTCATACTTGTAGGTTGCGATTTCCGTAGCATCGACAACAGCTTCACAATGGCTGCATTCTAGGATCATGGAGGCGACGGCGGTTTATATCGGGTTTCGTGGCAGTTGTAAATACGAGCAAAAACAAGAAAACGCGCCGGGATCAAAATCCCGGCGCGTTTTAATCTCTCGGTCTTGGAATTCTCAGCCTACGGAGGAGGTTCCCAAAAGGGCTTATTCCCGTCATCGGTGCCTAAGCCGTCCTTGTTGTCGTCATCGTCGTCGTCCTCGTTCCCGGGCCACCAATGGGGCGTGAAGGGGTGATCAATCGGCATTACAGCGACTCCACGGTAAACTGCTCTGGTCCGGCGATTTCAGACAACTGTTCGATCTTCGCAGCCAGCCCGCGAGCCGAGTCCAAAGAGCCTTCGACATCGTGTCCAATAAAAATCGGCAAGGTTAAGTCTTCGGTGACTCGCAGCAACCTGGATTCCGGCAATAGAGCCTCGATGCGCCAATGGAACCGATCGTCTAACAGCGCGCGCCAGTGAGTCGTGAGGGCGGAAACCTGAGCGGCTTTCACGGCATCCTTAACGATTCCGGCAGAACGCGTCGCGTTGATGGCTAAAGCAATCACGTCGGCCTTGGCTGTTTTTATGCTCTCCGTTAGAGTAGCTAGGTCAGCCTTATGCACATCGACTTTCGCCCGGTGTGACAGTAGCTTTTCTGTTCTGTCGTCGATGCTACCGATGGCATTGAGTATTTCAGACTCTGCTTTCTTCAGACCTTCGATCTTTCCGGTTAGATCTGAATGTTCGGATGTGAGTTGATCTAGTGTCGACAATTTGTCGGTCACGGCTTCCGATTTCGCGGCGAGTAGTTTCGTTGCTTCTTTCTTGGTCATTTGTTAGTCGATTGGTTAGGTTGTGGAAAGGGAACGAGCCGCATCTATGATGAATCCCTTTCTCTCTCGATTCGGATGCGGCTCGTTTTTATGGCCATCAAAGGCAAAATTAATCTTCGTCTACGGTCCAGTAGCGCTTGCGCCACGCTTCCGGATCGGAGTACATAGCCAGTGCGATTCGCTTGTTGATCCTTTGCAGGCGTTTCAATGCGACGGTTTGCTTGGCAAAATCGGGTTCAGCCCTGATTTCGGCGCGCATTTTGTTAGCCATCTTCTCAAGCTCCTTAATGCTCAGCTCCGATAGGTCTTGCTGGCTGACTTCAGTCAACCTTGGCAATTGTGCGATTGAGTTTTGCGGCCGGCTTAAGGGCGGGTAAAGATTCGACGGGAGCCTTTCCGGTGAGTTGAGCTTCCAATTCAGCGATTCGTTCTTTCGCTTTCGCGAGTGTGTTGATTTTCATTGTGATTTTAAAGTTGTGCGTTCGGATTGACGGCGTTGGATTGAGTATTCACGTGGAGTGCGGCAAGCATCGCGTGAACCGGGTAGGCGTACAGGTTTATCACCTTTCTACCCGCTACGAGGCGTGCGACTGCTTCGGGCAGTGCAATAGATCTTGGGTCTTTACCGAGTGCCGCTCCTAGCTCACGGCGCGTGCAAAGTAAGGGAAGCTTGTTGTTGCCCATGTACTTCATGAGCTGTCAACTGGACGGATGATAAGCAGCCAGCCGGTCGATGGTCGATTATCCGATGTGTGAAGGCGTGAGCGCGTAGCTGTCCTTTACCATTTCTGATCCAGGCTCGCCGGGCGATTCTCCGAGGGTCATGAATAGCCGACCACTCGTCAAGCGAGCCTATAAACGAAACTGGAACGTTCTTTACTCGCCGACAGCAGACAATTCAGCTAATTCCGCTTCTTTGCGATTGGAGAGCTTCGCGCGGCGCTCTTCATTCTTATCCTTGCGGGTATTACTCGAATGGCACCCGGCGGCTACGGCGAATTCCTGTGCTTTTCTGTAGCGATCTCGGGTGCGAGCGCCCTTGCCCATACTGATGTGGATTCCGACTTGGTCACGCAATTCTAGAAGACGCTTAGAGAGCAACGCTCGGGTGCACCCAGCTTGCTTCGCAATAGTATCCAAGGTCGTTCGCCCATGAGGTGCGTTGGTCGGGTCCAGATAGCAAAGCAGCGATGCCACTTTGGCTCCGACAATCTTCAATCCGGAGTCTCGCACGCCCATTGAAGAATAAGAGACAGTACCGCTGCTACGTCGGCCATCGGTACGCCTGTCTCTCCTTCGGGCTCGTTGCCAAGGTTTCTATCGACGGCGTCGTAGTCGAAGCTGCCTACCCTTTCGACATGACCGGTCTCCCGATTGAAGGCCACCCTATGCACACCGTCAAAGCGCGAGTCGTATTTGAAAGCCATACGCCAGGCATGGCTTGTCTACTGCGCTTTTAGTGGCTTACTGGTCCCGGCCATTCTTCGATTAAAATCGGAAGCGCCCATTGTGGCACCGGTCCACGGCAGTCTTTCCAGCTCGATGCCGTAAAGCTCGAAATACCGGTCAAGATTTTCTGTTCCATGATGTGCGGCACATTCTCAGCGCACAAATTCGGAATCTCGCAGCTTAACCATCGCTTTATCGCCAGCCGCAGCAACATTATCGCGAATCGGATTGCCGCTTCGGCGTCAGCTCTCGGAATTAGATCACCGGATTCACGACGTGCCTGTGAGATCTCCCGATCGAGCCGAACCAATAGTGCTGTAATGGGCGCAACGTCTTGCCGAGCGGCGGAGATAGCTAGGGCATCATCCGAAGCAATAGCCCGCTCTAATCGTGCGTTAAGCAAGCGTTCAATCCGGGAGATACGAGCAAGAGCGGCTGGCGCGCCTTCGGATGTAGGATCGATGGCTTCGGCTTCTTTAATGACTGATTCCAATGCGGCAGACTCATTTCGTACGCCACGGCTAGCCATTGCCCGATATCTGCTGGCTCCTTTCGACTTGATATCCTGATCGGAAGCGTGTTTCGCGACGGCTTCCGCGTCGGTTAAGTCTACCCCGGCTGCCTTCCACCGGCTCACAGTCCGCGAGCTCCTGCCGTATTTGCTGGCTACTTCCCGAATAAGCTCGCTGATTGCCATGTCCTCTCCATGTCTGTCAATTTACCTAGAGGACATGAAACCGTTTTTACATCGAATAGACGATTTTGGCGCGCTGCCGGAACCTGCGTCGGCCTTTTTTTTGCCGAAGAGATTCCCTTCAGGTCGACAAAGGGATACCTAACACCCCGGCTCAAGTCACTTGAGTTTCTCATTGACACCAAATTGGGCGAGACGTCTATTTCGGGGTCGCTCAGAGCGCCTTGACTAAGGCATTCCTTCTGACCCCTCGCGACATGGACGTTTCCTGGAGCCTGAGAAGTCCTCGAGGCAGGGTCCGTTAGGCGACAACGAATCAACCCAAAACCTCCACACTGAGGACCCAAAACAATGAACCTTGTCGAGATTGCACGAAACAACTTCAACTCCTGGAATCGTCACGATGCCGACGCGATCGTAGCCGCCTACGCTGAGGGAGGAGTTTATATTAACCCGGACCTGCCCGAGGGGATAGCCGGTGCGGCCATCGGCGACTTTGCTAAAGGGCTTTGGACAATTTTTCCTGACTTCTCGCTCGACTTGATAAGTATTGGTGATATGGGAGGCGAGCTGATCGCACTTGAGTGGGTGGCACATGGCACCAACACTGGAGCTTTTCCAGACGGCACTCCTGCCACAGGTCGGAAAGTCACGTTGCAGTGCGCCGGCTTCGATCAGTATGAGGGGACTAAAATTCGTCGGGCCAAAGCGTATTTTGACCGGTTAGGTCTACACAAACAGTTGGGGTTTATAAAGGACTAGGCCGCTTTTTGATCCGCACGCTAATCCACACGCTTTATTGCACACGCGGTTTAATCACCACACACGTTACTATATACGTGTGTGTGGTGAATAAACTAAACTGGTTTTTCTTAATCGCCACGTTGATCGCCACGGCCCGTGTGGATTAAAATCTCTCTCGAGAAACAGCATCAGAACGGTTGAACCACACCCTCAACAGCGAAGGTGAAATTTGGATCAATATCCTTGGTTCGCACGTGTCCGTCTTTCGGCTCGGGAAATGTGGAATAGACCCCGCTCGTCCGCTTCTGTCCGTTCACGTGCGCCTGATAGGAATAGATCGGATTTTCGCTGTCTACGCTGTTCTGCGACACCGCTTCTAGTGCAGTCTTAATTGAGTTCTTGCCGTAGCCGAAGCGACTAGCGAAGTCCGTCATTTGACTTAGCGTGACGATCTCATGCTTGCGGACAAACTCCTCTAGCTTGGATCGCCTTTTGTTCTCCTGTGCGCTTTTCACGTCTCCCGAATTCTGTACGGCTCCGCAGCGTTCCCACAAGATTCCGCTGGCCGAATGCTTGAGATACGCTTTCTTAAATCCAGCTCTACTGGCCCGTTTTCCCAGCTCCATTTTAACGACGCCATCGCCTTCCTCGGAAAGCATGATAGTCTCCCTGGTCCAGTTGATGATGTCGCTTGAGCCTAAGCCTTGATAGTGCGCCGGGCCTTGGCGTTGCGGTCCTTGTGAGGGCTTCCCGAGATGATGAACGAAGACGATTATAACGCCGGTCTCGTTCTGGATTGGCTGCAGTTTATTTCGGAAGAATTCGCTTGCGGCTCTCTGCTTCGAAATGTCATCGCCGAAATAGGATAGCAACGGATCGCAGAAGACGATATCAGGCTGGTATTTGCGAATCATTGCGCGAAGATACGGCTCGAATTTGTCCGCGCCGGCTTTTGTAGCTTCCCGACAAGCTACGAAGTTTGAGCCGAGCGCCTTTAACTCTTCCATCGTGTAGTTACTTTTGATGTCCTGGAACGGTTCAGCGAAATCGCCTTTGTCGTTTTCTGCTTGAATAAACAGCGTTCGGAGCGGTTTTTTTGGCTTCAGCCCGAAGAAATCTCGCCCGACAGCCCAGCTCATCGCCATTTGCAACGTGAATGACGATTTACCGATGCCGGTATAGCCTTGAACTACCACGGAACCGCCACGGCACAGCCATCGCCCCGGACCGATTCGCACATTTTCGTCGTCATTACGATTGAATGCGTCCAGGTCCGACAGATCGAAAATCTCTGTAGACTCGATTTCTTGGAGTGCAGCTTCGAATGCTAGGTTATTCTCGAACTCTTCAAAGCTCGCCGCTCCGATATTTGTATCAAGCAGCCGCTGGCGCTTGTCCCCGCGATTACAATTCGGCAACCGAGAAAATCTGACCGGGTCTTTTGTAGCGTCGAATCCCGCCTCTTTACCGCCAAGGAATTTGTGAATCGTTTCAACACGCGCCTTGTATTCTTCGAAGTTTTTGGCGTCTACCTTGACTATCGCGTGAATTGAATCTCCGCCAGAATCCACTGCCGCAACAATTGGCAAATTTGACCGTCGATAAATGGCTAGTTGCTCTTCCTTCGACAGCGTGTCGCTTTCGATAAGCGTATGAAGGAACCGGGAAACGTTAGTGTTCTTTCTGCCTGAATCGGGATTGTCTTCCTCGGTCTTGTTGCCGGTCTTAGTTGGATTAATGCCGTAAAACGATCCGAGATGAGAAAGGCCGGTGCCCGAAAATACTGCGTCAAAGGAAAATTCGTCTCCTACAAGACTTCCGACTTGCCTGCCTTTGGGGTGCTGACGGAATACTTGTTGTCCGTCGTTCTCGCCGCCTTCAATCTCTGCGGTTTCGCCGAACCAGACAAACTCATCATCTTTAAAATCGAGATACTTGGTCAGAAACTCGTAGATCCCAACCTTGATATCTTGTTCCGGAACCTTTTCGGTCGATCCGTCGTGCTTATAGACGGTGAGCGACACGGTTTCTCCGTCGATCTTGAATCCGCCGGAGTCATGTCCGCGCCGCGATTCCCGCCAAGGCTTAAGCTGCGGCGCGCCATCATAAGCAGTATAAAATTCCTCCTTTTTGATCTTTCGTTTCGAGCCGCTACCGGGCGGGTACAGTTCGCAGATAGCGTTTACCGCGTCCTCTCGCGGCATACCATTCGCTTTTAATTGAAGTAGACGCTTGATTGCGTCTGTATGCCGTCCGCTCTCGGCTGCCGCCGGTGCGCTGAGGATTGTTTCTATTGCGGTTTCGTTGACACCCGATACAGGGTTAGAATTCACTTTAGTTTATCTTTCTGGAAGCCGCGAGAATAAGCCCCTCGCGGTTTCTTGCGTTAAGGCGGGGCTATGCCATCTGTGATTGTTTTGGGTTCATAGGAATATGGGTTTTGCTCTGAGGGTCGAAATTTGGAGCTAATGAATCGCGACGTGCGCGACTTTTGACGGCCTTGAATGATTCCGCGCGTAATCGTCTAGGTCTTCGCGGCGAATAGCGAAGTTCTTCTTGCCGAATCGAGAGGCTCTTAATCGTCCTTCTTTAATGATTCGGTAGATACTCTTCTCATGCATCCCGAGTAATCGTGCTACTTCTGCGATGGTAAGCGGCATAGGTGTTTCTGGTTCTGGTGTGTCAACTTTTGTTGTCAAAGAGCCAAAATCGGACGCCGCATGAGCGAATTCAACAACAATCGTTCAATCTGTGTTCGAAGTGTCAAAGTTCACAAAGTTATCAAAGATGTCAAAGTTCGCAAAGAAGACAATAACAATCGTTCAAAGTGTGTTCGAGTTGATCAAGAAGGTCAAGTTGATCAAGTTGACCAAGTTGATCAAGTGTCGCGGCTTCGGCGCTATTCGGCTGTTGCCTGCCTACCGAGTTTGAACCACTCCCGACCGGCTTCGGGCGTTAGAGCTTCCAAGTAATGAGCCTTGATTGTAGCTTCGCTTGTTCCAGCTAGTCGCGCGAGTTGCCCTATTCCGGTTTCCGGATGCGCCGCGAGATAATGGCTGATAGCCGACCGCCGGAGCCCGTTATGGATTGCTGGCACCTTCGCGTCCTTGTGCAGCTCGCGCATTTCCTCCGCGAACTCCTTGTGCATGACTGGCACAATCGGACCGGTCTGCTTTTTGTAGACTGATAACCAGTTCCTTACGTATTTATCCATTGGCACAAACCGTTCATTTCCGCTTTTGCGCCGGGTGCTCTTTCCTACTTCTTCTCGCACGTGAATGCGTTTGTTTTTCCAATCTAAATCTTCCCAGGTCAGCACTTGCTCGCTTACGTATAGCCGCACGAGTTCGCTTGTCCGAATCCATGCGAATCCGCTCAAAACCAGAAACGGCAGTAGATAAAAATCCTCGTCCGAAAGGTCCGCGAGTAAAAGAAGCGCCTGGAATTGCTCTCCGGTGTAGACCTTCTTGCTTGCCCGTGGCGTCTCCGGCGCTTTCAAGAGCAACATCGGATTCTCCGCAATCCATCGGTGCCGCAACGCGTGCGCGAAAAGCGGTCGCAATCGTTTGTAGAAGCTTTTCCGGCTCCACGCGGCATCATACCCTTCGATGAACGTTTCAAGCTCGCCTGAGTGAATCTGGTGCATCTGCCGCCCATGAAAATGAGTAGCAAACGCGTCTAACCGATATCGTAGGTCCGACTTCGTTCGGGCGCTTACGCGTTTGAACTGGACGGCTCGAAACGTCTCAACGGCTTTCTCTACTGAAATCGGCGAAATTGCGCCGGGTCCTGTCCGCTGCCAGTGCCGGATAACTTCGGGAAGAATTTCGAGCGAATCTAACTGCGATTTCGCGTAACCGATCCAACGCCGCTCTTCTGAAGTCACCACTTGCTTGCCGTGCTCCTCGCGTTCGGTCTTGAACTCGGCGATGTACGCTTCGCCGTCTTCCTTGGAGTCGAAATAGTGCGTCTCACGCTTTACCTTGTCTTTGGTGAGCGCTCGCGGCACCAGGACAAACCAACGACCACTAGCTTTGTGGTGAAGCGGTTCCCATTTCCCTCGTTTCTTGGGCTTTGCCTTGCTCAAAACGAGCAGGATTCTAAAGAAAATCTCTACGACAATCTACTACAAAAACGCCCTAGAAAGCAGAGTTTCCCGTTTTCGGGAGTTTGCGTAAGTAATTCATAATCAATGGGTTGACTGGGACTCGAACCCAGAACCAACGCCTTAAAAGGGCGCTGCTCTACCGATTGAGCTATCAACCCCCTAGATAGATCGTGTCCGATCGGGAGCAGTGATATTATTGCCATTCTAGCGGGACGCAACTGATGTTTCTACGATTTTTGAGCTGGATGGCGCGCTTCGCCGGTTTACAGCGACCAGGCGCATTGACGGCGTTCCCCTCGCTCTCCATGTTCGCCAATGGACTATCGATTTCTAGGACAGACAGGATTGCGCGTCAGCGAGCTTTGTTTAGGAGCGATGACTTTCGGCCGGGAGGCAAATGAAAAAGAAAGTCACGCCATGCTGGACCGGTTCGTCGCCGACGGCGGAAATTTTATCGACACTGCCAATGTTTATTCCACCGGCATCTCGGAAGAAGTCGTCGGAAGATGGCTGAAACGCCAAAACAGAGATGATTTGGTGATCGCCACCAAAGTCCGCTTTACCATGGGTAGCGGGCCGAACGATTTGGGGCTGAGCCGGAAACATATCCTTAGCTCCGTCCAAGCTAGTTTGCGCCGGCTGCAAACCGATTATTTAGATCTTTATCAGGTGCACTGCTGGGATCCGGGAACTCCATTGGAAGAAACGCTTTCAACACTCAACGATCTGGTGCGCCGCGGTCTTGTTCGTTATCTGGGCGTCAGCAATTTTAGCGGTTGGCAGTTACAGCGCGCTCTCGATCTAAGTCGCCAGAACGGTTGGGAACCGTTTGTCTGCCTGCAGCCACAATACAATCTGCTATGCCGGAGTACGGAATGGGAGCTGATTCCGGTTTCTCTCCGCGAAGGTCTGGGTGTGATTCCTTGGAGCCCGCTGCGCGGGGGTTGGTTATCCGGTAAATTCCGGCGCGGTATGACAGCGCCACCGGAGGATTCTCGGATCAAGATTGCCGAAGAAAAAGACTGGGGCGAAAAGTGGAGCGCTTACAATAACGAACACACCTGGAACGTTCTGGACGCGCTGCACGCCGTTGCTTCAAAGGCTGGGAGGAGTCCGGCCCAAGTGGCGATCAACTGGCTTCTGCAAAAGCCAGGTGTCACCGCCCCAATCATCGGAGCCCGCCGAATGGATCAACTGGAAGCTAATCTTGGATCGGTCGGTTGGAATCTTTCCGAAGACCAGGTCGTGTTCTTGGACGACGCGAGTGCTGTCGCACCTCCGTATCCTTACAACTTTATTGCGGATGCGGCGGAGGCGCGGAGCAGGTGAGAAACGCCGGGATCGCGCGAGAACGCCGGGAACGGAACGGAATGGGACGGTGAGAGGTGAGAAGTCCTAGCGGCTTGGCTGGCATTGAGGACACCAGCAGGTGCGGCGGCCTGATATTAATGTGCGAACCAGGGGTGTACCGCATCGCGGGCATTTTCCACCATCGGCCCATCGATGATGAATTAACCAGGTATTGGGAAAGTTTTGGTCTTCACCGACAATCTCCATCGTTTTAGCGCAGACATTGCGAGTTGTCCGGTAAAGCTTGGTGATCCCGGTTGGACTGAGACTACCTACGAGGCGTTGTGGGTTCAGCCTGGCACGCCACAGAATTTCGTCTGCCATCCAGTTGCCGATCCCAGGGAAACGCTCCTGCATTAAGAGCAGCCCTTTTAAGGGTGAACCTTTTCGCCGGTAACAGAAATCTGCTACAGCGCCTCGGGTGAATTCTTTCGATAAGATCGAAGGCGGCAACTTTGCCCACCAGTTTGGAACAGTATCGGTTTCAGCAAAAAGCACTCTGCCAAATTGGCGGGTGTCAGCAAAAACCAGAGACCGTTTCGATTGCCGGAGAATCAGATGATCATACCTCAGAAACCGGTATTTTGGCGGCTCTACACGCAGTTCGCCGGTCATGCCCAGATGCAGCCCCAGCCAACATTGACCACGTTTCCCGAACCGGAAAACCATCTGTTTGCCTAAAGCCTCAGAACTGAAAAACGGTTGGCCGGTGATACAACGTTCAAGCGCCCGCAGATCTATGCCTCGAAAGACCCGCGACTTCCGGTTGCGCAAAATGACTTCCAGAACTTTCGCATCACGCCCCGCATCCCATAATCGCCGGCTGCGCTCTACTTCGGCAAGTTCAGGCATGCCGGGTTAACGTTCGACCTTCGGCAAGATTGGGTAGTCGTAGGGAACATTTTGATTCAGGGTTCAAGTAGCGAGACTTCCTATCGAGGACTTGGAATCAACTTATCCGATTACGAAATTCAAACCAACAGCGCTTTCGAGCGTCGAGCTCGCCGCATGCAACGAAACCGCCCAGGTTTGGTCACCAACGATTCCATCCGCGGTAACGCCTCCCCAAGTTTGAAATCTTTCACGGATGCTTCGGTGTGAGGACCGAAAATGCCGTCAATCCCTTGCGGCGTTGTCGTCCATTCGCCAGGTGCACCGTTTGTAAGCAACGTCTGTAAGCTGCGGACCACGTCTCCTGATGATCCGCACTCAAGCGTCGGCATTGGGCCGCCATCAGGCAATGCGTTCCATGTCAGCGGACCCACGATCCCGTCAACAACCAGACCGCTGCCACTTTGAAAGTCTTTCACCGGGGTTTCGAGTTGAGAATCGAATACCCCATTAATCGCAATCCCGAGATCGGGCGTGCGACGCAGAGCCCGTTGCAAACGCTTGACCACGTCACCGGTGGCTCCGACCGAGATCGTGGGTTGTCCTGGATTCGCCATGCGGGCACTGTAGAACTTGCAACAAACGCCAGTCTATTACCCGAAAGGAGGTCAGTTTGCCCCTGGCGCGCTCCGGTCGAGTTATCCTCTGAGAGATTTATTGAGAAAGTCCAGGGTGCGTTGCCAGGCTAGCTTCGCCGCTGCCTCGTCGTAACGTGGCGTCGTGTCGTTATGGAATCCGTGATTGACTCCCACATAAACATACGCGGTGTAACGCACGTGGTTCGCTTTAAGAGCTTCCTCGTAGGCGGGCCATCCCTCAGTGATACGCGTATCCAGTGATGCGTAATGTAGCAAAAGTGGCGCCTTGATTTTTGCGGCGTCCTCGGCAGACGGTTGTCGTCCGTAAAACGGTACTGCAGCCGCCAGGTCCGGTAGCCGCACTGCCAGCCGATTCGCCATCGTCCCGCCAAAGCAGAATCCGACGACTCCGATTTTGCCCGAACACTCCGGACGCGATTTCAGCCAGGCGACTGAAGCTACAAAGTCTTCGAACATTTTGTTCTCATCCACCTTGCGAAAAAGTTCTGCTCCCTTTTCATCGTCGCCTGGGTAGCCGCCGACCGATGTCAGACCGTCAGGCGCAAAAGCCAGAAAGTTCGCCGTACCCAAACGTCGTGCGACGTCTTCGATGTACGGATTAAGGCCGCGATTCTCGTGAATAACGAGGACACCTGGCAACTTTCCTTCGGCGTTGGAAGGGCGAACGAAATATCCTTTGATACTGCTGTTGCCCTGCGGCGAAGGGACGGTTTCATACCCCGTCTTGAGTCGCTTATCATCTTTGGAGACTTGTTCCGCTAGAGCATAGTTCGGCCGAAGGCTCTCCCAGATTGCAGCCGCGGTTAACCCCCCTATCGCATATTTTGCCGCACCGTTCAGGAAGTCGCGCCGGCTGATCTCACCGTGAACATAATGATCGAATAGATCTAATAATTCCTGAGGAAAATCGCTTGCTTTCTTTCGTTCCATTGATGTGGCCTCCTTCGATAAGTGATGGCAAATCTCGGGACTATCCCGGAAAATGTCTACACTCGCTACTATTCTGACGTACGGCGTTGACTTTGGTTTATTGTTGTCGTCAGCAAATTGCGATTCTCTCGCCGTGGTTTTATTTTTCCCAGTTCCTTATGAAAGCGCCACACTGGCGAACTCTCGCTCACGTCCTAGTTTGCTTGTTTCTGTTCACAACGTCTGGTCGAGCCGCGGAGAAGAATCCACCGGGCGACATCCCAGACGATCAGGTGTTCATATCCTATAAGTCTTCTGCGGGCGGCTATAGCCTGAAAGTCCCTGAGGGTTGGGCTCGGTCCGAAAAAGGCTCCGATGTCAATTTCGTCGACAAGTTTGACGGCGTAGCCGTCGCAGTAACTTCAGCCACAACCGCTCCGACAGCAAAAGATACTGTTGCGCAGCTTGAGAAACCGGAAAAAGCAGTTCACGTGGTCGGTACAAAGGAAGTACGATTGCCGGCCGGTCAGGCTCTTCTCATCAAGTATGAATCTGACTCGGACATTAATCCGACCACAAACAAACGCATTCGCCTCGAGAACGAGGCATACTTATTTTACAAAGACGGCAAGCTGGCAACTTTGACCGTTTGGGCACCAAAAGGCGCCGATAACGCGGACCAGTGGAAAATGATGTCGGAAAGCTTTCGCTGGTAGGCGTCTTTCGCAAAAGACATGACAACAGTCCTCGAGGCCCGAGATCTTTACCGTTTCTTCCACGCTGAAGATGATGAGACGCTCGCGCTCCGTGGTGTCAGCATGAAGCTGGAGAGCGGAGAGATGGTCGCGGTTTCTGGCCCGTCCGGCAGCGGCAAATCCACGCTATTGTCATGCTTGGCAGGGACCGATGAGCCGGATGGAGGTGAGGTTCGGATACTCGGAGAAAAAATAACGCGCCGTCCTGAACCGCTGCGAGCCGCAATCCGCGCCCGGTGTATCGGTTTCCTTATGCAATCGGACAACCTTCTTCAACATTTGACCGTGGAAGCAAACGTTCTGTTGTCGATGCGGCTGGCAGATAGAGAAAACAAAGGCCGACTGAGCGCCTTGCTCGAGGGCCTGGGCTTGCTAGATCATCGCCAGGCCTATCCAGAGCAGCTATCGGGAGGTGAATCAGCTCGAGCCGGCATGGCCGTAGCGCTAGCTGCCGCGCCCAAGATCTTGCTTGCGGACGAGCCGACC
>Ga0207684_10003838_pt1 | contig 14466 bp, 28 predicted proteins | sample KBSK5501metaG_FD_184342 | JGI IMG/M metagenome (GOLD analysis project Ga0207684, IMG submission 184342) | Corn, switchgrass and miscanthus rhizosphere microbial communities from Kellogg Biological Station, Michigan, USA - KBS K5-50-1 metaG... | ecosystem: Host-associated > Plants > Roots >...
TCACCGGCGCCATCGGGCTGCCCGACGGGGCCGAGATGATCATGCCCGGCGACAACGTCGAGATGAGCGTCGAGCTGATCACCCCGATCGCCCTCGAGATCGGCCAGCGCTTCGCGATCCGCGAGGGTGGCCGGACCGTCGGCGCCGGCGCCATCGTCACGATCGCCGAGTAAGACGATGGCAAAGCAGCGCATCCGGATCCGCCTCAAGGCCTACGACCATCGATTGCTGGACCAGTCGGCGGCCCAGATCGTCGAGACGGCGCAGCGCACCGGCGCCGACGTCGTCGGACCGGTCCCGCTGCCGACCCGGATCGAGAAATTCACCGTCCTGCGGTCACCGTTCATCGACAAGGACAGCCGAGAGCAGTTCGAGATCCGCACCCACAAGCGGCTCGTCGACATCCTCGACCCGAGCTCGAAGACGGTCGACGCCCTGATGCGACTCTCGCTTGCCGCGGGCGTCGACATCGAAATCAAGATGTAGCGGGAAAACATGAGTATCGGACTCATCGGGCGAAAGCTCGGTGTCACCCAGGTGTTCCAGGCGGACGGTACGATGGTTGCCGTCAGCGTGGTTGCCATCCAACCGAATACCGTGACCCGCCTCCGGACCGAGGATCGCGACGGCTACGTCGCCGTCCAGCTCGGCAGCGAGCCGGCGAAGCGCCTGACCAAGCCCGAGGCCGGCCAGCTCAAGAACCTACCGAAGGCTGCCCAGAGCCTCGCCACGGTCCGCGAGTTCCGGGTCGACAACGCCGCTGGCTACGAGCTCGGCCAGACCGTCGCGCTCGGCGACCTCTTCGCCGAGGGCGACCTGGTCGACGTGACCGGGGTCTCCAAGGGCAAGGGCTTCGCCGGCCACATCAAGCGCCACAACTTCCACCGCGGTCCGACGACCCACGGCTCGGACCACCACCGCGAGCCAGGCTCGATCGGTCCCGGCACGACGCCGGGACGCGTCTACAAGGGCGTGAAGATGGCCGGCCACATGGGCGATGAGCGGGTGACCGTCAAGAAGCTGCGGGTCGTCCGCGCCGACACCGACAAGAACCTCCTCCTCGTGAAGGGGTCCCTGCCCGGCCCGCGCGGCTCGCTCATCCTCGTGAAGAAGGCCTGACGATGCCGCAGACCACCCTCTACGACAAGACCGGCAAGAACGTCGGCAGCGTCGAGCTCGCCGATTCGCTCTTCGCCGCCCCCGTCAACGCGGCCGTCCTCCACCAGGTCGTAACCGCCCAGCTGGCCGGTCGCCGAACCGGCACCGCCGACACGAAGACCCGCGGCGAGGTCCGCGGCGGCGGCAAGAAGCCGTACCGCCAGAAGGGCACGGGCCGCGCCCGCCAGGGAACCAAGAGCGCTCCGCACTACCGCGGCGGCGGCGTCGTGTTCGGTCCGCACCCGCGGAGCTACGAGCAGCGCCTGCCCCGCAAGATGAAGCGCCTGGCGCTCCGTGGCGCCTTGACCGCCAAGCTCGGCGACGAGGCGATCAAGGTCATCGACACGTTCGCCCTCGAGGCGATCAAGACCCGCGATCTGGCCGCCGTCCTCGGCGCGCTCGAGGCCCGAGGGCGGATCCTCGTCGTCGCCCCGAGTCGTGATGAGCGGCTCGAGCTGTCGGCCCGCAACCTGCCGACCGTCGAGATCATCCTCGCCGACTCGCTCAACGTGGTCGACCTGCTCAAGGCCGACATCGTGCTCATCGAGCAGCCGGCCCTCGCCCGGATGGAGGAGGTCTACGCGTGAGCGCCCTGACCGCCGCAGACATCATCCTGCGACCCGTGATCAGCGAGAAGTCGATCGACGTCTCGACGCTCGGTGACCGCGATGCCAAGGCCGGCAACAAATACACGTTCGCGGTCCATCGCGACGCGAACAAGATCCAGATCAAGCAGGCGATCGAGGAGCTCTACGTCAAGGAGAAGGTGACCGTCGTCGGCGTCAACGTCCTGACGACCCAGGCCAAGGAGAAGAGCCGCGGTACGAAGCGCGGCCGGATCAAGGGCTGGACGACTCCCTGGCGCAAGGCCATCGTCACCTTGGCCCCCGGCCAGAAGATCGAATTCTTCGAGGGGGTCTGACGATGCCGCTGCGCTCCTACAAAGCCACCTCGCCGGGGCTCCGGCAGATGACCCGCTCGACGTTCGAGGAGATCACGACCGACCAGCCGTACAAGCCGCTGCTCGAGCCGCAGACCCGCGGCTCCGGTCGGAATAACGCCGGCCGGCTTACCGTCCGCCATCGCGGCGGCGGCGAGAAGCAGCACTACCGTCGGATCGATTTCAAGCGCGACAAGCTCGGCGTGCCGGCGCGTCTCGCGACGATCGAGTACGACCCGAACCGCTCGGCCCGGATCGGCCTCCTCTTCTACCGCGACGGCGAGAAGCGCTACATGCTCCTGCCGCACGGGCTGAAGGTCGGGGATGTGATCGTCGCGGGACCCGAGGCCGAGGCGCGGCTCGGCAACGCGCTGCCGCTCGGCAACATCCCGCTCGGCACCACGATCCACAACATCGAGCTCGTTCCGGGCAAGGGCGGCCAGGTCGTGCGCTCCGCCGGCACATCCGCCCAGCTGCTCGCCAAGGAAGGCGATTACGCGACGGTCCGGATGCCGTCGGGCGAGATGCGGCGGATCCCGCTGCGCTGCATGGCCACGATCGGCCAAGTCAGCAACCTCGACCACGAGAACCAGAACCTCGGCAAGGCGGGCCGCGCGCGCCACATGGGTCAGCGACCCGAGGTCCGCGGCGTCGTCATGAACCCACGTGACCATCCGCACGGCGGCGGCGAGGGCAAGTCCCCGACGGGGATGCCGCCCAAGACGCCGTGGGGCAAACCCGCGATGGGCTATCGAACCCGTCGTGCCAAGACGACCGGACGGCTGATCGTCCGATCGCGCCATCGCAAGTAAGGAGGGAGGTAGCTAGATGTCTCGTTCCGTCAAGAAGGGCCCGTTCATCGAGCTCCGCCTCCAGGGGCGGGTCGAGGAGATGAACCGACGCAACGAGAAGAAGGTCGTCAAGACCTGGTCTCGGGCGTCGGTGATCTTCCCGACCTTCATCGGACACACGATCGCCGTCTACAACGGCAAGAAGCACGTCCCGGTCTACGTGACCGAGAACATGGTCGGTCATCGCCTCGGCGAGTTCGCCCATACCCGCACCTACCGCGGGCATGGCAAGCACACCGAGCGATCGACGTCCCTGAAGTAGGAGCCGAGGACCCGTGCGCGTTTCCGCCACCGCCAAATACCTCCGCGGCTCCACCCGGAAGGCCAATCTCGTCGTCGCGGCGATCAAGGGCCGGCCGGTCGAGGAGGCCGCCGCCCTGCTCCGGTTCATGCCGCAGCACGCCGCGCACGACGTGCTCGCCGTGCTGAAGAGCGCGACGGCCAACGCCGAGAACAACCACAACCTGTCCGCCGAGGACCTGATCGTCGCCGATGCCCAAGCCAACGAGGGCCCGACGATCAAGCGCTGGCGGCCCCGGGCCCAGGGTCGGGCGTTTCCGATCCACAAGCCCATGACTCACATCACGATCGTCGTCGCGGACCGGGAGGCCTGATATGGGCAGAAAAGTCCATCCGTACGGCTTCCGCCTGGGTGTCTCGCGCACCTGGACCGCGAAGTGGTATGCGGACAAGGAATACACCGCCCTCCTCAAGGAGGACATCGGGATCCGCAAGCTCGTCGAGAAGCGACTCGCGAACGCGAGCGTCAGCGGCGTCGAGATCGAGCGGGGCATCAACCACGTGACGGTCACGATCCACACGGCCAAGCCCGGGATCGTCATCGGCAAGGGTGGCGCCAACGTCGAGGTCCTCCGTCAGCAGATCGGTGGGCTCACGAAGCGGCGAGTCAAGCTGGAGATCAAGGAGATCCGCCAGCCCGAGCTCGACGCCCACCTCGTGGCCATGAACATCGCCGGCCAGCTGTCGCGTCGAATCGCGTTCAAGAAGGCGATGAAGCAGGCGATCCAGCGGTCGATGAAGGCCGGCGCCAAGGGCGTCCGGATCGCGGTCGCCGGCCGCCTGGGTGGCTCGGAGATGGGTCGCCGGGAGTGGGACCGCGAGGGTCGGATCCCCCTCGGAACCCTCCGCGCCGACATCAGCTACGGCCAGATCCACGCCCACACGACGTACGGCCGGATCGGGGTCAAGGTCTGGATCTACCGCGGCGACTTCGCCCCCGAGCGCCAGGCGCCGCGCGACCTGAACCCGGCCACCGCCATCGTCGGGCAGGGGAACTGACCGATGTTGATGCCGAAGCGCGTGAAGCACCGCAAGGTGATGCGCGGCCGGATGTCCGGGATGGCCAAGGGCGGCCACACGGTCGCCTTCGGCGACTACGGCCTGGCGACGCAGGAGCCGGCGTGGATCACGAGTCGCCAGATCGAGGCCGCTCGGCGGGCGATGACCCGCTCGGTCAAACGCGGCGGCAAGATCTGGATCCGGGTCTTCCCGGACAAGCCCGCCACGAAGAAGCCGGCCGAGACCCGGATGGGCTCGGGCAAGGGCGCACCCGACCACTGGGTCGCGGTCGTCCGGCCGGGCCGGATCCTCTTCGAGATGTCGGGGGTCGACCACGAGTCGGCGGTCGAGGCGATGCGCCTCGCCAGCCACAAGCTGCCGGTCGCGACGCGGCTCGTCGTCCGCGACAACGTGAAGGAGGCGGCCGATGGACATCGTTAAGGTCCGCGAGCTGTCCGACACCGAGCTCGAGAATGCCCTTCGCGAGGCGAAGCAGGACCTCTGGCAGGCCCGCTTCGCGCTCTCGACCCGTCAACTCAAGGACTACAGCACGATCCCGCAGACGCGGCGAACGATCGCGCGGATCCTGACCGTCCAGCGCGAGCGAAAGCTCGGCCGGACGGCCTGATGGAGATCACGCGATGACAGGAGCAAGCCCCCAGGTGCAGAACAAGCGGAAGACGAAGGTCGGCCGCGTCGTCAGCGACAAGATGGACAAGACGATCGTCGTGTCCGTCGAGCGCCTGGCGCGCCACCCGCTCTACAAGCGGGTCATCCGGCTCACGACGAAGTTCAAGGCCCACGACGAGCTCAACGACGCCCACACCGGCGATACCGTCATGATCGAGGAGTCCCGGCCGCTGTCGGCCACGAAGCGCTGGAAGCTCGTCAAGGTCGTCCAGCGCGCCGGCGAGCACGGCAGCCCAGCGGACATCATGGTCGACGAGGCCGCGACGGACGAGGCAATCCACGCCGCCGCCCATCCCGGTCGCCATCAGGCCGACGACGACACCGCAGCGACTGACGACAGCGCGTCGGCGGCCGAGGCGCGCGGCGCCGAGGAGGCCGTGTGATCCAGCCGCAGTCCCGCCTCCGCGTCGCCGACAACACGGGCGCCCGCTCGATCCAGTGCATCCGGGTCATGGGCCGTTCGCTGAAGACGACCGCCGGCGTCGGCGACGTGATCATCGCCAGCGTCAAGCAGGCCATCCCGAACGCCGCCGTGAAGAAGGGCGATGTCGTCCGGGCCGTCGTCGTCCGGACGTCCAAGGAATACGGCCGACCCGATGGCAGCTACATCCGGTTCGATGAGAACGCGGCCGTCCTGATCAACAACCAGGGCAACCCACGGGGCACCCGCATCTTCGGCCCGGTTGCCCGCGAGCTGCGTGACCGGAACTACATGAAGATCGTCTCGCTCGCCCCGGAGGTGCTGTGATGACCGCAAGCGCGCCTCGGCGCCAGGTCACCAAGGTCCCCGAGATCCGCCGCGGCGACACGGTGGTCGTGCTGACCGGCAAAGATGCCGGGAAGCGCGGCACCGTCGAGCGCCTCGTCCGCGATCCGCAGGGCCTCAAGAAGACCAGGACCAAGTACGGCAATCGCCTCGCGACGATGTCGCCGCTCGTCACGACCGCGGTCGTGGTCGAGGGCGTCAACATCGCCAAGCGGCACACGAAGCCGCGGCAGAGCTCCGGGACGAACGATCGGACCCCGAAGATCACCCAGGGCGGGATCCTCGACCTGGCTCAGCCGATGTCGATCGCCAAGGTGATGGTCGTCTGCAGCCACTGCGACAAGCCAACCCGGATCGCCCACCGGACCCTCGACAATGGCCGCCGGGTCCGCGTCTGCCGCCACTGCGGCGAGCAGCTGGAGACGAAGTCGTGACCGCCCGTCTCCAGGCGCGCTACTCAGCCGACGTCGTGCCGGCGCTCCAGAAGCAGTTCGAGTACGGCAATTCGATGGAGGTCCCGAAGCTCGCCAAGATCGTCGTCAACATCGGCCTCGGCGAGGCGCTGTCCAACGCCAAGGCGCTCGATGCGGCCGTCGGCGACCTGACGAAGATCACCGGCCAGAAGCCGATCGTGACCAAGGCCAAGCGGTCGATCGCCCAGTTCCGCCTGCGGACGGGCAACACGATCGGCGCCAAGGTCACCCTTCGGGGTGAGCGGATGTGGGACTTCCTCGACCGCCTGACCACGTTGGCGCTGCCGCGCATCCGCGACTTCCGCGGCGTGCCCGGCAAGTCGTTCGACGGGCGCGGCAACTACAGCCTCGGGCTTCGCGAGCAGCTCGCGTTCCCCGAGATCGAATATGACAAGGTCGACCGTCTCCGCGGGCTGGAGATCAGCATCGTGACGACGGCGAAGACCGACGAGGAGAGCAAGCGTCTGCTCGAGCTCCTCGGCATGCCCTTCGCCTCGTAGCGCTGGGGGAGGAAGACCATGGCCAAGAAGTCGCTGATCGCCAAGGCGAAGCGCGAGCCGAAATTCAAGGTTCGCGGGTACAGCCGCTGCTTCGTGTGCGGGCGCTCGCGCGCCTACATGCGGCGGTTTGCGCTGTGCCGGATCTGCTTCCGGGAGCGTGCCCTGCTGGGCGAGCTGCCGGGCGTCACGAAGTCGAGCTGGTAGGGATCCAGATGAACATCTCCGATCCGATTGCCGACATGTTGACCCGCGTGCGGAACGCCTCACGGGCGCGCCACACGGAGGTCGTCGTCCCGGCGTCGAGAACCAAGCGGCAGATCGCCCGGATCCTCAAGGACGAGGGCTTCATCGCCGACGTCCGCGAGGAGCAGGACGGCCCGACGCTCGTCCTCCACCTGACCCTGAAGTACGTCGACGGCAAGGTGCCGGTCGTGTCCGGGCTGAAGCGGATCAGCAAGCCCGGCCTGCGGGTGTACGCCCGCAAGACCGACATCCCGCGGGTGCTCGGCGGCCTGGGCATCGTCATCGTGAGCACGAGCCAGGGGATCATGACCGGCGCGCAGGCCCGCAAGGCCGAGCTCGGCGGCGAAGTCCTCGCGTTCGTCTGGTAGGCCGAACGACATGTCACGTATCGGTCGACTTCCGATCGCCGTCCCCGCCACCGTCGACGTGACGATCGACGGACGGCGGGTCACGGTCAAGGGGCCCAAGGGCACCCTGAGCCGTGAGCTCCATCCCGACATGACGGTCAGCCGCGAGGACGGCAACCTCATCGTGACCCGGCCGACGGAGCAGAAGACCCACAGGCAGCTTCATGGCCTGACTCGGACCCTCGTCAACAACATGGTCGTCGGGGTGACCGACGGCTACCGGAAGGGCCTCGAGATCACCGGCGTCGGATATCGCGCGACCAAGGTCGGCGAGAAGCTCCAGCTCAACCTGGGCTACAGCCACCAGATCGAGATCGATCCGCCGTCGGGGATCAGCTTCGAGCTGGAGAACCCGACCCGCCTCGCGGTCGTCGGCATCGACAAGGAGCTCGTCGGCCAGATCGCCGCGAAGGTCCGCTCGACGCGCAAGCCCGAGCCCTACAAGGGCAAGGGCGTTCGCTACGCCGGCGAGAAGATCCGCCGCAAGGCCGGCAAGGCCGGCAAGATCGGCGGGAAGAAGTAACCAAGTGAAGGAAGCACGATGACGCAGGTCGCCAGCCGCGGCGCCGCTCGACGCAAGCGCCACGACCGGATCCGCCTCCATCTGGAGGGGACCCAGTCGCGGCCGCGTCTCGCGGTCTTCCGCAGCAACATTCACATCTACGCGCAGGTCATCGACGACGCCTCCGGGCGGACGCTGGCCGCGGCCTCGACCCTCGAGAAGGAGCTTCGCGGCTCCAAGTCGACGAAGACCGAGGAGGCGGCCGTGATCGGTCGTCTCGTCGCCGAGCGGGCGAAGACCGCCGGCGTCGGGCGCGTCGTGTTCGATCGAGCCGGGTTCCGGTATCACGGGCGGATCAAGTCGCTCGCCGAAGCCGCCCGCGAAGCCGGCCTCGAGTTCTGATCAAGAGGAGCTGACGTGGCACGGATCGATCCCAACAAGTACGCGCTCGAGGAGCGCGTCGTCCAGATCAATCGGGTGGCGAAGGTCGTCAAGGGCGGCCGCCGCTTCAGCTTCTCGGCGATCGTCGTCGTCGGCGACGGAGCGGGCACGGTCGGTGCCGGCCTGGGCAAGGCTGGCGAGGTGCCCGAGGCCATCCGCAAGGGCGTCGAGGACGCCAAGAAGAACCTGATCCGGATCCCGATGGTCGGGACGACGATCCCCCATGAGGTCCGCCAGGTCTTTTCTGCGTCGCGGGTGATGCTGAAGCCGGCCTCGCAGGGCACCGGGGTCATCGCCGGTGGCGCCGTTCGCGCCGTCGTGGAGGCGGCCGGGATCCGCGACATCCTGGCCAAGACGCTCGGCTCGACGAACCCGGTCAACGTGACGCGCTGCACGATCGAGGCGCTCCGCAGCCTGCACTCGGCCGAGGAGCTCAGTGCCCGGCGCGGGGTCAAGCTCGTCAGCCGCATCGCCGGCCAGCCGGCCGCGGTGGCCACGGAGGCCGGCGATGGCCGATAAGCTGCGCGTCACCCAGATCAAGAGCACGATCAGCCACATCGCCCGCAATCGGGCGACGGTCCGCGCCCTCGGGCTGAAGCGGATCGGGCATACGGTCGAGATCCCCGACAATCCCGCGACGCGGGGCATGGTCCGTCAGGTTCGCTTCCTCGTCAGCGTGGACGAAGTGTCCGACGCGGCGCCCAGGCGGGCGGCGCGCGCCGAGCGGCCCGAGCGGCCCGAGCGTGCCGAGCCTGCCGCCGCGAGTCCCTCCCAGGACGGCGCCGACGGCGGAGCCTCCTCGAGCCATCCGTCCGCGGATGGGGCGGAGACCCAGGAGAACCGATGAAGCTTCATGACCTCCGTCCACCGGACGGATCGAACACGGCCCGGACCCGGGTCGGGCGCGGCATCGCCGCCGGCAAGGGCAAGACCGCGGGCCGCGGCACCAAGGGCCAGAAAGCCCGGGCCGGCGGCTCGATCCCGCCGTGGTTCGAGGGCGGTCAGACGCCGCTCCACATGCGGATTCCGAAGCTCCGTGGCTTCACGAATCGGGCCAAGGTCGACTACGAGGTCGTCAATGTCGGCGACATCGCGGCCCGGATCGAGACTGGCTCGTTCGCTGCAACCGGGACGACCCCGAAGAAGGGCGAGCAGCTGACGATCAACGCCGACATCCTCCGCGCGGTCGGCCTCGTCCGGAATGTCAAGAAACCGCTCAAGATTCTCGGCAGCGGCGAGCTCGCCACGGCGCTGTTCGTCGTTGCGGACGCCTACACGAAGTCAGCGACCGCCAAGATCGAGGCCGCGGGCGGGACCGTGAACGTGCTCGAGATCCCGACCGAGTCGCGGCCGGCCCTCGGGCTCGATGCCGACGGCACGGCGATCGAGCGGACGGCCCGTCAGCCGCGGACCGCGGCGGGTCGCGACGCTGCAGAGCGCAAGGCCGACGCACGAACCCGCCGTCACGCGGACACGGCTGCCGCCACGGCGACAGCCGCGACCGCGGCCGCCGAGAAGCCTCCGAAGCCCGAGAAGGCGGGGAAGGCGAAGGCGGCGGGCGCCGCCGAGCCGGTTGCCGCCGAGGCGGCCCCCGAGGCGGAGGCAACGGACGTCGCAGTCACCACGACCGCCAACGAGCCGGCCGACGAACCGGCCGCAGGCGTCGCCGGGCCGGCGGAAAGCGAGCCGGGCACCGGCGCCGATGCCGATGACAGCGGCACCGAGCCGACCGCCGACGAAAGCGCGTAGCGAGCGGTGTTCGAGTCGCTGCTGAACGCCTTCCGAGCGCCGGACATCCGGCGCCGACTCCTCTACGTCTTCGGCATCCTGATCGTCTTCCGGTTCATGGCTCATGTGCCGGTCCCGGGGGTCAACCAGGCCCAGCTCCATCAATACCTTCAGGACAACGCCCTGTTCGGCGTTCTCGACCTGCTGTCCGGGGGCGGCCTGTCGAGCTTCTCCGTGGTGGCGTTGGGAGTGAACCCGTACATCAACGCCTCGATCATCATGCAGCTGATGAGCGGGGTCATCCCGTCCCTCCAGGCGCTCCAGCGCGAGGGTGAATACGGGCGCAACAAGATCAACCAGTACACCCGCTACCTGGCCGTGCCGATGGCCCTCCTCCAGTCGTACGGGTTCCTGGCCCTGCTCAATTCCCAGCAGATCCTCTCGTCCGGCTTCGACCTCGCGAATGGGGCCACCCTCACCCAGATCGCGACGCTGACGGCCGGCTCGATGACCCTGATGTGGCTGGGCGAGCTCATCACGGAGAAGGGCATCGGCAACGGGATCAGCTTCATCATCTTCGCCGGCATCGTCAGCCGCACCCCGGGCGCGATCGGCGGCTTCCTGACACGGCCCAACCTGCCGCTCCTGATCGGCTTCGCGATCATCGCGATCGTGTCCGTCGGCGTGATCATCTACATCCAGGAGGGCCAGCGCCGGATCCCGATCCAGTACGCCAGCCGCGTCCGCGGTCGGCGGATGTACCAGGGCGGCCAGACGTTCCTGCCGCTGCGGGTCAACCAGGCCGGCGTCATCCCGATCATCTTCGCCATCAGCATCCTGCTGTTCCCCCAGCAGATCGCCTCGTACTTCACCGGCTCGGAGGTCGGCTGGGTCAAGTCGATCGCGAACGGGATCGTCACGGTCTTCAACCCGCGGACGATTCCCTACGTGATCCTGTATTTCTCGCTGACCGTCGGATTCACCTACTTCTACACCGCCTTCACCTTCAAGCCGGACGACACGGCCGAGCAGCTCCGCAAGAACGGCGGTTTCATCCCCGGCATCCGGCCCGGTCGCCCGACCGCGGACTACCTCGCCCGGGTCGTCACCCGGATCACGATCGCCGGCGCGCTGTTCCTGGGGATCGTGGCGACGTTTCCGACGATCCTCGGGCTCGTCAACGCGGACTTCCAGGGGATCGCCCTCGGGGGCACCGGACTGCTGATCGTCGTCAGCGTGATCGTCGAGACGATGAAGCAGATCGAGGCACAGCTCCTGATGAGGAACTACGAAGGATTCATCCGCTGATGTTTCGCGGCCTGAACGGCTTCTCGCCGTTCATGGTGAGGTCAGGCCAAGGCGCGACCGAGCACGCGAGCGAGCGCACTCGGATGTACGTGAGCGAGCGCGCGCAGGTCGCAACGCCGGCCTGGCCCGCCAGGGACGGCAGCCGATGACCGTCGTCGTTCTCCTGGGTTCGCCGGGGGCGGGGAAGGGGACGCAGGCCCCGGTGCTGTCGCGCCACCTGGGCGTGCCGGTGCTGGCGTCCGGCGACCTGCTCAGGACCGCGGTCGCCAAGGGGACGGCGCTCGGGCGCGAGGCGGACCGCTACATGAGTCGCGGTCAGCTCGTGCCCGACGAGACGATCGTCCGCGTCTTCCTCGACCGCCTGGAGCAGCCGGATGCCCGCGCCGGAGCCATCCTCGACGGGTTCCCCCGGACGCGCGTCCAGGCCGAGGCGCTCGACGCCGCCCTCGCCGAGGCAGGCCGTCGCGTCGACCGCACGATCTTCATCGACGTCGCGACCGAGGACCTCGTCAAGCGGATGGCGAACCGCCGGATTTGCACGGCCAACGGCCACGTCTACAACCTCGCTTCGAACCCGCCGCTGGTCGCCGGCCTGTGCGACATCGATGGCTCGCCGATCGTCCAGCGGGTCGACGATGAGGAGGCCACCGTCCGGGCCCGGATGAAGGAGCAGATCCCGCCCTTGCTCGAGGTCGTCGATCACTACCGGAAGGCCGGCGTCCTCCAGAAGGTCGATGGCCGGGAACCGATCAGCGACGTCAGCGCCCGCGTCCTCGCCGCGATCGACTCGCCGACGGCGATCGACGTGCCGGCTTCGTTCCCGGCCCGCTGATGGTCACCCGCAAGTCGCGTCGCGAGATCGAGAAGATGCGGACCGCCGGCCGGATCGTTGCCGAGGTTCTCGCCCTCGTCGAATCCGAGCTCCATGTCGGCGTCTCGACGGGTCATCTCGACCGGTTGGCCGAACGCCACATCCGGTCGGCGGGCGCGGTCCCGTCGTTCAAGGGGTACGGCGACCGCCGGAACCCGTTTCCGGCCAGCCTGTGCATCTCGGTCGACGATGAGGTCGTCCATGGGATCCCGGGCGAGCGGGTGATCCGCGACGGCCAGCTCGTCTCGGTGGACGCCGGCGCGATCTATGACGGTTGGCACGGTGACGCCGCCCGAACGTTCGTGATCGGTGCGCCCGGTCCGCAGATTACCGATCTGGTCGACACGACCCGCCTGGCGATGATGGCCGGGATCGCTGCGGCGGTGCCGGGAGCCAACCTCGGCGACATCTCTGCGGCGATCGAGGACGCCGCAATGCCGGGCGGCTACGGCATCGTCCGGCAGTTCGTCGGCCACGGCATCGGGACCGAGATGCACCAGGAGCCGCAGCTCCCGAACTACCGGACGGGCGTTCGCGGGATGAAGCTCGTGCCGGGGATCTGCCTCGCCATCGAGCCGATGCTGACCCTCGGCAGCCATGAGGTCGCGATCAAGCCGGACGGCTGGACGGTCGTGACCCGCGACGGCTCGATGGCCGCCCATTTCGAGCACACGATCGCCGTAACGGAAAACGGTCCAGAGATCCTGACGACGATCTGATGGCGATGGCACTCGAGAACACGAATCCGCGAAGTACCCACCGAGGCCCGAGGCTGAGCTCCGCGAAGCCATCGGTCCGAGGTTCCAGAGATCCTGACGACGATCTGACGACGATCTGACGACGACCTCGTATTTGCCCGGGTCGGGCATCTTTGATACGCTACGCGTTCGTGTGTCGGCCCGGCCGGGCCGACACTCATCGTGAGAGAGGGAAGCACTCAAGCCTGTGGCCAAGCGTGATGCGATCGAAGTGGAAGGAACGGTCATCGAGCCGCTCCCGAACACGATGTTCGCGGTCGAGCTGGAGAATGGCCATCGGGTGCTTGCCCACATCAGCGGGAAGCTCCGGATGAATTTCATCCGGATCCTGCCCGGCGATCGCGTCCGGGTCGAGCTGTCGCCCTACGACCTGACCCGCGGTCGGATCACCTACCGCCTGAAGTAATCGCGGACCGGTTCGCCGGCCGCCAACGAGCACGAGTCGAGGATCCGTTGAAAGTCAGAGCTTCCGTCAAGGCGCGCTGCGACAACTGCAAAGTCATCCGTCGCCATGGCACCGTGATGGTCATCTGCACCAACCCGAAGCACAAGCAGCGGCAGGGGTAACGATGGCACGCATTGCCGGCGTCGACATCCCGCGCGAGAAGCGCGTCGAGGTCGCCCTCACCTATATCTTCGGAATCGGCCTGCCCACGGCGCAGAAGATCCTGACCCAGACGAACGTCAACGCGGACACCCGCGTCCGTGATCTCACCGAGGAGCAGGTCAACCGGCTCCGCGAGCTCATCGACCGGCGCTACAAGGTGGAGGGCGATCTGCGGCGGGAGGTCGCGCTCAACATCAAGCGGCTGATCGAGATCGGCTCGTACCGCGGAATGCGTCATCGACGCAACCTGCCGGCGCGTGGCCAGCGAACCAAGACGAACGCCCGTCAGCGGCGCGGACCGAAGAAGACGGTCGGCGTGCGGCGGAAGAAGTAGGCCGAGGTACCTGAACGAGCATGGCCGAGCGCAAGCGGGCAGTGAAGCAACGCCGCAAGGAACGGAAGAATGTCCCCCAGGGACAGGTCCACATCCAGGCGACGTTCAACAACACGATCATCACGATCACCGATCTGACCGGTGCCGTGATCAGCTGGGGTTCGGCCGGCGTGGCCGGCTTCAAGGGCTCCCGCAAGAGCACGCCGTACGCGGCGGCGCTCTCCGCTGACGGCGCCGCCCGTCGTGCGATGGAGCACGGGATGCGCCAGGTCGAGGTCTACGTCAAGGGACCGGGAGCCGGACGCGAGCAGGCCATCCGCTCGCTCCAGGCCGCCGGCCTCGAGGTCAGTGCGATCACCGACGTCACGCCCATCCCCCACAACGGCTGCCGCGCCCCCAAGCGGCGCCGGGTCTGATCGGGGAGGGAGACCCATGGCTCGATAACCGAAGCAGTCTGCCGGCTGTGCCGCCGCGAGGGCGCCAAGCTCTACCTGAAGGGCAGCCGCTGCTATACCAAGAAGTGCGCCTTCGAGCGCCGGCCGTCCCCGCCCGGCCAGCACGGCGTCCGCCGTCGCAAGGTCGGTGACTAC
>Ga0207684_10003841_pt1 | contig 14461 bp, 11 predicted proteins | sample KBSK5501metaG_FD_184342 | JGI IMG/M metagenome (GOLD analysis project Ga0207684, IMG submission 184342) | Corn, switchgrass and miscanthus rhizosphere microbial communities from Kellogg Biological Station, Michigan, USA - KBS K5-50-1 metaG... | ecosystem: Host-associated > Plants > Roots >...
GGCAAGCCGCCGATGGAGGACGGCTTCCTGGGGGAGGCGGTCGAGCGCCTCTTTCTTCCTCTCGTCCGACGGATGATTCCGGAGCTCGTCGACATGCACCTGCCGGTCCAAGGAATCTTCCACAACCTGATGCTCGTCTCGATCGACAAGCGCTATCCGGGTCACGCCCGGAAGACCATGCACGCGATCTGGGGAACGGGGCAGATGATGTTTACGAAGACGATCGTCGTCTTCGACCGGGACGCGGATCTGCGCAACCTTCCGGACGCGCTCTGGCGGGCCCTGACCGCGATCGATCCGGAGCGCGACATCGAGTTCGTGCACGGACCGGTCGACGAGCTCGACTTCGCCGCACGCCTGCCGTGCTACGGCAGCAAAATGGGGATCGACGCGACCCGGAAGTGGAAAGAGGAAGGATTCCTCCGGCGCTGGCCGGACGAGATCGTCATGAGCGACGACGTCCGCCGCCGCGTCGACGCGCTCTGGCCGGAGCTCGGGATCCGCCTTCGGCGTTAGGGCCCGGGACCCGGATGCGCTGTTAGAATCAAGCGCTCGGTGAGTACGCAAATGAAGGTCCTCGTCGTCGATCCCGATTCCGAATCGCGCGATGCCCTGCGCCGCGCCGTCTCCGCCGCCGGAGGGCAGGTCCGAAGCGTCGGGTCGGCACTCGAGGCCCGCCGGCATCTTTCGGAATTCCTGCCGGACGTCGTCGTCGTCGCCCTCGACCTGCCCGGCGCGGAAAGCGAGAGCGTCAACGCCCTCGCGGGCCGGGGCAAGCCGGATCGCGCCCTCTGGGCGCTCGCTGCCGCCGGCCGCTTCGAAGACGCGGTCGCGGCGATGGAAAACGGCGCCGACGACTTTCTCTGGAGGCCGGTGTCCGCCGCCCGCGTCGCCGTCCTCCTGGAGAGCTTCCGCCGCCGCCGGGAGGAGTACCTGCGCGGGGAGGAAACTCGATTGCGGCTCGCCCGCGTCGAGGCCGCGGTCGCCCTGCCCGGTCGCTCGGGCCGCTGGGTCGAAGCGATGGCCTCGATCGAGCGGCTCGCTCCGGAACACGCCGTGCTGGTCACGGGGGAGGAGGGCACGGAGAAGGAAGCCGCGGCGAGGTTTCTTCACCGACTCTCGTCGCGCGGCGCCGACCCCTTCGTCAAAGCCGCCGACGGCGAGGGATTCGTCGAGGCGCTCGCGAGAGCGGGGAGGGGCACTCTCTTCGTGACCGGAATCGATCGCGTCTCTGCCGCGGTCCAGAAGAGAATCCTCGAGGCTCTCGACGCCGAGACGGGACCCGGTCTCGTTCTCTCGGCGGATCACGATCCGGCGGAGGCCGTACGGCGCGGCGATCTCGCCCGGGCGATCGTCCGGCGTCTCCAGGACTGCGTGTTGCATCTGCCGCCGCTTCGCGAGCGGGGCGAGGACGTGGCGCGGCTCGCGCGGCACTTCCTCGAGGAGGCGAGCGGCACTTCGACGTTCGACGCGGAAGCCATGGATGCTCTGACCGCGCACGACTGGCCGGGCAACGTCACCGAGCTTCGAGAAGCGGTCCGGCGCGCGGCCCGGCTCGCCGAGGGACGGACGATCGGCCCAACGGTCGTGCGGTCGGTCCTCGGTCGGCCGCTGGCGGCCCGCGGGTCCCGGAGACGGAAGGTTCCCGTCGTGCGCATCGCGGTCGGCGACTCCTTGGCCGACGTCGAGCGCCGGTTGATTCAGAAGACGCTCGAGTTCGCCCGCGGCAACAAGCGCAAGACCGCCGAGCTCCTGAAACTTTCCTTGAAGACGATCTACAACAAGATCAAGGAGTACGGGCTGGAGCATTGATTCCGCCTGGTACGGTTCTCGCCGCGGGTACAATCGCAGGGTGCGAGAGGGCCGGCCGAGTCTCTGGGAGTCCCTGAAGCGCGCGCTCGCCGGAGCTTCGCCGGCGGGGCCCGCGGCGGCCGCCCCGCAGGCACCTTCTGCAAGAATTCGTCCCGACGTGGATACCGAGCCTCCGTTCCTCGCAGAGACCGAGCCGGCTCCCGAGTCCCTCTTCGCGCCGCCGCCGATCCCGACAGCGGACCTCCTGCCGGAGGAGTCGCGCAAGCCCGCCGAGGCGCCGACTGCCGCGCCGCAGGAAGGCGAGGCTTCCGGCCCGCAGGCTGCGCGGCTCGCCCGCGGTCTCGCCTCGTTCTCGAGAAGGAATTCGGAGCGAGAGAAGAAGTTCGCCCATCTGCTTCATGACGCTCCCTCGGACGAGAAGAAAGGGACCACTCCGCCGGGGCGGCGGGGCTGACCCTTCCGCTGCCTCGATGAGGACCGCGCAGGAGCTGACCGGGGAAGTCCGTCGCATCCGGGAGAGGGCCAGGTCACTTTCCGGCTTCTGGATCTCCGAGTTCGCGGCGGCGATCGATGCTCTCGAGTGGGCTCTCGGCAAGCGAGACAAGCCGCCTTCCGAGGACGTCGGGTCGCCGGCCGGCGAGCACGGAAAAATCGCCGGGCGGCTGCTCGAGGCGGTCTCGAAAGAGGCGAAGAAGCCGTCGAGGCTGTCGAAACCAGCGGAGGTGCCAAAACCGAAGAAGCGGTAACGCGCCTTCCTCAGCCCGGATGCGGGTTCAGGCGGGCGGACTGTTCCTGGAACGGGCGGGCCTCCGGAAACCTCCCTATCGCGGCGAGAACGGCCGCGTAGTTCAGGTTGCCGCGGGCGCGCGCGATCTGCCACTGCCAGGACTTCGGCGTCTCGAGCAGCATCTGCTCTGTCCGGCTTCGCGCTTCCGGGAAGAACGCCGCGCAACGCTCGATTGCGTCCGCATTCCCTTCGCGCCGAACGGCGATCACCGATGTTTCGTCGTAATACACGAGCGCCCAGCGGGGATCACTCGAGAGAAAGCGCACGAGCGCCTGGTGGTTGGGCCACCAGTGGAACAGGCAGGCCGTCTGGACACCCCGCCGATCCATCTCGGCCTGCCACTCGTACGGCCGCAGCGTCTGGCGAAGATAGGTGCTGAGAAAGCTCACCTCGTAAACCTCGGTGCGCCCGTCCACATAGACGCCGCCGGCGATCGGTTGCGCCCAGGAGAGATACCCGCCGGTCGTGAAGTCGTTGAAGAGCGGCCCCGGGAGGTTCTGCTCCTTCAGGAACGCCGCCGCACGGATCGGAAAGTACATCTGGAATATGCCGAGACCGAACTCGTGCATCTCGTCATTCCTGCGGTAGAAGCCGTTCGAGGCGACGAACCAGCAGGCAGCGAGGAGCGCAGGTACGAGAACCACGGCGAGCGTGCGGCGCGCGATCGCGGTCACCGTTGGGGCCGCCACCCGAATCCGCGCGACGACCACGGAAAGACAGCTTGCAATGGCAGGACCCCCGGCCATTACGAACAGCGCCATGTTCCGCCGGGCGAGAGTGGAGAGATATCCCACGCCAACGAGTACGGCCAGGTCGCCCAGATCGACATGCAGCGTCGGCTCGGACGGCTCCGGCCGCAGGGGTCGGCTCGGTTGGGAAGAGGCGCCTTCGCGCCGCCGGCGGGCGCGCTCCTGTCTGCGCCGGTCGGCCCGGCGGGCGTCCTTTGCGGCGCCGATGGTCGACCGTCGAAATGCCGTGAGGAGAAGCGCGGCGAGCACGACGGCCACGGCGAAATAGAAGAAGACCCGGTAGGCCCGGATGGAGTAGGTGACGAAGTAGTCTTCGAACGGGCGCGCGAACTCGCCGATCGTCCGGAAGAAGGGATAGTCGCCGTTGATCCGCGAGATCAGGACGAACGGGAAGAGAGCGCCTTTCAGCCCGAACGGATTGACGATCGTGGCCAGCAGGGCGGCGGCGCCCGTCGCCAGCACCTGCGAGCGCACCCGCGGGTCGACCGGGCGGCGCCATCCGGGTGGAAGAAGGAAAGAGTCCGACAAGAGAGTCCCGGCCATCTGGCAGGCAATCACGACCATGCCGACGATGAACAGAGAATGGCAGTTTGCAAACAGACACATGACCGCGGGCAGGAACCAGAGCCGCTTGCGACCAGCGACACGGCCGGTGCCGTAAAGCCAGAGAATCACCTGGATGAGCAGGTACGAGACCATTTCCGGCCGGATCTCGAAGCGCTCCTGGGAAATGATCACCGCGCAGGCTCCGAGCAGAGAAGCCAGGACGGGCCCCACGTGGCGCCGGAGATTTACGAGAAGGAGTGCCGTGGCCCCGGAATAGGCAATGGCGGCGGTGACCACGAGCAGGGACGGCCCCCCGAGCCGGTACAGCCCGTAGATCAGCACATCGAAGAGCCACTGGACGTTCGTCCAGGCATGGTCCCGAACGGTCCAGGACAGTGGATCGTTGGAGGGCACGGAGCCGTGAGTGACGATCCACCGGCCGCCGGCCAGGTGCCACCACGTGTCCGTGTTGTCGAGCCGCCGCAGGGACAGAGCGGCGGCCAGGGCGACGACGAGAGCAGGCAGCGCCTGCTCCACGCGGCGGATCACACCGCGTGCGCCCGAACGCTCTCCGGGGGCGCCTTCGGACGGACCTTCGATCACCTTGTCGATTGCGTCAGCCTATTACGCTCGAGCAGAACGAGCCCGAAACGTCCGTCCTCGAGCGGCGGTGCGCCGGTGTGCCAGACCGGTCGGTAATTCGCCTCGACCCAACCCATGATTGGCTGCGCGTAGTCCTTGCCGAAGAATCGAGCCCCCTCGTGCGAGGTGTCGCGGTGAACGAGCGCGACGAAGTCCGGCGGTGACGCCTCGAAGTCCCGTGCGATCTTCGTCTCCCCCCACAGCAGCATGGCGAAGGGGCCGAACTCAAAGTAGGGCACAGAGCTTTCGCGCCGGGCGAGATAGTTGAGCAGCACGCCTTCGGGAAGCGCGGCGAGGGTCTGAGTAGGCCCGACGCGTTGCCGGATCTCGTCGAGCAGCTCCGCGAGCGGCGGCACCCGATCGTCGCCGTAGAGGGCATCGGCGCCCTCGCCGAGCACGTTCGTCTGTCGCGCGAGCAGACGCTGCACGAGCACGAGGTGCGCGCCGATGCCGACGACGACGACGCCCGCCGCCACGGCGCGGAGCGCGCGCCCTTCCCCGCCGGCGCGGGTGATCAACGCGGGCGCCCACGACACCAGGGCGGCGACGAGCACGAGCGTCGCGGGCATCGCGAGCGCGAACCCGTAGTGGTAGATGCGCGCGTTCAGCGCCATCTTCGCGAGCAGGGCGAGCGCGAAAACGGCGAGCGCCGTCTGGAGCGCATACTGCGAGGCGCGGGCGGCGTCTCCGCGTGCGCGGACGAATGCGGCGAGGGAACCCGCCGTCGTCAGCAGAAGGAAAAGAGGCAGCGGCCGCGCGGCCTGGAGCCATCCGTCGATCGGAACGAGCAGCGCCGCAGCGGCGATGCTCACGACGGCGACCACGGCGGTCAGCACGGCTCGTCGTCGCGCGCGCCCGAGGGCGATTGCCGCCGCGACGCCCGGTGCGAGGATGACGGCATACCACCACGTCGCCAGTGCGAGCCTGCGCAGGTTGCCCGCTACGTCGTCGATGCCGAGGCCCTCTTTAAACATCGGCAGCGCGGCGAACTCGGGACGCGAGGCGGCGCGCCAGTACCCGAGCGGCCAGCGCAGCACCTCCGCGGCGGGCATCTTCGTAACGAAGAAGAGGAACGTCGCGCCGAGCGGGACGAGCACGCCGACGGCGAACACCACGAATAGGCGGATCCGCCGCGCCCCCGTCGGCCGCTCCACCCACACCGTCAGCCCGAGCCCCGTGACGACGGCGAGTCCGGCGGCGGCGAGCGCCTCCGTCTTGGTGAGCGCGGTGAGACCGAGCACGGCGCCCGTCGCGGCGAGCCACCCGAGCCGCCGTGTCCGATGATAGCGGTCGAGGCACCAGAGCGCCGCGATGCCGAGCATCACGCCGTGCGGGAGCTCGTAAGAGTAGGGGCAGAGCCAGTTGTAATTGCCGATCCGCACGAAGCGGCCGCAGGCGAAAAGAGTGACGAACGTGAGCCCCGCAAGGGTGGCCGCGAGACGGTCGGCGACCCGGACCAGGATCGAGTAGAGCATCGCGACGCACCCGGCGGCCAGGGCCGCGTTCGCGAGCGCGAGCGCCAGGATGCTCGGGCCGAAGACCCTGAGAAAGCCCGCGTTCAGATAGACCGAGAGGGGTCCGCTGAAGTGCGCGAGGTCGACGTAGAGCGTTTTTCCCTTTGTCACCTGCCAGGCGTGGTACACCTCACGCCCGAAGTCGATGAGCGGGTCGGGCCAGGTGCGCCAGGTCCAGGCGAGCATCACGACTCCCGTGATGAGGATGGCAATCGGGCCGGCGAACCGGGTGATGGGCCGCAGGAGCTCTCCCCACGGAGGCGGCGGCGGAACGACGCTTCGCGCTGCCGCGCTACGGGCGCGATGCCTTTTTCGTTTGGAGCCGCCCATTCGCGACTAACGGGCGGCGCCGGTTGCCCCGGCGCGGCGGTACAGGCGCCAGGAAAACCCGAAGGAGGGGTCCGATGGGAACTCGATCTCGAACCGGTACAGGTTGCCGCGGGGGTCCGCCACGACGCGCGGTACGCCACCCGGCGGCGGCGGAAGATGAGCGATGTACCAGTCCGGACCGGGCACAGTGTGCTCGCGACGGTTGACGTAACGCAGCGGCTTGTCGGTCCCGATGCGAGGCGCGTAGTACTCGACTACCATCCGATTGCGGAAGTCCTGATCGCTCGTTACGCTGACGGTGTCTCCCGGCGTGTGGCTCGTCATGTACTGGAGCGCGTCGCGGTAGGTGCCCCGCCCGTAGCGCAGGAGCGGCGCGAGGCGGAGCGCATTGCCGAGGAGAAAGGCCGCGAGCGTTACCGCAACGACGACCTTCGCCGCGGGGCCGCGCGTCGCGAGCCACGCGAGCAGCCGCGCGGCGAGAAGCAGCCAGAGCGTCGCGCTCACGATGAAATGCCGTCCGAAATAAAGATCCGTCCTGTGGAAGAGGGCGACGGCGACCGGGGACACCACGATGCCGACGAGGTAGAGGATCCACAGGTCGCTCCCGCGCGCGACGAGCCAGCCGACTCCGAACGCGGTGACGGCGACCGCGAATGCGACGACGATCGGGGCGGGCACGCCGTCGGGGAGACCCGTCGTTGCTCCGAAAGCGCGGGCAAGCGGTGCCAGCGTGCCTTCGCGCGGGCCCCCGCCGAGCTTCATGATCCGGAGGAATCCCAGGTAATAGATCGCGAAAGCCCCGGCGGGTACGGCGTACCACCAGGCGAGCGTGGCCGCCGCGTCACGCCATCCGCCGCGACGAAGCGTGCGCACCGCGGACCAGGCGACGAGCGCGACCAGAAAGTGCACGGCGAGCGCGAGGGCGAGCATGGCGAGCACGAGCGAGACCCACGCCACCGGCGCGCGGCGACTCATCGGTCGGGGACCGTCGGCGAGCGCGGTGCCGAGTGCGAGAAGACCGAACGCAAGGGCGAGCGAATAACCGCGGGCCTCGGAACCGTAGTGCACGAGCAGGGAGGCACCCGCGAGCAGGATCGCGGCGACGAGCGCGCGGGTCCGCGGCGTTGCGTCGTCGCGGTTCTGCCGACCGTCGCCGAGCGACGCCACCCAGGCGCCGAGCCCCACGGTAGCGATCCCCGCCAGCCAGTCGGGCGCCCGGTAGAGCCAGTCGATCCCGAACGGTTTGAGGGCATACACGAACAGGGAATTCAGGATGTGGTTGTTGTCGTGGCGGAGAGTGAAGACTCCGAGCGGGGAGTCGAGCTTTCCAACGAGGTTCACCGTCCAGATCTCGTCGAGCCAGAGGTCGTTCCAGGTCGCCGCGAGCCGCACGAGGGCGGCGATCACGACGACGGCGATGAGCGCCAATGGGAACAATGGCGACTCGGCGGGCGCGAGCGCGGTCGTTCCCGCCGCGCGGGTCGCCGGGACCGCCGGCCGCCTGCGCTTGCTGCGCCGTCTCTTCGACCGGCCTCCCGTCACGGCCGGGTGAGCACTCCCCCGGGTGGGCGGGCCGCGTACCGCCACGTTGCTGGGGGGCGGAGCTCGATCAAGCGGGCGGAGCTCCGATTGCTTCCTTCGGACTGGCGACGCCCCTTTTTCGCCACGAGTCAGCGACCACCCGAAGAAGTCGGAATGTGGTGCCGGAGGTGGGAGTCGAACCCACACACCCGCAAAGGGCGGGGGATTTTGAGTCCCCTGCGTCTGCCATTCCGCCACTCCGGCCGAGATCGCATGATAGCGGTAAACATCGTGCGCTCAATCGACCGCGGCCGGGCGGGACGTCGCGCGACCTCCGAAAAGTTGAGTTTTTCGAGGGTTTTCTCTATAATCGCAGCTCCGCGGTTCTTTACTGTTTTGTCTGAGGAGGTTTCTGTGGGATTTCGAGTCGGAGAGAAGGTCGTCTACCCGAATCACGGCGTGTCGGTGGTCGAGAAGATCGGCGAAGGCTTCTTGACGGACGCGGCTCCCGTTCCTCCCCGCAGCTTCTATCACCTGCGCCTCCTGGCGAACAACTCCAAGGTCATGGTTCCGATCGGAAACACCGATCTGATCGGGCTGCGGCGGCTCACCCAGCGCAAGGACGTCTCCGGCCTCATGAAGACGCTGTCCGACGGCCGCTTTTCGGCGACCGGCGACTGGAAGGGCCGCTACAAGCAAAACCTCGACAAGATGAAGAGCGGCAGGCTGCACGACATCGCCGACGTCCTGAAGACGCTCAACTTCATCATGACGCGCAAGACTCTCTCCTTCCGCGAGAAGAAGATGTACGAGCGCGCCAAGTACCTGATCGTCTCGGAGGTCGCCGTCATCAACAACATGGACGAGGAGGAGGTCGAGAGGCTCGTGGACCGGGCTCTGGCGAAGTCCGCCCAGACCCGCGCCGCCAGCCACTGACCGTTTCGAACGAGTTCTCGATGAAAAAGGAGGCTTCGGCCTCCTTTTTCTTTTGGGGTCGGTCCTCGGGGCTAGAATCGCCGCGATGAGACGGCTGGCGCCCGGGCTCGTGATTCTCGTCGCGGCGACCGTGGGTGCTCTGTTCGCCGACGCCGTCTCAGACGTCTTGAAGGTCGACCTCGCCCGGGAGCGCCGCCGGCTGGCCGCCGACGCCTCTGCCCTCGCGGAGGTGGCGCGCCGGCTCGAGACGGCCGCCTCGGAGCTCTCCGCTGCGAGCCGGGCGGTCGCGGACGTCGCGGGGCGCGCCGACACGAGTCTCGAAGAGCTCACGCGGCGCGAGGACGTGGTCGCCGGAGCGGAGCAGGAGGTCCGCACGCTTCTCGACCGCCGCCGGATCGTCGTCGAGCGGATCCTGGAGCGCAGGCGCAACGTCGCGCTCCTGGACGCCGAGCTGCGCGGGAAGGCCCGGCCGGCCGCCGCGCCGGACCTCTTGACCGGCCGATGGACGGTCACGCTCGAGCCGGGCGAACAGCGCGGCGTCTTCCGGATGGCGCTCGACGGTTCGCTGGTGTCGGGCGACTACACGCTGGAGGGGGGCTTGTCCGGCTCGCTGCGGGGCACCCTCATCGGCGATCGGCTGCGGATCGAGCGCGTCGACTCGCAGCTCGGTTTCGTGGGAATCTTTTACGGGCGTCTCGCCCGGGACGGGAGCGCGATCGCCGGAACCTGGGAGTCGACGACGTTCGGCGCGGGCGCGGCCGGCGCGGGACGGTGGCGCGCGACTCCGCTCAAGGAAGAGACGGAAGAGTCGCCGTGACCGCCTGGCGGCGGCTTCCGATCCTCTCGGTCTCAGTCGGCGCGCTTCTCGGGTTCATCGGAGGATATTTCGCGGGCGGCGGGGGACGTCCCGGCCCGGCGCCGATCCCGGAGGTGCCCGAAGGGACCGCTGGCGGCGTTTCGGAGCTCCGGCGAGCCGTGGAGAAGGACCCCGAAAACCCGCAGCTCCTGATCGCGCTCGGCAACGCGTGGTACGACCGGGAAGACTGGGACCGCGCGATCCAGGCTTACGAAAAAGCCCGTCGAAAGGCGCCGGAGAACCCGAATCTCCTCTCCGACCTCGGTGCCGCGTACCGCAACCGGGGGGAGTTCGACCGGGCGATCGCCCTTTTCGAGCGGGCGCACAAGAACGACCGCGACCACTGGCAATCGCTGTTGAACCTGGTGCTCATCCACGCTTATGACCTGCACGATCCGGCGGCGTCGCAGCGCTGGTTCGACGAGTTGAAACGACGCTATCCCGAGATCCCCGACCTGAATCGGATCCAGGAACGCATTTCGAGTCTGCGGACGTCATGAGCCGCGCCGCCCTCGCGGTCTTGCTCGTCTTTCTCATTCTCGCGATACTGCGGATCGCGCGGCCGTTGCTGCGCGCGGGTCGGGCGAGGGCCGCCGGGCGGGCGACCCGCCCGATCGAGGCCGAAATGGTGCGAGACCCCGTCTGCGGGACCTGGATCGATCGCCGGCTGGCCGTGCCCGGGCGGCGGGGCGGGCAGACCGTTCCCGTCTGCTCGGAGCAGTGCCGCCGCCGGCTCGAGTCCGCATGAGCGGGCTCCTCTTCGACCGGGAAGACCCGAAGCGAACCGTCGCGGAGGGTCGGGCGGGGGTCCCTCTCGCGGATCGGATGCGCCCGCGGTCGCTCGACGAGGTCGAAGGCCCGGAAGAGGTCGTTGGGGGCAATGGCTTTCTCTCCCGCGCGATTGCCGAGGATCGGGTGCCCTCGCTCATCTTCTGGGGCCCTCCGGGCGTCGGGAAGACCACGCTTGCGAGATTGATCGCCGCTCAGACCTCCTCGCGATTTCTCGCCTATTCCGCCATTGCGACCGGGGTCAAGGAGATGCGCGAGGTCCTCGAGGCTTCGCGGGCGCTCAAGGCCAGGGCGGGCCAGCGGACGATCCTGTTTCTGGACGAGATCCACCGCTTCAATCGGGCGCAGCAGGACGTCTTTCTTCCTTATGTCGAGACGGGGGACGTGATTCTGATCGGCGCGACGACCGAGAACCCGTCGTTCGAGCTGAACGGCGCGCTCCTCTCCCGCTGCAAAGTCGTCGTCCTCGAGCCGCTGGCACCGGAGGCGATCGTCCGGATCGTGCGGCGGTCGGTCGAAGACATCCCGCGCGGCCTGGGCTCCCGCGACTTCCGCCTCGACGACGAGGCGCTGTCGTTCGTCGCGCAGGCTGCCGGCGGCGATGCGCGCCGCGCGCTCAACCTGCTCGAGGCCGCCGCGGCGGACGCGGAGACGTCGAAGACCCGGACGATCGACGCCGGGAGGTTGAAGGACCTTCTGCAGCGAAAGATGCTCCTCTACGACAAGGCGGGGGAGGAGCACTACAACCTGATCTCGGCGCTCCACAAGTCGATGCGCGAGTCGGACCCGGACGCCACCGTCTACTGGATGGTCCGGATGCTCGGAGCGGGGGAGGAGCCGCTCTACCTCGCCCGGCGGATCGTGCGGTTCGCGTCGGAAGACGTCGGCCTCGCCGATCCGAGGGCGCTCCGGATCTCTCTGGACGCCAAAGAGGCCTATGATTTTCTGGGCTCGCCAGAGGGGGAGCTCGCCCTCGTCGAGGCCGCCGTCTACTGCGCGCTCGCGCCGAAGTCGAACGCGATCTACGTCGCCGAAGGCGAAGCGAAGAGAGACGTGGCGGAGCGGCCCGCCGAGCCCGTGCCCCTCGTCATCCGGAACGCGGTCACGCGACTGATGAAAGACGTCGGGTACGGCCGCGGCTACCGGTACGCGCACGACGAGCCGGAAGGGGTGGGTGGGATCGAGTGCCTGCCCGACCGCCTGCGAGGAACGCGCTACTACCGGCCTGGGACCTCCGGGGAGGAGGGGGAGCTCTCGCGACGGCTGGAGGAAGTCATGGAAAAGAGGCGAAGAAAGAAAGAGTCGGGCGGCTAGGGCTCACGGCTCCTCTCTTCGGTAGTTCGGTGCTTCCTTCGTGATGATCACGTCGTGCGGGTGCGACTCCTTCAGACCGGCTGAAGTCACCCGAACCATCTTCGACTTCGTCCGCAGCTCCTCGATCGTTCGCGCGCCGGTCAATCCCATCCCGCTGCGCAGCCCGCCCGTCAGCTGGTGGATCAATCCCTCGACCGAGCCCTTGTAGGGCACCATTCCCTCGATCCCTTCGGGCACCAACTTGGACAGCGAGGCGTCGGTCGAGGCCTCGACCCCCATCGACTCCTGGAAGTAGCGGTCCGAGGAGCCCGACTTCATCGCGGCGAGCGACCCCATTCCCCGGTACGCCTTGAAGGTACGCCCCTGGTAGAGAATCGTCTCGCCGGGCGACTCTTCGGTGCCGGCGAGCAGCGACCCGATCATCACGGTGTGCGCGCCCGCCGCGATCGCCTTGACCACGTCGCCGGAGAACTTGATCCCCCCGTCGGCGATGAGCGGCACGCGCGTTCCGCGAGTCGCCCGCGCGCACTCGCGGATCGCGTGGATCTGCGGAACGCCGGCTCCCGTGACGACGCGGGTCGTGCAGATCGAGCCGGGACCGATGCCGACCTTGACCGCGTCCGCCCCGAGCCGCACGAGGTCGCGCGCGCCCTCTTCCGTCGCGACGTTGCCCGCGATGATCGGCGTCGAGGAGAACTTCTTCCGCAGCAGCTTGAGGGCGTCCAGGACGCCCTGACTGTGGCCGTGCGACGAGTCGAGCACCAGGACGTCCACGTGCGCCCGCACGAGCTCGGACGCGCGCTCGACCATGTCGTTGGCGACCCCGACCGCGGCGCCCACCCGCAGCCGCCCCAGCCGGTCTTTCGCGGCGCTCGGATACTTGATCGCCTTCTGAATGTCCTTGACGGTGATCAGGCCCTTCAGGTTGCCGTTGCGATCCACCACGAGCAGCTTCTCGATCCGGTGACGGTGAAGGAGCTCTTTCGCCTGCTCGAGCGTCGTCCCGACGGGCGTCGTGATGAGACGCTCCTTGGTCATCCGGGAAGAGATCGGCCGGTCGGGCCGCGTCTCGAATCGCAGGTCGCGGTTCGTCAGGATGCCGACGAGCTTGCCCTTCCCGTCGATGACCGGGACCCCCGAGATCTTGTACCGCGCCATCAAATCGAGCGCCTCGGCGATCTTCTGCTCGGGCCGCACCGTCACGGGGTCCACGATCATCCCGGACTCGGACCGCTTGACCCGATCCACCTCTTCGGCCTGCGCCGCGATCGAAAGGTTTTTGTGGATGACTCCCAGGCCGCCCTGCTGCGCCATCGCGATCGCGAGGCGCGACTCCGTGACCGTGTCCATCGCCGCGGAGACGATCGGGATGTGCAGGGGAACGGCGTCGGTCAACCGCGTGCGGAGGTCCACGTCGCGCGGATGGGCGCGCGAGCGCGCCGGCACGAGCAGGACGTCGTCGAAAGTGAGCGCGAGCGGCGGAGCCTCGCCCGGGCCGGAGGAAGAGACGCGCGGGCGCGCCATCAGGCTCCCGCCGCCGCGGCGCCGTGGCATTTCTTGTATTTCTTGCCGGAGCCGCACGGGCACGGGTCGTTGCGTCCGACCTTCGGGCTGGCGCGGTGGATCGTCTCGACCTTGGCGTCCTGGCCGCCCGATGCGGCGGCTCCGTAGGAGTAGTTCACGTTTGCCGAACGGCGCGACGGAAGGCCCACGGGCGCGCGGCGCGGCTCGTTCTCGGCCGCGATCTCTCCCTCCGCTTCGCGGATCACGGGCTGGAGCCGGAAGAGGTACTGGACGATCTGGTCCTCGATCCGCTCCTTCATCAACGTGAAGAGCTCGAAGGATTCCTTCTTGTACTCGACCAAGGGATCGCGCTGGCCGTAGCCGCGGAGCCCGATCCCTTCCTTCAAGTGGTCGATCGCGAGCAGGTGGTCTTTCCATTGCTGGTCGACGACCTGCAGCATCACGAACCGCTCGTGGAGCCGCATCGTCTCGTGCCCGAGCACCTTTTCCTTCGCCTCGTAGATTTCGTGCAGCGCTGCGAGGAGGATCTCGCGGATCTCGTCGCGGTCCTTCCCGGTGAAGTCGAGACTTCCGGCGTCGATGCCGAAGTACTCCTTCAGGTCCACGTCGAACGCGGCCATGTCCCACTCGTCGAACGCCTTGTCTTCCGGCAGGTTCCGTCCGAGCGTGTAGTCGAGAATGACGTCCGCGAGCGCGAGGATCTCGTCCTTTCCCTGCTTGCCCTGGAGGATGTCGCGCCGAAGGCCGTAGATCTCCTCGCGCTGCCGGTTCATCACGTCGTCGTACTCGAGGAGATGCTTGCGGGTCTCGAAGTTGCGTCCTTCGACCTGCTTCTGAGCGCGTTCGATCGCGCGCGAGACCATTCCGTGCTCGATCGGAACGCCTTCCTCCATTCCGAGCTTGCGCATGATGTTCTGAAGGCGATCCGAGCCGAAGATGCGCATCAGGTCGTCTTCGAGCGAAAGGTAGAAGCGCGACGAGCCGGGATCTCCCTGGCGGCCGCTCCGTCCGCGGAGCTGGTTGTCCACCCGGCGCGACTCGTGCCGTTCGGTCCCCAGGATGTGCAGGCCTCCCGCCGCCAGAACCTTCTCGCGGTCTTTCGCCGCCTCGGCGCGGAGCTGGGTCAGGAGCGCGGCGAACT
>Ga0207684_10003843_pt1 | contig 14456 bp, 11 predicted proteins | sample KBSK5501metaG_FD_184342 | JGI IMG/M metagenome (GOLD analysis project Ga0207684, IMG submission 184342) | Corn, switchgrass and miscanthus rhizosphere microbial communities from Kellogg Biological Station, Michigan, USA - KBS K5-50-1 metaG... | ecosystem: Host-associated > Plants > Roots >...
GATCTCTTGGTACGCCGACTCCCACAGCGTGCTCGGGGTAATCGGCACCTCGTCATGAACGAGCTGGTTCTGCCGTGCCTGCCACCAGCCGCGCAGCGTGACGCGGAGCCGGTGCAGTGCGCTGCGCGCCGCGACGTAATGCTCGAACTGGCGCCAGCGGCTCTTGTAGCGCACCGAATCCTCGTACCACGCCGCCTTCGGGTTCACCGCGGCGTCGTTGACCCCGATATAGGCCAGCATGAAGCGCGGTTTCAGCCCGGGCACCCGGTCGAACCAGCCGTTGAAGCTGGCGATGTGGCCGACCGTCGAGTAGCCGTCGACGCCGGCATTGGCGACTGCGATCGGGCAGCCGCTTTCGCGCAAGCCGGTTTCGAGCTGCCTCGTCCAAATGTCCTTGTCGTCGATATAGCGTTCTGCCGTCGTGCTGCCGCCGATCGCGAGCACGTCGATCCGCGCCGGATTGGCCGGCCCGCCGCGGAAGCCGTATTGGTTGCGGCTGTTGGTAATGCGGTTTCCGGGCGGGTATAGCGGGCTCGAGCGCACCTCGACCCGGCCGGGATTGGCGTCCAGCATGCTGACCGCACCGGGCCCGTCGAGCCAGCGTCCGAACCATAATTCCACCGGGATCAGCAGCAGCACGATCAGCAACAGGTTGATGCCGACGATCTTTGCCGCGCGGCCTAAGAGCGACAGGGCGCGGCTGACCGGGCCGGCAGACCGGCGCACGTTCGTCAGCGACGCCCCGACCGGACCCGCCCGACCCGGCGCCGGTTCAGACGGCATCGGCCCCGTAATAAAGCGTCACGGTGTGCTTTGCCTCGGCGAAGAACAGCCAGCGCTCGACGACGAGACCGAGCGCCGCGCTCAGCACCGCGAGCGCCGCGGCGATAGCGGCGGTCATGCCGGAGCCGAGCAGCGCAATCAGGCTCAGTAAGGCGGGCAACACAAACCCGGCAATCCGGGCGATCAGCCGCAGCCTCGTCTTGTGCTTGCGCGCGATGCGGAAACCCATCTCCTGCAGCAGGTAGTTGTCCTGGGTGTGCGGCGATTCAAGCATGCGAACGCGGCCGCGGCTGCCGAGGGCGGTGGCGCCGGCGACCGTGCTCGGGGCGGAGGTGGTGTCGATGAAGCGCCAATAGGCCTCCTTGGTCCACCACGCGGCCAACACGGTGAGGAGCGCCAGCAGCGGCGTCCAGACCGGCCGCACCGTCCAAAAGCGGATCAGCAGATCGAGCAGCAGAAACCCGGCCATCAGACCGAGGGTGAAATAGTTCGGCACGACCCAGCGGTTGTGCCATTGGTGGATCGGCTTCAGCGAAGCGTAGATCATGCCGGTGCAGGCTATCGTCACCGCCGCGCAGATCGCGGCCAGAACGCCGAACAGCCCGATCACCCCGTCGGTCACACCGAAGAAGATCCAGCCGATCGCGAAGATCGCTGCCGGCACGAAGGTCACGACCGACATGACCCCTTCGCGCGACAGCCAGGAGGAGCGCCATTGCGAAAAGGCGCGCCACGCCCGCTCGGGATGGCCGAGATGGAATGCCGAGGAGACGAGCCCGGCCGCCGTCAGCACGAAGGCGGTTGCTAAGGCAAGGAAGCCGAATCCGCTGCTTTCGGGGAGCAGTCCCAGCGGTACGGCGAGACCGAGCAACAGCAGCAGCGCGAACCCCGCACCAGACGCGGTCGTGAAGAAGACGATCGACAGAGCCGGATGCATCGATGGCCTAGCGCGACAGCAGTCGATCGACCCAGCGCAGCAGCGGGTGGGCGGCATCGCTCTCGCGTTGCGCTTCGGCGACCAGAGCGGTCAGCGGCGCCGGTGCGCGATCCTCGGCGCGCATTCGCCCGCGGCGCGGCGGCAGGTATTTGTTCACCGGGCGATAGCCGAGCTCGGGCATCAGGTCGGCGCCGCCGCGCGTCGCGACCAGCTCGGAGACCGCCGAGTTGGGGTCGCCGAGATCACCGAAAAAACGCGCCTTGGTCGGGCATACCATGACACAGGCCGGCTGGCGCTCTTCGGGGGCGAGGTTGGCGTTGTAGATGCGGTCGATGCACAGCGTGCATTTCTTCATGACGCCGGCATCGGCATCGAACTCGCGCGCGCCGTAAGGGCAGGCCCAGGAGCAAAGCTTGCAGCCGATGCACAGGCTCTCATTGACCAGCACGATGCCGTCCTCGGCTCGCTTGTAGGAGGCGCCGGTCGGACAGACTGTGACGCAGGCCGGCTCGTCGCAATGCAGGCAGGATTTCGGGAAGTGCACGGTGCACGCGCTCTCGCCTTCGCCGTCCTCGAAGGAATGGATGCGGTTGAACCACACCCCCCAGGCGTCGTCGCCATAGGCGTTGAAATCCGGCAACGGTGCCATGTGCCCGCCGGTGTTCCATTCCTTGCAGGCGGTGGCGCAGGCATGGCAGCCAACGCAGATATCGAGGTCGATGACGAGACCGAGCTTCTTCTGGCCAGGATAGGATGGCGGCAGGTCGGTCATTCCGTGGCGTCCTGGTGCTCATCGCCGGCGAACCGCGCCCCGTAGCGCACGATCTCAGGCGGGCGAGGAGTCGACGGCGGATGACCGGACGCCCGAAAGTGCGGCGCGCTGTGGCCAGCCTCAGCGGCAGACGCTTTCTCGATGCGGACCCGTAGATCGTACCACGCTGCCTGTCCGGTGACCGGATCGGAATTGAGCGATACCTCGCCACCGCCGGGTAGGATGTCGCCGATCAGGTGGTTCAATAGAAAGCCCTTGGTGAATTCCGGCGAGTCGGCGGCCAGGTTCCAGGCGCCGGCGCGCTTGCCGATCGCGTTCCAGGTCCACACCGTGTTCGGGTTGACTCCGTCCATCAGCTTCAGTTGCGCCTCGATGCGACCGGCATGGCTCGACACCCACACCCAATCATCGTCGGCGAGGCCGAGGGCGCGGGCCGTCACCCGGTTCATGAACAGGCGGTTCTGGCCAAGGATCTGACGCAGCCAGGCGTTCTGCGAATGCCAGGAATGATACATCTGCATCGGCCGCTGGGTGATCGCATGCAGCGGAAAGCCGCCGGGATCGGCGCGCGTCTCCTCGAACGGCGCATACCAGAAGGGCAGGGGATCGAAATAGGTGTCGATGCGGGCCCGGTCCTTGGCGGGCGGCTGCATCGCGCCATGGCCCTGCGCCGCGAGCCGGAAGCGCTGCAGCGGCTCGACATAGAGCTGCAACACGATCGGCTCCGGCGCGGGGATCAGGCCCATCGCCGTTGCGGTTTCGAGATAGGCCTTGTTGGCATGCTTGAAATACAGCTGCTGCGGCGGCAACTCGAACTTCCAGAAGCAGCCATTGGCGACATAGCGCTCAAGCTGCTGCGGGTTCGGCGCGCCCTTGCCCGCCGCCTCGCCGTCGGCGCCGCGCCAACCGGCAAGCGGGCCGATACCGGGGGTGCGCTCGTGAAGTACGATGTAATCCTTGTAGCCTCCGGGATAGCGCGGCCCACCTTCCGGCGTCACGAAAGCGGGCAGACCAATGCGGGCGCCAATCTCGATCAGCACGTCCTGGAATGGCCGCACATCGCGGTCGGGCGCGATGACCGGCTGGCGGATCGAATCGGCTGGCCCGTCGACGCCGCCGATCGGCCGGTCGAGCAAGGAGATGCAGTCCCAGCGTTCGAGATAGGTCGTGTCCGGCAGGATCAGGTCGGCGTAGGCGACGGTCTCGGAATAATAGGCGTCGGAATAGATGATACGCGGGATCTTGTACTCGCCGGTCGCCGAGTCCTTGTCGGTCAGCAGGCGCATCGTCTCGGTCGTGTTCATCGCCGAGTTCCACGCCATGTTGGCCATGTACATGAACAGCGTGTCGATCGGATAGGGGTCGCCGTTCGCGGCATTGCGGATCAGCATGTGCATCAGCCCATGCGCGGCGATCGGCGCCTCCCAGGAAAACGCCTTGTCGATGCGCTGAGGCCGCCCGTCGCTGTCGACGATCAGATCCTCGGGCGACAGCACGTAGCCGAGCGGCGCGCCGGCCAGCGGCGTGCCGGCCGCGACCTGGCCGGGCTTGCCGGCCGGTTTCGGACCGGGCGGCGCCGGCTTCGGATAGGGCGATTTGTAGCGCCAGCCGCCGGGCACATCGATCGTGCCGAGCAGCATCTGCAGCAGATGCAACGCGCGGCAAGTTTGGAAGCCGTTGGAATGCGCCGAGATGCCGCGCATCGCGTGGATCGATACCGGCCGGCCGCGCATCGATTTATGCTCGCGTCCGGCCCAGTCGGTCCATGCCACCGGGATTTCGATCTGCTCCCCGAAAGCCGTCGCGGCGATCTCGCCGGCGATCCGACGGATCGTCTCAGCCGGGATGCCGCACACCGGCGCCACCGTCTCTGGCGCGTAACGCGGATCGAGATAGCGCTTGGCGACCAGCTGAAACACCGGCACGGCACGGCGCCCGTCAGGCAATGTCGCCTCCCCGACAGCCCGCGCTTCGCCGCCCGCCTTTAGGCCGTTCGCCAGCCCGCCCGCGGCGTCGAGCACCAGCGGCTCTCCAGCTTCGTTGCGCGCGAAGAGCCCGTCATCCGCGGTACCGGGAGCCTGAATGACCAGCCAAGCCGCGTTGGTGTAGCGGCCGAGATAGTCGAGATCCACCTTATCGGCCCGCAACAGCTCGTGCACCAGCGACAGCACAAACAGCCCGTCGGTACCGGGGCGGATGCCGATCCACTCATCGGCGATCGCCGAATAGCCGGTCCGCACCGGGTTGATCGAGATGAATTTGGCGCCGCGCCGCCGCAACCCCGACAGGGCCAGCTTGATCGGGTTGGAATCATGGTCTTCGGCGACCCCGAACATCAGAAACAGCCGGGTGCGCTCCCAATCCGGTTCACCGAATTCCCAGAAGCTGCCGCCGAGCGTGTACATGCCGGCGGCGGCCATGTTGACCGAGCAGAACCCGCCATGCGCCGCAAAGTTCGGGGTGCCGAACTGGGTCGCCCAGAAGCCTGTCAACGACTGGCTCTGGTCGCGTCCCGTGAAGAACGCCAGCTTCTTCGGGTCATCGGCGCGGATCCGCGACAGCCATTCGACCGCCGTCGCGATCGCCTCCTCCCACTCGATTTCACGGAACTCGCCGGCGCCGCGCTCGCCGACCCGCAATAGCGGCTTCGACAGCCGCGCCGGGGAATAGTGCTGCATGATCCCGGAGGCACCCTTGCCGCAGATCACGCCGTGGTTGACCGGGTGCCTCGGGTTGCCTTCGATGAAGCGAATCCCGCCGTCCTTCAGGTGCACTTTGATGCCGCAGCGGCAGGCGCACATGTAGCAGGTGGTATATTTGACCTCATCGGAAATTCGCGGCGAGGTATCGATCGCCTCCTTGGGCGACCAGTAGTCATGCCAGCGTTCGCGAAGGTTCATACCGCCCATCATACACGATCGATGCCGGGTGCGTCCGCCGCCGGGACAGTTGTCCTATGGCTGCTTCTGTTCGCCGCCCCCGGCATCTGCCGCCCGCGGCGCGTTTTCGACCGGCAGGCCCTGCTCGCGATAAAACCGCACCGCACCAGGATGCAGCGGCACCGATAACCCGTTCAGCGCCTGGTCAAGCTGAATGCGCTTGCCGAGCGGATCGAGCGCGTCGAGCAGTCTTCTCGTTCCCTGATGCCACAACGACTGGGTTATCGCATAAACCAGGTCCGCGTCGATATCGGCATTGACCAGCCACAACGCGTAAAACCCCAGCGAGACCGTTTCACTGTCGATTCCGGGATAGAGCCCCGCCGGTATCACGCCGCGGTGATAAAACGAGAAATCCTTCTTGAGCTTGTCGAGCAGCGCGTCGTCGAAGGGGACCAGGCGGATCGGTATCGTCGAGGCGAGGTCGCGGATCGCCGGGACCGGATAGCCGCCGACCAGGAAAAACGCGTCGATCTCGCCGCTCTTCAGCTCCTCGGCCGCCGGGCCGGGCCGCAGGAACTTCCGGGTCAGATCCTTCTCGCGAAATCCGGCGCTCGTCAGGAAAACCACGGCGTCCGCCGCTGTCCCGGATCCGGATTCGCCGAGCGAGACGCGCTTTCCCTTCAGATCGGCGAGCTTGTGAATCGGGCTGTCGGCACGCACCACGAGATGAGCGGCCTCCGGGAACAGGCTGGCGATCGTCCGCAATTGCCGTTGCGGGCCGGCTTCGGCGAAGATCTTGCTGCCGTGATAGGCCCAGCCCGCCAGATCGGCCTGGGCGAAACCGGATTCGATCTGGCCGTTGTTGATCTGGCGAAGGTTCTCGATCGAGCCGGGTGTCGCCTGCGCCACCGCGACCAGGCCGGGGACGCCGCAACTGCCGCCGTGACCGCAGGCCGGGCCGCCGGTCGGCCCTGAGATGGCGCCGGCGACGACGCCGCCGATCTCGAAGAAGCTGCCGCCGGTCGCCGCGGTGCCGATCCGGAAAAAGCGTGCCTCGGGGGCCGCGGCCGCGATGCACACGGCCAGCATCAAAAGCAAACTGGCGCAGGCCAAGCCGCGCCAGCAATACTTCCGGATCCAGACGATCGTCTCACGCGGTGAGACAGCCATGTGCGATGACAGCATGCTTCACTGCCGATTGCAACCTAACCGTAGGCGCTAGTCTTGCCACGACGCAGATATTCCTTAGCCTTGTGGGGTTCGCTGCCGCCGAGGGATCGCGATGCCCGATACCGTTGAGCCGATCGACCTGCGTTCGGACACCGTGACGCGGCCCTCGCCGGGCATGCGACGAGCGATGGCGGAAGCGCCGGTCGGCGACGATCAGTATGGCGAAGACCCCTCGGTCAACCGGCTGCAGCAGCGCATCGCCGGATTGCTGGGCAAGGAGGCCGGGCTCTTCGTGCCGAGCGGCACAATGGCCAACCAGATCGCGTTGAAAGTGCTGACGCGGCCGGGCGACGAGGTGCTGCTCGGCGAGGACGCCCACATGATGTGGCATGAATCGGGTGCCGGGGCGGCCAATTCCGGGGTTCAGTTCACAGCGATCGGCGATGGCGGCCCGTTCACCGCCGCGGATTTCCGCGCTGCCGTGAAGCAGCCGGGGCATATCGTCCTGCCGCCGACCGGGCTCGTCGCGGTCGAGAACACCCACAATCTCGGCGGCGGCCTCGTCTTTCCGCAAGCCGACGCCGTCGCGGTTTGCGACGCGGCACGCGAGGCGGGCATTCCTTCTTATCTCGACGGCGCCCGGCTCTTCAATGCCGCCGCGGCCTCGGGGATCGGCCTCGCCGAGCTGGCGCGCCCGTTCGACCTCGTCTCTGTCGCCTTGTCGAAGGGGCTCGGCTGCCCGGTGGGCAGCGTCTTGGCCGGCGACAGCGCGACGATAGCCCGCGCAGTGCGGGCCCGCCGCATGTTCGGCGGTGCGATGCGGCAATCCGGCATCCTCGCCGCTGCCGGACTTTATGCGCTCGACCACAATGTGGCGCGGCTCGGCGAAGACCACGCCAACGCCCGGCTGGTTGCCGAGCGGCTTGCCGGCCTGCGCGGAATCGTGCTCGATCTCTCGACGGTGCAGAGCAACATCGTGATCTTCCGGCTCGAGGACGGCCCGCCCGATGCGGCAACGATCGTTGCTCGCGCCAAGGAAGCCGGGGTGCTGATCTCCGCGCTCGGCGCGCGCATCCTGCGAGCGGTCACGCATCTCGATGTCACGGCCGAGCAATGCCACCTCGCCGCAAATCGCCTCGCCGCGATCATCGAACGCGGCTGATCAGCGCCTAGAGGGTTCGCTTCTTCAGCAGGTATTTCTGCTCCCCGGTCAGAATCAGTTCGTTTTTCTGGTTGTGCACCGTGACCGCGATTGTGACGACGCCGGTCGTGCGCTGCGGCATCAGCGCCGCAACGACGAGGCTGGCATAGAGCGTGTCGCCGGGATAGACCGGCTTCAGGAATTTCGAGGATTGTTCGATGAAAGCGATGAGCGAGTCGCCGATCACATGCGCAAAGGTGCCGGCACCGGCGGCGGTAAAGCACAACACCTGAAACCCATGTGCCAGCGGGCCGGGATGGCCGCGCTCCCGGCAATATTCGACATCGTAATGTATCGGGTGGTTGTCGCCCGAAACAGTCTGGAACGCCGCGAAATTGGCGTCGGTTACGGTCCGGCTGGGAATGTAGAAGCGTTCGCCGACCGTCAGATCCTCGAAAAACCGGCTTTCCGGAAAGCGGTGCTGCCGCCGGTCGAAACCCACGCTGTCAGCCATATGATCACCCCCAAGTAGTCATTCGGGGATGGCCCGAAGGCCAGACCCGGACGAGCAACATACAGCCAGTTGGGAAAGGGCAAGGGATGATCCGACCGGCGCCACCCTGGGCGACCGAACGAGGTTCCGCCTACAGCACCAGGCGGCCGCCGGTCACCGGGATCATCGCGCCGGTGATGTAGCTGCCGTCATTGCTGGCGAGCAGCACATAGGCGGGCGCCACCTCGGCCGGCTGGCCGGGCCGCTCGAGCGGCGTGTTCTTGCCGAATTTCTCGACCGTCTCGGCTGCCATCGTCGAGGGAATCAGAGGCGTCCAGATCGGGCGCTAATTGTGGTTGGTAATGCGTTACGCCTGCGCACGTCGTCGGCTGATGAACGAGCGGGTCGAGTGCTCGGCCATGGCAGAACGCGGGGCAGCGCAGCCAGCGCTTGGGGTCGCGCGATGAATGATTTTCTGTATTTGATCCCGGTCGCTTTGGCACTAGGTGCACTTGGTCTCGGCGCCTTCATGTCGGCACTTAGGAGCGGACATATGAAGATCTCGCCGGCGCCGCCGAGCGCATCTTGCTTGACGATGCTGATACTCCCGCACGACGAACCAGATACCATTGCGGTGTACCGCAAAACCCCTGCACTGACGTGAAAGTCCATTAAGAATATCCAACCTCGGCGCTGGGCAGTCCTGAGGCGCCCGGCGTATGCCGGAATCTCTACACACGGTCCTCCGGAATCTAATGGTGCAGCGTGAAATTCGTTCACAATGGATATGTGCCGGAGGCGGCAGACCAGATCCAGCATGCATGGATTGGCGGACGAACCACCCGACCGCCGTCGAGAGGAGGCCAACGTGGCTGTCCAGCGCGGCTATTGGACCGTCGACTCCGAAGATCATCCGTTTTCCGCCCGGCATACCAGATGAAACTGGATCGGCAATTTCTGGGGTCGTTTCGACTCGTTCAGGGACCATCATGCCGACATGCTTCGCCGGCAACTCGCCGCGCGGCGAGTTTGATCAAGCCGACAATGAGGGGAACGTCGCCGCTAACCTCGGTGAAGAGCTGACGATAAATTAAAATAGTCCCCGCAACCGCAATCATATTTCCGCTCGGCTTTTGATGAAGCCAGTGGGAACGTTCAAAACGTGGTAGCGCCCTTCAATATCGACCGATCGTTCGATGGGTATAAGGACGGCTACGTGGCGCGGTTGCCTCAGAGTTCGTCCAATGCGCGATTTTATCGCTGACTGGAAGAAGTGGAGTCGGGTGGAGCGGGTAGCGGCGGTCGTCATCGCGTTATCGATGATTGTCCCGCCGTTCGGATTTCTCTTGGCGGCATGATGGGCGCCTAGGCGGATGCCCGACTCTACGCAGTTGGTTTTTTCTACGGCGACTTGCCCAACAGATTCGGGCCGGAGCTTTCCGCTTGGCGCCACCGTTCTCCCCGGTGGCGTGAACTTCAGCGTGTTTTCGAGACAGGCTAACCGAATCGAGCTTTTGCTGTTCGATTGCCAGAATGCAATCCAGCCGACGCGAGTAATCGAGCTCGACGCGCGTACCCACCGCACCTACCACTATTGGCACGTTTTTGTTCCCGGAATCCGCCCTGGGCAAGTCTACGGATATCGCGCTGTCGGCCCGTTTGATTCCGATTACGGTTTTCATATCGATCCGGGGAAGGTCCTTCTTGATCCATACGGTCGCGCGGTTGTCATACCCGACGGCTATTCTCGCCGCCAGGCAAGCCAATTCGGGATGAACGATGTGGTCGCCATGAAGAATATCGTGGTCGACCCCGAGGCCTATGACTGGGAGGGTGATGCTCCCTTACGAGGCGCTCGATTTCGAGCTGCCTCCCGCGCCAGCTGCGGCAGTAGCCGGGTGGGGGCGATGGCTCGACACCTCGCGAGACCCGCCCGAGGACATCGTCGAAGCCGCCGCAGCTCCTATCGTCAGAGGCGGACAATACCGTGTCGCACCGCGCTCTGTCGCGGCAGTCTTTATGCAAACCCGTCATACTGAGCCGACCCCCGAGGTTGCAGACGCCGACATCGCGAACCCCGCATCGGCGTAACCAATTTGACCGAACCCGACATCAGGAGCATGGGCATTATGAGCTCTCGCAGCAGAACCCTCCAGGCGCATCGCCCGGACACCGACATCTCTGCCTATGGCGTCGCGCGCTCCACCGTCGAGGGCAGACCTCTCGGTGCCGACGAGTTGAGCAAGATCAACGCGTATTGGCGCGCCAGCCTCTATTTGTCTCTCGGCATGCTGTACCTCAAGGCGAACCCGTTGCTGCGAGAGCCGCTTGCGTTGGAGCACATCAAGCCGCGTCTGCTGGGGCATTGGGGGTCAGACGCCGGACAATCTTTTACCTACATACATTTCAACCGGTTGATCAAGAAATACGACTTGAACGCGATCTACATCAGCGGCCCCGGGCACGGGGCGCCGGCTGTGCTGTCCAACGCATATCTCGAGGGGACGTACTCCGAAATCTATCCGGAGAAGAGCGAGAATATCGCGGGCATGCGGCGTTTCTTCGAGCAGTTTTCCTTCCCCGGCGGCATTGGGAGCCATTCCACCCCCGAAACGCCCGGCAGCATTCATGAGGGCGGCGAGCTGGGCTACAGCATCTCGCACGCCTTTGGCACGGTCTACGACAACCCTGACCTGATCACTCTGGTCACGGTCGGCGACGGGGAATCGGAAACCGGCCCACTCGCTACCAGCTGGCACAGCAACAAATTCCTCAACCCGATCACCGACGGGGCGGTACTGCCTGTCCTTCACCTCAACGGCTACAAAATCAACAATCCGACCATCTTGGCTCGGGTCAGCCATGACGAGCTCGCGGCGCTCTTTGTCGGTTACGGATACACGCCGTATTTTGTCGAGGGAAGCGATCACGAAAGCATGCACCAGGCGATGGCAGCCACCCTGGAGCATTGCGTTCTGGAGATTCGAAAGGTTCAGCAAAAGGCACGGCAGAGCGGCGAGGCCTTCCGGCCCCGGTGGCCCATGATCATACTGCGCAGCCCCAAGGGCTGGACCGCGCCGCGGGAGGTCGACGGGCATTACCTGGAAGGTTTTTGGCGGGCGCACCAGGTTCCGCTTCCGGACGTCGCCACCAAGCCGGCTCATTTGAAGTTGCTGGAGAGTTGGCTGCGGAGTTACCGGCCGGACGAACTGTTCGACGAGAACGGACGGCTGCTTCCCGAGCTGAAGGCCTTGGCACCCACGGGAAACCGACGAATGAGCGCCAATCCGATCGCGAATGGCGGTCTGCTGCGGCGGCCGCTGGATCTTCCGGATTTCCGCGAAGCCGCGGTCAAGGTCGAAAAACCTGGTGCAACCCTGGCCGGCAATGTTCCCACCCTCGGCAACTTCCTCCGGGAGGTCATGCGGCAGAACATGGGGAATTTCCGCGTCTTTGGTCCGGATGAGACACAGTCCAACCGGTTGCAGGCGTTGTACGACGTCACAAAGAAGGCGTGGCTCGCGGAATACTTCCCCGAGGATGCCGACGGCGGCGAACTCGCCCCCGACGGTCGGGTCATGGAGATGCTGAGCGAGCATACCGTGGAAGGCTGGCTGGAGGGCTACCTGCTCAGCGGCCGGCACGGTTTGATCAACAGCTATGAGCCGTTCATCCACGTTATCGACTCGATGTTCAATCAGCACGTCAAGTGGCTGGAGAAATGCAACGAGCTGCCCTGGCGCGCCAAGGTGTCGTCACTCAACTTGCTGATCACGGCGCTGGTCTGGCGCCAGGACCACAACGGCTTCACGCACCAGGACCCCGGCTTCCTTGACGTGGTCGCCAACAAGAGCCCGGACGTCGTGCGCATTTACCTACCGCCCGACGCCAATTGCCTTTTGTCGGTCGCCGATCATTGCCTGCGCAGCGTCAACTACGCCAATGTCATCATCGCCGATAAGCAGGTGCATCTTCAGTATTTGGATCTTGAAGCGGCGTTGGAGCATTGCACGAAGGGCGCCGGCATCTGGAGCTGGGCAAGCAACGACCAGGGGACCGAACCCGACGTGGTCATGGCCAGCTGCGGCGACTGCCCGACAATGGAGTCCCTGGCGGCGACTGCCCTGCTGCGCCAATACCTTCCCGACGTCAAAGTCAGGTTCGTCAATGTCGTCGATCTGTTCAAGCTGGTGCCGCATACGGAGCACCCGCATGGCCTGACCGATCGAGAGTTCGAAGCGCTCTTCACCGCGGATAAGCCAGTCGTCTTCAACTTTCATGCCTATCCCTGGTTGATCCATCGGCTCACCTACCACCGGCCGCATCAGCGCCACATTCATGTGCGTGGCTACAAGGAGAAGGGCAACATCAATACGCCGCTCGAGCTGGCGATCTGCAATCAGGCCGATCGTTTCAGCTTGGCCATCGATGCGATCGACCGCATGCCGCGTTTCCATGTTACCGGGTCGAGTGCCCGCGAGGCCCTGCTGAACCAGCAGATCGCGTGCAGAAACCATGCGTACGAATTCGGTGTGGATGCGCCGGAGATCACAAATTGGCAGTGGCCGTTCAAATGAACCGGGGCTGCTCCGGGGAAAGCTGGGCATTTCAATGATTGAGCCGAATGTATGAGCGAAGCGCTTCCGGTTATCCATCTGGCGAGGCACGGCGACACGGCCTGGACTATTTCGGGCCAGCACACCGGTCACACCGATCTGCCCCTTACCGAGCGCGGTGAGCACAACGCGCGCGCGCTCGGCGAGCGGCTGCGAGGACGAAAGTTTGCCAGGGTCTTCACCAGCCCCCTGCAGCGCGCCGTAAGAACCTGCGAACTGGCCGGTTTCGGTAGCGCCGCCGAGGCGGATCCCGACCTCGTCGAGTGGGATTACGGCGAGTATGAGGGCCGGCGGACCGCGGAAATTCATGCCGAGCGTCCCGGCTGGCTGCTGTTCCGCGACGGCTGCCCCGGAGGCGAAGCGCCGAACCAGGTGGGCGCGCGGGCCGACCGCGTCATCGCGCGGCTGCGCGCCGTCGGCGGCGGCGATGTGCTGTTGTTTTCGAGCGGGCATTTTCTGCGGGTTCTCACGGCGCGGTGGCTCGGTCTCGATGCGGCGGCGGGGGCCTACTTTATCCTCGGCACGGCGAGTCTCAGCGCGCTGGGCTACGAACACGACCGGACCGAGCCGGCGATCCGGTTGTGGAACGATACGCACCACGTCGAGACGTAAGCCGGTCGGATGGGCCCAGGCGAGAAGGATAGCGACCGATGAGCGAGTTGACCGCAGTGCGCCCTCCGAGGCCAGCGAGATCAAAAGCCGCGTCGACTCCTCTCGAGCAATACGGCTACGGTCGGTTTCGCTTCTCAGGCGACGAAGACGCTCTCTATGAGCGGCACCTGCTGTTCGATGACGTTATTGCTCCGTCGACCGCCGGAGCGCGCGAACAGTTCGAGGCGGCTGCCCACTCCGCGCGAGACATTCTTTCCCAACGTTGGATACAGACCGAAAGTACTTACGACGGGGAAAACCCGAAACGGATTTATTACCTGTCGATGGAATTCCTGATCGGCCGGTCGCTGACGAACAATATTACAAACCTTCTCCTTGATTCCTTCGTCAAGCAAGCCGCCGCGCAGAAGAACCTTGATTGGCTCGGGATCATCGAGCAAGAGCCCGATGCCGGCCTCGGAAATGGCGGGCTTGGGCGTCTTGCGGCCTGCTTTCTCGATTCCATGGCAACAATGCAGCTCCCGGCCATGGGCTATGGGTTGCGTTACGAGTATGGCATGTTCAAGCAGTCCATACAGGACGGGTGGCAGCTTGAGCAGCCAGACCACTGGCTGCGTCGCCAAGATCCGTGGGAAGTCGCTCGTCCGAATGAGGCCGTCGAGATCACGCTCAACTCTACGGTCGAGATACACGGCGGCGACGTGCATCTCGTCCCCGGCAAGCCCGCCAAGCTGATTGGTATCCCGTTTGATCGACCGGTGGTCGGATACGGCGGCAAGACCATCAATACGCTGCGGCTGTGGGCGGCGGCGGCCCCGAATTATTTCGATTTTCGGATGTTCAGCAGCGGCGATTTCGTCGGAGCGTTGTCTGGTACTCTCGTAGCCGAAAATCTGACGCGGGTGCTATATCCCGATGACTCCACGGAACGGGGTCAGAGATTGCGCTTCGTGCAGGAGTATTTTCTGACCGCCTGTTCGCTGGCCGATCTCGTGCGGCGCTTTCGGCGACACAACGCCGATTGGGCGACATTTCCCGAGAAGGTCGCGA
>Ga0207684_10003845_pt1 | contig 14454 bp, 13 predicted proteins | sample KBSK5501metaG_FD_184342 | JGI IMG/M metagenome (GOLD analysis project Ga0207684, IMG submission 184342) | Corn, switchgrass and miscanthus rhizosphere microbial communities from Kellogg Biological Station, Michigan, USA - KBS K5-50-1 metaG... | ecosystem: Host-associated > Plants > Roots >...
CGGCACCACACAAACTGCGCATGAGCCTCTTTTCTCTTAAAATTGATAAGGGCCTGCACCAATGCAGAGATTGGTTTTCTGAACATTTTATCAAAGCTATCCCGGTAATAGGGATCGATCCGACGCTCAAAATAGAAGAGCGCGAGGAACAAATCGTTGATTCGTTTTTTAATACTCATAGCATTGCTCCATATGATCGAATGCTGCCCTGCTGCTAGCCAGGCGCAACTGGACCCCGCAAAATCGACGACTCACTCATGAAGGAAACACTCGCCTTCAATGGCCTCACTCAATGCGCCACCGCCTTCCTGGATAGTGGTCCCTTGCCAAGGAAAGCCTCACCCAGCGCTGCCCCGACCAGTCCTGTACTACAGCAAAGAATGGCAGCTCGTTTGGGTATCTGACCTGTGAAACCAGCGATCCCCGAGGCGACAACGTCGATAAGGTCGATGGCGATGCCAATGTACAGTTGCTGGTCGAGAGCGTCACCCTGGGGGGCCAGTATCAACACGCCCATGAACACGTCGCGGACACCGAAGAGTCGTAGGGCGTATGATAGTGCCGGATTGGCCTTGGCTTCAATCAACATCACCCTGGCCATTACTGTAGGAAGGAACCAGCTGATCGCGCCTACGATGCAGCGAACCCAGATTAGCGTTGTGAGAGCCTGGCTCCTGGTAAGAGTTACCATATCCATCCTCCTCGCCTTTTGGCGTAGGAATTTTAGAACGCCTGAAAAAGTAAGATGCGACAATGTTTCTCGACTGGGAAGTCGATAAACGGGATTGTCATCGGCATACGCCTGCCTCATGCTCCTAAGGGCTTTTGTAAGGTCTATCTCGCAGATTGTGAGCTGTCAGCCCGGTCATCCTAAGAAGAAGGGAATCCGTGAACCGCGTTGGAATAATAGCAAAAGAAAGAAGAATGAGATATGCAGATGTGGGAACGACGTAGCGTGCATGTGGTCGTTCAGCCTCAACAGCACGCACGATAGCTCGCGAAACAACCTCAGCTCCAATTGCCCCTGTGTTGAAAAACCTGCGGATTCTCTCAACATCTTCAAAGAGCACCGCATACGGAGATGTTGAGGTGCGGTACTTTTCGGCCTGGCTCATGGCACGGTCGGAGAACTCCGTGCGGATCGCACCCGGCTCGATCAGGATAACGTTGATGCCGAAGGCGGCGAGTTCGAGTCGAAGTGCATTAGAGAGAGCCTCTACTGCATACTTCGATGCGTGGTACGCCCCAAGGAGGGGAGTGGTGATTCGACCCGCAATACTACTCACATTCATAATACGCCCGGTGCCACGCGCACGCATCGCAGGCAGGAATGCACGCGTGACTGCCATAAGCCCGAAGACGTTCGTATCGAACTGGGCACGCAGGTCGGCGTCATCGATCTCCGAAATCGGACCAGCCTGGGAGTATCCCGCATTGTTGATCAGCACATCGATCCCACGACCCTCAGTAAGACGGTCAACTTCGGTGCAGGCCTCTGCGATTGAACTCAGCGAGGTGACGTCAAGTGTAATCGTCTCGATTTTGGCCGTGGGAGTCTCATTGCGCAGCAGTGCAAGCGTAGCCTCATTCCGTCCCGAAGCGATGACCCTGTGACCGCGCACGGCCAGCAGGAGCGCAGTGTGGTGACCGAGGCCAGCAGTCGCACCTGTGATAAGAATAGTGTAAACTTGCACGCTATACATCTCCTTCTGGCCATGCATCATACTCGCCAACAAACAGCATCAGACAATTGCCTTGGGCCATGGCGTGAAGGCATTATCTACGCCGCGCAGGGCTGAACGTAGGTGCGGGTAGTGGCGTAGCAGTATTGTTGACATCGTGTTATCCCTAATCCAATCCATGCCGACCTGGGTGTAGACCTCTGGCGTAAAGTCCTTGGTGAAGAAGCGATCGCTGTTCAGTCGACGCGATGCCATCAGGATGAAGATGCGGAAGGCGGTCTCGCTGAAGGCAAAGCCTTCCGGTCGTTTCTCGGCAAACATGCCGACGATCAAGTCCATCCGTTCAATATCGTTGCTGTATACGCGTCGTATCTTCTCAGCCAGGACTGGGTCACCAGTCAGTTCCTCGAAACTTTTGGCCGGAGGGAGGTGCAACAGTTTGCGGAACTGGTTATAGCGCGGCACGCCTAGCTCTCGCGTACGCATAATATCCGTCGCCGCCAGATCCATGAAGTACCCATCCGGTCTCTCGAAGAGTTGCAGGAAGTGTGGGTAGTTATTCAGGACGATGGCCCCAGGATATGCAGTGCCGAATGAATAGAAGGCATCAGTCATCGAGATGTACTGCAAGACCTCCTCAGAGTGCGGCCCAGCAATTTCGCGGAAGGTGCGATCTAGAACAGGCTGATCATCAACTGCTGAGCGGAAGCTGTATTCGTCTGGAATAAGCGGGTGCATACGATACACGATAGTGAACTCTTCAGTTAAGCAGTAGGGCACGCCATAATGATTGGTCTCTGAGCCTGGAATGCCGCTGATGACCTCACTGCCACTCAGGCGACCGAACAACCGTTGGAGACGCTCCATTTCGAGGCCCCACCAATTGGCTTTCAGAGCATACTGCGACGTGGGATGGCTGATAATGGCTGGCGTCCATTCAACCGTGTGAATCTTTGCCGTCAGGGCTGCATTAATGAGCCGTGCACACTCAAAGATGTCATCGTCAGACCAATTTGGATACTCGGCAGACAGGCGGTCGCAGATGGCATTGTGTTCCAGTGTGAACAGTGTCTCCATCATCTCCAAACCCAGCCACCAGCCGGGCACCAGGGCAGGGTTGAGAGCCGGGTCGGATGGTAGTTGCAACAAACCATTGACGCCAATGATAAGTTTGCCATCCCGTCCAGAGCGCCTTAAAGCCTCCTGCTTTTTGCTGCTTCCGTAAATCTGAGAGGCATCCCACCAATGCGTCTCGGTATTGATATAGGTCGGCGGCAAATTGTTAGAGTTGGCTGGCCGTGTCGGGTCACCTGGTACGCGCAAGATCTTCATTGGATGTTCAGGCCAGGGATCATCATCGCGCAGTTCAATCTGCCAGGGATTCTCCTTTGGACTCGTGCCATGGCTGAACCAGTCACGCACCATGAATTGAATCCAGGCAGCCGCCAGCATGTTGACCGTTGTCGCGGGCTTGAAATTCTCACGCGTTAGCAGTTCAAGGCTCACGACACGCGGGTTGGGCGTGAGAATGGCAGGCTCAGATTCAGGAAAGGTGTACTCAATGGGCACATTGCGACCAAAACGCGAACCAGCCATACCCATGGCCGGGTTTTCCAGATCATTATAGATCCCATCCGCCGTACGCTCCGTCAGATAGCGTGCCTGTATCGGTTCAAGGGCAGGTTGATTGATAGCGGGCTCATGTGTCGTATCGTGCAGGTTTTGCTGCCGCAAAATGTTGCGTAGCCCGATCAGGATGAGCAATCCCAGCGGGGTAGGGACTTTGTCCCATCCGACGGAGTGATCAAGTGTCTCAGCAGCCCGGTCATAGATGCGCCAGAACGGTGTTTGTCGGTAGCCAGACTGGGTCGCCTTTCCGACGGTAACCTGTTCGCCGGTACGACGTTGGCGTAGCACCAGAGCTACTATGCCTGCTACAAGTGCCAGGAATATCCACAGCACACGCTTTGTTGATCTCATCTTCTTCACCTTTCGCTTTCAATCCGTTTTGCCTCGGCGTGGTTGTGCTAAGATAGCCAGGGCAGTGTTGACTCCCGAGATCGCTGTGAGCATGATAGATACGTGCGGAGGGAGTTGCCCCTGGATACCTGCAAGTGCTGCCGAGAGCGTATCAGAAGCATGAATAGGAATCGCATAGCGCAAGGCTTTGGCTCGTAATTCCTCATCTGGCAGGAGTAGCTCGATACCGATGATGATGGTACGTACTCCAAAGAGCCGCAGCACATAGATGACAGCGGAATTGGGGTTGTCCCTGAACCGCCTGGCCAGTAATGTGGGTGTGAATAGGGCAGCAGCCCCGTTAAACAGCCTGATTCCGGCTAGCAGGATACGTGCATAGTCACGGAAGCGCTCAAGATTATCAAACATCTACTTCTCCTTATTCCACAGGTCTTTTTATTTTTTTGACGTTTAGACTAAATTCCTTGCAAAGCAAGGTGGGAAGGCGTGCGAGCCATGTTTTATGGAAATCACGTGATCCCAATCTACCAGGCGCTTGAAATGCCTAAAGGCTTGCCAGGTAGCGGATAGCCCTGATACCTGGCATGAAAAAGTATGCTCCCCCCACAACAGATACAAAACGTGGAAGACCGGTGAACCGCTTCCGCACAGGCTTTGCCTGAATGGTAAACGTACCTCCGTCAAGGTGATGGGTGCCTATGATTGGATCGGCATCGTCATAGAGTCCATTGAAATGCGGGTTGTTAACCCACGTATGCTGAATGAATTCAAATTGACGAGAGATGTTGGCGTTGAGACAAAGAAAGTGCAGTCCTCGATCTTGATCCTCAGCCGTTGTCTTCTTGACGCTCAGTAGCTCCGCTGGGTCGACCGGTGGTCCATACTCCCGCCCCCTGCGAAGGATGCGATGCCGCTTGCCTACAGCGATGGATTGCTCAGAGCCTGGTTCAGGGTCCAGAGAGTCACGGGGATTGGCGCGACGAACATGAGCGCCTATAGGACAGTTAAAACCATAAGGGTCGGTTTGGTAGTATGCGAAGTCATTCGCATCCGCCAATCGCGGGTCGTCCTGGTTCGGTGTTTTCAGGAGTGGAGCTCCACTGGGCCAGCGTCCAACCATCTGTGACGCACGCTTAAGGCGAGTGGTGGGGTTGCTGCTGCCATCCGGGTTTTTAGTGGCCCCGTCAAGAAACTGCCAGAAGCCGCGGACATCCTGGCGCAGTTGTCGAAAAACGAGGTAGCTGCCGTTGCGCCCAAGATCCACGTTACCAGATCCACTGCTATCGTGGGGAAGGAAGCCCTTCGGATCCATTGCGGGCTTGAGCATCGGCCTATCCGTATACAGACCATACTCGTTTAGATATCCCAGAAGAAATTCTCCCGCTTTTATTGTATTCATGGAGATCGCGGTCCGGGGCGACCCCTCCAGCACGGGCTGTGAGATTCCATCGTGGAAACCGAAATGCTCCTTGCCGCCAAGATCGACGGTATCCAACTTCAGAACTTCCAGTAATCCATTGTCGGCGTACGACTTCGCGTAGGCATCGTATATATCTGACAACTCATGATCATTCACAGCAAACATCATGAGCACCATGTCAATTGGTCTTGCGTTAGGCCCGCCCCAGATCCATCGCAATGGTGAACTTTCTTCTATATCGCCCAGGAGAAGGCTCCGATGCGGGGTGGCTATGCCAGTGATAAATTCGTTGGAGAACATTGCCAATATCGCTGATTCCAGGCCAAGCTTTTTAATGCCCGCATAAGTGAATGCGACATTGAGAGCTTTCTCATCTGGTCTGACCTGCCCGGTTGTAATCGTGTTGGCCAATGTACTCAGCCATATTTTAGCAAGACGAGGGCTGCTGATTTCAAGCAAAATGTAACAAGCCGCTTTTAGATTGCCATAGCCACGTATGATAAGCCCCTGGATGTCTTGAAGTTCGAGCGTATCAGCCATATACACATCCTTTTCTCACAGGAGACGAAGCCACTCCTCGGCCTCAGTCTCGCTCATATTCCGGGAAAGCCCTGCACGGATTTTGGCATTGTTCGCAATATTTAATGCGGTCAGATACTCGTAAGCTGAATACCAGACCTGTGTTGGTATCTGATGTACGCGAATATAGTTCTTGAATGCCTGCTCGTCTTTCGCACCGTTGAAAATCAGCCAGTTGGTCTTCGGGTAGCCAACTCCGTTACTGAAGACCGCATTCAATCCCCAGGCAACTTTGTCGATGAAATCATCCATGTAGCTTTCCAGGCTGCCATCGTAGTTGCTGGCGAAGATCACGCGACGCTGTTCATCGATAACGACCCAACGGGCAAAGTGGATGGTCTTTACCCCAGCGAGATTTTCCTTGTTGAAAATGTGACGGGTACCGTAATTCGCTGCCAGAAGGATACCCAGCAGGGTCAGTCGCCGAAACCATCCAGGCTTGATATAGCCGACGGCGCTGAACTGGTTTTGTGCTCCAAAGTCCTCAAGACCTGCAAGTTCCTCGACGTGTGCATCATCCGGCTTGATATCTGGTGCAGCGTCGCTTAGCTCATGGATGCGTAGGAGCAGTAACCATACAGGCAAGGCCAGTATGAGGACAGGAAATAGGACGAGCAGCAGAAGCGGTATACCAACCAGGTGCAGCGTTTCCTTCAGCTTGAAAAAAAGGCCTGGCTGGGCCGGGGGGTTTCTAGCCCAGTTCAGAGTTCGATCGCTGCGGATGTATGCCTGGATTTTTGCACGAACTTCCAGCGAAGAGCGGCCCGACCAATCCTGCTGCGAATGATCCAGGAAGTCTTGAATGGCGTTTCTAAGCTGAGCTTCCTGGTGGATCTGTTGTACAGTACGGCCAACCGTGTTAACGTAGAACGCACCTGCATTGACCATTTTAGATCGCAGGTATGCCAACCGTCTTTTGCGCGTTATTTCACTCAAGCTAAGGTAGTCCACACAGTGGCTGTAAACCTTGTCCAGCCCTTCTCCCGCTATATCCACCAGTTCATTCAGGAGACGATCCAGCGGGGCGTCGCATTCGCTCATGAACACGAGGCAGGGAGGGATCAATCTACCGCTCAAATCAATTGATTCATCCAGCACGAACAACCGCGCAAAGTGGATATTTGAGAACTTGCCAAAGGGGATAATGCTATTACACGCGGCGTTATCACTCATGGTCTTGAGCAATTGCTTGATATCTTCCACCTCTCCAGCCTTGATCTCGGCGATTATGGTCAGTGCTACCTGGTGTGTCATACCAAGCTCCTCCTTACAAAATGGTGGTGTAAGGGCCGTGCCTCAGATTGCATAACGAAAGTCTCCAGCGTCCCTTTTTAGATTTATCGCCCGCTGCCATTTGCAGCGGCCTTCATGCTTCAGGGAAAGCCAGGGCAAAGTTTATCAACTTGTTCTCGTCCCAAAACACTATGCCCAGATACAGGCCTGGAGCGACTTCGCGGATTTCATCTCTTATCCAGTGAGCAACGAGCGATGTTTTAGAGTAATCAATGACAATACATTCTCTCTCATCAAACCAACTCTTGCCCTTGTAGACATTGGCGACGATGGCTCTGATCCCTGGCGGTAAGATTTTGTTGCATAGTTGGCCAGTTTCTGGATCAAAGATTTTACCCTGCCAGGCAAAGAGGTGAGCGAACTTTGCTGCAACGTCGGTAAGTTCTGTGCCAGGGTCGATGATAACCGTGCCTTCCCCTTCTCCCCTGGGGATATCACCTGCCGGGCTATTGCGGAAAAGTTCATCAAGCTGGGCTTGAGACATCTTCATCAGTTGAGCCACATCAAGAGCCATTGTATATTTCCTCGTTTTCATCAATCAACGCAGCCTCAAGAAGCTGCAACATTCAACATTTCGCAACGAAAGGCCTCTTGTGTAGAGTGAAACTCTATCTGGCCCCTCCTTCGATACTCTCTACGTACAAGACGCGCAGAGACGCGTTTTTTGGAGGATGAACAAGGTTTAGGAGAATGACGGCCCCACGGATGTGCGCGCCGGATCCCTTGCCAGTGAGCTTGTCAAACGGTGGTGCCGAGTGCACGGCTGATTTCTCGCGCCAGCTTGTCGGGGGCCTCCAAGCTCACGAAGTGACCCACGCCGGGGAGAGGTCTCCATTCCACTTCGCAGCCCGCGTCCATGCCGCTTTTCAAGGCCACCTCGGCGGGTAGCGCATCGTCCTTCTCCCCCCAGACCAGCGTGACGGGAACGGTAATCGGCGTATCATAGACGGCTTCGAGTTGCGCGCGCTTTTTCGACACAAGCTGCGTGCGCACCATCTCGCGGTAGTAGTTGATGGGCCCACGAAAATCCCCGGGCTTCTGGAAGCGTGATACCAGCTCGTCCACAAGCGCCACGTTCATGGCTCCCTTTTGGCCCTCCCTCAGCGTAAAAGATAGCTTCAGCACCTTTCTGCCCAACGCCGTCGTCAGAAAGAATTCGGGAAGCCAAGGTAGCTGGAAAAAGGGAACCCACGGGATGCGAAAGGTCTGGAGGTCCTCAAAGTGCAGTACGGCTCGCACAAGCGTCTTCGGATGTGTGCAATTGACGACGACAAGCTTGCGGATGAGATGCGAGTACCGGTGTGCAAAGATCCACCCCAGCGCGCCCCCCCAGTCGTGCGAGACGAGCAACGGCTTGTCGATGCCGAGAGCCTCAATCAATGTCTTGATGTCGTCGGTGAGCGTGAAAACGTCGTAGCCGTCCCTCGGACGCGCTGTTCCGGGGTAGCCCCGAAGGTCTGGCGCATACATGCGGGTTTCGCTCAAGGTCACCATAACCTGCCGCCAACTCATCCATCCTTCGGGGAATCCATGCAGGCAGAGGATAGGAGGCGCATCCTCCCTTCCTGTCATTGCCACGTGAAAGGTGATGCCGTTGGCCTGTACGCGCATGTGCTCAATGCTTGCTATCATGGGTGTCATAGCTCCCTCCTTCAACAGTTGCTGTTACAATCGTGCAACATGGCAAACCGATCAAGACGCATATCCCTCAACCATTGACTGTACGATGTACAGTAAAAGTCAGGCACGGGTCCTCGCCCAGGGTACGAACGCGTTGGTTCGACCTCGCAATGCCGGGCGGAGGCTGGGGAAATGCCGCAGTAAGACTGTGGCCATGCTATTGTTGGCGATCCAATCAAGGCCAGTTCGAGTGTAGATCTCAGGTGTGAAATCGTTCGTGAAGAATCGGTCGCTCTTCAAACGACGTGGCGCCGTGAGGATGAAGACATGGAACGCCGTGTTGCTGAAGCCGAAACCCTGCGGCTTGGGCTCAGCAAAGAGACCCACCATCAGATCGACACGCTCTATGTCGTTGTTATAGATGCGCCGAATTTCCTCGGCCCACTCTGGATGCTCGGTCGGTACCAGCTCCTCAAAGCTCCGCACTGGATTGAGATGGATTAACCGGCGGAACTGGTTGTAGCGGGGGACGCCAAGTTCCCGCATGCGCAATATGTCAGTGGCAGCGAGATCAATAACGATGCCATCTGGGCGCTTGAACTCTTGGAGAAAGCGAGGATAGTTATGGAGGGTGAGCGCACCTGGATTTGATGTGCCAAAGGAGTAGAAGAGATCGGCCAGAGTGATCCGCTCCAATAGTGCATTGGCGCTGCGATCCGTCACCTCGTTGAACTGGCGCTCCTCGAGGAGATGGTCGTCGGCTGCTGATCTGAAGCTGTAGTCGTCGGGAATGAGCGGGTGCATCCGGTACACCGCGACGAACTCTTCGGTGTGCGAATAGGGAGCTGTGAAGTGATTCGTCGGTGAGCCAGCGGTTCCGCTGATGACTTCGTTGTCGGAGAAACGACCAAAGAGGTTCGACAGCTGCTCTCCCTGCAGTCCCCACCATTCGTCACGCATCGCAGCCTGTGTTATGGGATGGCTGATAATCGCAGGAGTCCACTCGACGGTATGAATTTTTGCCATCAATCCCACGTTGATAAGCCTGGCTCGGTCGAACAGGTCGTCGTCGGACCAGGTTGGGAACTCAACCTTGAGGCGATCACAGATCGCATTGTGTTCCAGGGCGAACAGCGTGGACATCATAGCCAGACCAATCCACCAGCCGGGCCGCTCTGCCAGTTGGGCCAGTAGGGCGCTGGGTGGCAGGCCCTCAGGAGTGAAAAGGAGCTTACCATCTTGCCCGCAGCGTACTTGCTTCTGCATCTGGGCATTGCTGCCGTAGATTTGCGATCCATCCCACCAATGAGTCTCGGTGTTGATATGAGTTGGTGGTGCATTATCCGAACCAGGTGGGCGCGTCGGATCGCTAGGAGTGCGCATGATCTGCATGGGGTGCTGCCACCAATCGTCATCGGGAGCCAGGGGTATGAGCCACGGATTTTCTTTCGGGCTCGTCCCATGACTTAACCAATCGCGGATCATGAACTGAATCCACGCGGCTGCCAATACGTTGAGCGATTCCGCCGGCACGAAGCTACTCCGTACGAGGAGTTCACGGCTCACCATGCGTGGGCTCGGCTCCAGGATAGCAGGCTCCGGCTCGGGATAGGCATACTCAAGCGGGAAGAGGCGTCCGAAGCGGGTGCCAGCGCTTCCCATCAAGGGATACTGCAAATCGTTGAAGGCACCGTCGGCAGTGCGTGTAGTAAGGTAGGACACTCCTGGTGGCTTCGGTGGTGGCTGTGGAATAGTCGGTAAGGTGGACGTCTCATAGAGGTTCTTCGCACGCATGAAGCTTCGCACACCATCCAACACCTGGATGCCCAGCGGGAGCGGCAGGCGATACCAGCCGATCTTTCGGTCAACCATCGAATCAATGGCAGCCAACCATGATACCGAGCGATCAGGGTGCCGGAAGTCATTGATTACACCAACGGGCGTCTGTGAACGCTTGCGCCCAACAACGACTGCGATTGCGACGCCCAAGATGGCTAACAGAGCGAACAGGCGCTTAAGCATGTCTTACCTCCGTTCAAAACTAGGTTTTTCCTTCAAACGACTTGCTGGTCACGATTCCTCGTTAGGCTCGTCGTCGACTACTATGCGCACAATGTCAGCAGGCTGCTGGCATTGAAGGGTATCGCTTAATACAGCGGTAGAAACAATCAGGGAAGCGAAGCTTGAACTTACAAGGGAGACACTACAGGGCAGCGAAGTAGGTACCAGAGAAGATGCTAGGCACATTCAAAAGAATCATCTGATAACCGCACTTCTGCTGATATACCAACCACAATCCTGTCAATGTTCACATCTGGCGTTTTGGATCATCACCGAGTAGATGTTCATCTAAGTACTTACTTAGATGTTGGTGCAGACCATCCGCATATCCAGGAATGCCATTGATCGGAGGTTGCATAAAGCCAACCCCGTGAATCGTGACCAGGCAAATGTACTTTGGATCCATAGTTCTTGCCTCCCCCTTCTCTGAGGGCTGAATTCTACTTCTGATAGCGCTAACAGATAAACGTTCAGCGAGAGATTTTTTTACTACTGATCTGTGCTTCGAATCCTTCCGTACTGTACTGGATCCAAAAAGTTGGTCACAATCCGACGTGATCTTAGACAAGCTCGTGCTGGCTGGCTTGTAGCGAGAGCCAGTATTTTCTTGCTGCTTCTAAAAATTGAGCTACGAGAGTAATCTAGCCCACACTTTTATGAAGGGTGGTGTTCATGAAGAATAAAGTCGGGTACGACTTTATGAGACTCAACAAACTCCATCAACGAAAAAGTGAGAATCGGTACGTCTATCTGCTAGTACATATCCATCGATATATATAAGTAGCACATAGTCTGGGAAGAGAAACGTTCACTTCTCCCCAAGAATCGGAGGAAAGAGTTGAAAATTTCTTCATCACCAACGGAGAGTCAAGATCGACGTTTTTTTCTTAATTACTATCGGAAGATCTGGAATGGTATGTTTGCAACGTCAAGCACACAGCCTCTCGTCCGGTCGTACCTCTTTATGAGAAAAGGCGTTGGTATTATCGGCGTGGCGTTACCCTTCGTTCTCATCATCGGAAAGATCATATTGGAAAGCCCCGGAATTTCGGGCTCCATCAGTGCCTACTATTATAGCGTGATGAGAGATGTTTTTGTTGGCAGCCTCTGTGCTATTGGCATTTTCCTCATCTGCTATCGTTACGACTATCTGGATGACTTTGCTAGCACTATTGCAGGTATTTGCGCGATTGGTGTAGCCCTCTTTCCAACTACTCCGGATGTGGGTGCCACTCAACGACAGACGGCAATTGGGTTGGCGCACGCTTCGTTTGCCGCATGCTTTTTCCTAATACTCGCTTTGATAGTGATCTTTCTTTTTCGGAGAACGGATCAGGATAACCCAACGCGTAGAAAGCAACAGAGAAACACGGCCTACTTGTTCTGTGGTATCGCTATTCTCGCATGTGTTGTGCTTGCTGCCCTTCTTCTTCTTGTCCCAAACCTGCCAGTCGCCCCGTGGCTGCGACCACTTCATCCGATCTTCTGGCTTGAATCTCTCTCGATCTTCGCGTTTGGTTTTGCTTGGTTTGTCAAAGGAGAGACGTTCATACTGAAAGATGAATAACGGAGGTGTCGTAACGAGCAACAATCGCGAGACCATTCCAACTCAATAAGCTTGGGGCTTCTTGCTCTTTTTTCCTTGTCAGTTGCGCGCTTCGAACTTACGCCCAGGAATACTGTGTTTTGACACGAAAGGAGAGCGCAATGGCAAGCACTCAGAAACAGAAAACGGCATTTGGGGGTAGTGTGGCTGGGTTATTGGGATGTGTCAGAACTAAGACTACAGGAACCATACAAAGTGTGTTAGGCTACCTGCACCATGGCCTTCAAAGTGTCAAGCCGTTGACGGAACATCTCACGTTGCTGGGCAAGGGAAACCTGTTGCTTCATGGTGGTCCGGACGCGGAAGAACTGGCGTACTTCATCGAAGGCACGGCAGAAGCGTGATGCCGAGCCCACACTCCCGAATCCACGCATGGGGTAATAGCGTTGTTTGATGCCACGGTGATCTTGCTCCAGTCGATTGTTGAGGTAGCGGTTGGTTCGGTGGAGCACATCACTGCCCAGGATCTCACGAATCGCACGCGGGTAGGAGTCATGCCCATCGGTCGTCACCCGCTCTGGTTGGTGGCCTGAAACATCGACAGCTTGCGTGAAAAAGCGCTTGGCGGCATCCATATCTCTCTTCTCGCTCACCATCGAATCAACGAGATTGCCATCCCGATCTATAGCACGATAGAGGTAGCACCATTTCCCTTTGACGTTAATGTACGTTTCATCGACGTACCACGATTTTACGGCTTGTCCACGTCGCTTGACTGGCAGTTGATCTGCCATGAGTGGGGCAAAACGGGCTTCCCAGTCTCGAACCGCCTCAGGGGTGAACTCCAAGCCTCGCTCCAGAAACATCTCGGCCAGATCGCGCAGGCTCAGCTTGTACCGCAGCCGCCACAGCACAACGAGCAGAACACTATCGGTGGGGTACTCCAGAAAGTTGAACGGGGTTCCCGTGCGCTCGTTGAAGGTTCGCTTGCACGCTGAGCAGCGGAACGTCCGATAACCCAGCGACGTTTTCTTGGTCTGTTCCTTGGTTGCCCTTGAAGCACAGTGCGGGCAGTTCATGAGCCACTCCTCATTTCATATTTGATTATCACAAACATACTCCACAAGTGTGTGCTGGCTACTTAGCACATCCGTTCGGAAAAAGGCGCCTTGAGAGCGATCTACTGGTCCCATTCTGCTTGCAGGAGAGAGGCGGCACAGGTAGAATCAGAGAGCATGCATGTATATTTCATGCTTTGGTCCCTTTCTCTCTTTGCAAAGGGGTACAGCTATTGGAGATGGTGGATAATTCGAGCAGCCTCTGCAAATCCCCTTTGGGCGGGTTTTTTCGTTATTGGGCAGTCCGGACAGGCCATCTTACCCTGGAGTGAGGCCCCATCCGACTTCTTCTGATGGCACTTTCACCAACCTCCCCACGGCATGCTACTGCGACCGTATCTGGCTTGAGTGGCTCTCAAGCGGAAACTGGCGGCAATGGGCGAGAGAGCACCTCGCGCGCCGTCCATCGTCGATGTGTTCTACCGGCTGCCATCGCTGGCGTACGCTGCCGATAACATTGTGCCGGACGTTTGCCCCCTCGTGCTTGTGGCTGCACGAGTGGCACTCGCAGCGCTGCATGAGGACGAACAAAGTGATAGTAGGCTCGCCACCACTCGAGATGGGCGAGCAGGTGTGGGGACTGCTGGGCTGTGGCCCACGTGCGACGTGCCAGCGCCGCTATTCCATGTCGGATGGTCAGATTCACCCGCTCAATAGAGGCGGTGTTCAACCGTCCAGAGAAGCCCATCCCCTGTAAGGCGACTGTGAGATCTGCTTCTGTCCCCAGGCGCATCATGTGCGTGACTTTTACGAGCTTGCGACATCGGTAGCTTTTCTTCACCTGGCCGTAGATCAGGCCTGCCTCCACCTGCCATCGGCGCACGTTGCGCCCTCGACGACCCAACGCGAGCCACTGGCAAAAGTGGGCCGTGAGAGCATAGAAGTAGAGATTTAACCCGTCACTGGTAAAGAGCGGAAGACAGCCAGGGGCCAGGCTCTGTCGGAGAGTGTGGATGAGTAAATGCGCCATGTTTTGCGTGCGGGGGCCGAGCTGAAGCACAGGGAGAATCTTCGTGAGGGGATCAATGGCCAGCGTAGGGTAGTAACCGTGCGCCTTAACATATTGCTACGTCAGGTTTCACTGAAACCCCCTCCGAACCGGACTTACCCCTTTCAAGGTATCCGGCTCTCCGAGTTTTCCTGAGCATTCTCTTG
>Ga0207684_10003853_pt1 | contig 14431 bp, 15 predicted proteins | sample KBSK5501metaG_FD_184342 | JGI IMG/M metagenome (GOLD analysis project Ga0207684, IMG submission 184342) | Corn, switchgrass and miscanthus rhizosphere microbial communities from Kellogg Biological Station, Michigan, USA - KBS K5-50-1 metaG... | ecosystem: Host-associated > Plants > Roots >...
CATCACCCGCTGGCTGAGCAGGTCGAACCGCCCGCCCAGGTACCCGCACGCCACGCCCCAGAGCGAGCCGAGGGTGGTGCCGAGCAGCACCGCGGAGAAGGCCACGAAGAGCGAGGTGCGCGCTCCGAAGATCACGCGACTCAGCGCGTCGCGCCCCACCTGGTCGGTGCCGAAGAAGGCCTCCGTGCTCGGGGCCTTGTTCATGTGGCGGAAGTCGGCCTTGAGCGGATCGCGGGGCGCGATCAACGGCGCGGCCAGCGCGACCACCACGATCAGGAAGGCGACGATGCCGCCGGCCGCCGACAGCCAGTTCTGACGGAGGAGCGCGAGCATCGATGCCGCCGCTACTGGTAGCGGATGCGCGGGTCGAGCCACGCGTAGGAGAGGTCGACCAGCGCGTTCACCGCCACGAAGATGAGCGCGTAGAGCAGCACGAGGTTCTGGACCACGATGATGTCGCGCTCGATGATGGCAGTGACGAGGGCGCGCCCGAGCCCGGGCACCCCGAAGGCCTGCTCCACCGCCACCGAGCCGCCCAGCACGAAGCCGAGCAGCACCCCGGAGATGGTGACCACCGGCAGGAGCGCGTTGGGCAGGGCGTGGCGCAGCACCACCGCGCGCTCCACCGCGCCCTTGGCGCGCGCGGTGCGCACGTAGTCCTCGCGGATGACCTCGAGGAGGCACGAGCGCGACATGCGCGCGATGTAGGCGCCCTGGGCGAGCCCGAGCACGATCGCGGGCCCGATGATGATTTGAAGATTTTGCCAGGGGTTCTCCCAGAGGTGCACGACCAGGATGGGGGACTTGTAGCCGAACCAGAACAGCAGCGCCAGCACCACCAGCATGCTGAGCCAGAAGCCGGGAATCGCGATGAAGAGGATGGACAGGAAGCGCGTGATCGCGTCGGCCCACCCGTTGGGGCGGACCGCGCTCAGGATGCCCACCGGCAGGCCCACCAGCCACGAGATGATCAGGGCCAGGATCGCGATCTCGGCCGAGAGCGGCCCCCGGTGCAGGATCAGGGCCCCGACGGTGTCCCCGCGGAAGAACGACTTGCCAAGCTGGCCGCTGGCGATGTCACGCAGCCAGCGGACGTACTGCACCGGGAGCGAGTCCGACAGCCCCAGGTCCTTCATGATGATCACGCGATCCGCCGGTGACATCTTGGAGTGGCCTTCCACCCCAAGAAGGGCCACCAGCGGATCGCCGGGCAGGATGCGCAGCACCACGAACACGATCAGGGAGACCCCGATCACGGTGCTCAACGCGAACAACCCCCGACGGAGCAGATACTTCTGCACGCGCGAGAACCCGTCCTAGGATTGCGCCAGCCAGACGGTGTCCCAGCGCGTGACGTCGTAGATGCCGAAGAACTTCGTCGCGTTCTGGCCGCGCACCCGGTTGTAGAACGCGTCGTAGATCTGCTCCCAGGCCACCGGGACCAGCGGCGGATCGCTCTCGAGGAGCTCCTCGGCCCGGGGGATCATCGCCTTGCGCTTGTTCTCGTCCACCTCGCGCTCGAGGTTGTGCGCGAGGGAGTGGAACTCCTCGTTGGTCCAGCCCGAGTAGTTCTGCGGGCCGCCTTTGCCGTACCACGCGGTGAAGTAGTCGGAGGGGTCCATGAGGGAGGAGACGATCGCGCTGATCGCGAGATCGAAGTTCCCGGAACCCGCCTCCTCGAACCACTGGGAGGTCTGCACCACCCGGAGATTCGTCTCGACGTTGAGGTTCTCCTTCAGCATCGCCTGGATCGCCACCGCCCAGAGCTTGAAGGTGGCGATGTCCCGCACCACGAAGTCGAGGTTCTTGAGCCCGTTCGCGTGGCCCGCCGCCGCCATCAGCTTCTTGGCTTCCTGGATGGCCGCCTTGGGGTCCTTCTGATAGCCGAGCCGCTTCTCCATCTGGGCCTTGGGGGCGGACCACTCGTGGAACGGGTACACGAACCCGCCCACCTGCATCGGCGCGGTATCCTTGACCACGTCGACCAGCACGTGTCGGTCGGTGGCCAGGTGCAGCGCCCGGCGCACGCGGGGATCCTCGAACGGCTTGCGCTTCATGTTGAAGAAGTACGCCTGGATGACCGACTGGTTCATCGCGGTCGCGGTGACACCCGGCATCTCCTTGGCCTTGCGCCAGGAGACCGGATCCATGATCCGCGCGTAGTCCACCTTGCCGGAGAGGAACGACGATCCCAGTTCGGGCGAGAACGGTGGCAGGTTGTAGATCTCGAGCTTGTCGACGTACGGCAGCCCCTTGTTCCAGTAGTTGGGGTTCTTCTCCTGGATCCAGACTTCCTTGTCCTTCCGCGAGACGTGACGGAAGGGTCCGGTGCCCGGGAAGTTCATCACCTGCCGCAGGTTGCCCTGGTTGTCGTCGAGCGTCTTCTTGCGCACGACGATGTTCCAGCCGCTCGCGAACGCGCCGAGCATGAAGGCGCGGGGCCGGGGCTCGGTCAGCCGGAACTCGATGGTGTACGGGTCCGGCGTCACGATGTCGCCCACCGCGGTGAAGAGCGAGGAGCGCGGGATGACCACGCCCTTGGGCGGCCGCACGATGCGGTCGTAGGTGGCCTTCATGTCCGCCGAGGTCATCTCGGCGCCGTCGTGGAACTTCACGCCCTTGCGGAGATGGAAGGTGTACTTCTTGCCGTCCGGCGACACCTCCCACTTGTGGGCCAGGTCCGGGATGATGGTGTTGCCGTCGCGCGGATCGCGACGGATCAGCAGGTCGTACATCGGGGCCTGCGGCCCGAGGTTGGCGATCGTGCCCGATTGGTGAACGTCGAAGTGGGCCGGCGCATTCAGGATCCCGAAGCGCAGGGTGCCGCCCGGCTTGGCGGCCGGATCGGCGGCCTTGAGCTGGAAGTCCTGCGCGTCCGCGCGAGACCGGAGGAAGGCGGGGGCGACGCCCGCGGCGGCGCCCGCGACGCCGAGTGTCTTCAGAAACGAGCGACGGCTATGAGGTACCGGATCGGCCATGGCGTTCCCCTCCTTTGGGGTCTCCACACTGCGGGTCGATTGCATCCGGACCGAGCGATGGGTCCACGGAACATAACACGGGCCGCCCGGTCCCTGGCAAGACGCTTTCTGCTAGACTCGACGCCAACTCACGCTCGTCCATCCGCATGGAATTCGGCGTCCTGTTCACGTCGCACCCCAATCACGCCACCGAGCCCTACCCACACCGCGCCGTCCACGCCCGCGTCACCGCCGAGATCCAGGCCGCCGACCGCCTCGGCTACGACACCGCCTGGGTGGCCGAGCACCATTTCTCGAACCGGTACGGGATCATGCCGGACGTGCCCAAACCACGCGCATCCGCCTCGGCACCGCGGTGGTGACGCTGCCGCTCTACGACCCGATCCGCGTCGTCGAGAACATGGCCTTCGGGCGGGACTTCGACCATCGCCGCGACGTCCAGGAGGAGGCCATCGACCTGATCCTGGAGCTCCTGCACAAGCGCCGCCTGCGCCACCAGGGGCCGCACTTCAAGTCGATCATCGAGGGGGAGTACGAGATCTTCCCGGTCAGCGAGCAGCAGCCCCACCCGCCGTTGTTCATGGCCGGCGCCACCGACCGCTCGCTCACTTACGCGGCGCGCCACGGCTTCGGGCTCATGCTCTCGACCCTGCCCTCGGCCGACATCCTGGCCCGGCAGATCGCGCTCTACCGGAGCCACCTGAAGGAGGCGCCCGCGCCGCTCGACCGGAACCCGGCCGCCGGCAAGGTGGACATCGCGCGCTGGGTCTACGTGGCCGACACCGACGCGGCGGCCAAGCGCGACACCGAGCAGGGCATCGTGGGGCACATCAGCCACTTCATGGGGGCGGGCACCGCCGGCTATCTGGGCAACGTCTCAGAGAAGAACCGCGCGGAGAGCCTGAGCTACGACGACCTCGCCGCGACCACGCTGCTCCACGGCTCGCCCGCCACCATCATCGCCAAGCTCCGCGAGCTGCGCCACAAGACCGGGCTCACCTCCCTGCTGCTCCACTACCCGCCGTACTACGGCCACGACAAGGCGATGCAGAGTCTGCGGCTCTTCGCCGAGAAGGTGATGCCGGAGTTCCGGCCCCCGGTGGAGCGGACGGCGGTGGCCTGAGCGGCAGGAACCGGCGCGGCAAGACTGGTCACGGGTACCGACAGCCCGTCGGTACCCGGACCTTGCGCCCGACAGTCAATACGCGCTACTTCTTCCTTGGATCGTCCTTGGCATCAGCGTAGTCGAAGCTGGACTTCCCGGGGACCGACACCTGGAACACAACGGGTCCCTTGCCGGTCATGAAGTGTGGCGAATTGGGCTTCTCGACAACAAAGCTGCCCGCCGGGTAAGACTTCAACTTGGCGGCATCAAATTTATCGCCCTCCCCATAGAGTAGGGTCCCGGAGAGAACCGTCACCAGGTTCTCAGTCGGATGGCTATGGGGCATGATCTTCACGTTCCCCGGCAATTGCACTCGATTGATGTAAGCGCCCTGCGTAGGATCTCCCATGAGAATGACCGCTTTGACTCCCTTGGGCAACGCAGGGTTCTCAGCCCACTTGATCTCACTGGCAGTAAGAGTCTTTGCTCCCGACTCTCCCTGCGCCTGAACAGCTGCACTCACGACGATGCTTCCAAACAACAGCATCGATACAATGGCGATTCTCCGAACATTCATGGAAATCTCTCCTGGTTTGTCTGTTTAGCAGTCGGTAGGTCGATGGGGGAGTCTAACGCCCCCGTCGTTACCCGGGCCAGTCCAGACGGCGGGGAATCAATCCTCAGCAGGCGTGGAGTCGGACGGTACGCGCGGCAGCCCCGGCTCTCTGCGTAGATCGCCGCGACCGGTATCCCGCCTGCGCCCGGCCTTCCTCGCGAGCAGCCCGGGGAGGAGGCGGCCGTCGATGACGGCGAGGCCCCCGGCGATGAGCCCCATGCCCGCGAAGTGCCGCGGCGCGAGGCGCTCGCCGAGCACGAGCGTGCCCAGCACGAGCGCGATCACGGGCATCACGAGAGTCACGAGGAGGAGATTGGTCGCGCCCGCGGTGGCGAGGATGCGGAAGTAGACCACGTAACCGAGCGCGGTGCTGATGATGGCCAGGCCCAGCAGCGCCGCCAAGACGCGCGCGCCGGGCGGGACGAGTGTCCACGGCCGATCCACGAGCAGCGCGACAGGCAGGATGAGTAGCGTCGACGCGGTGACCTGTCCCGTGGCGGTCACGAGCGGCGGGGTGCCCGCGAAACGCCGGCCGAAGATTCCCGCGCAAGCGTAGGAGATGCCGGCGGCCAGGACGGCGAGCTGGGCGAGGACGTCGCGCCCGATCCCGCCCAGGGAGTCCGGGCCGATCATGAGCACCACACCGGAGAGGCCGAGGAGTACGCCGGCGGCCCGGCGCGACGTCAGCCGCTCGTCACGCGTGAGGAAGTGGGCGAGGACCGCGGTGAAGAGCGGTGCGCAGGCATTGAGGATCGCGGCGAGCCCGCTCGCGATTCGCGTCTGGCCCCAGAGGATGAGGCTGAACGGGACCACATTGTTGAGGGCGGCCATGACGACGAGGGGTACCCAGTCCTGCCGCGAGCGCGGGAGCCGGTAGCCGACGGCGCGCGCGACGATCCAGAGCGCCGCGGCGGCCAGTCCCACGCGCGCGAGCAGCACGGTGAACGGCGGCAGGGCCGCCAGCGCCACCTTCTGGAAGAAGAAGGACCCGCCCCACAGCACCGCGAGCAGGCTCAGCAGGCCCCACTGTCTCCACGTCATCACGAGCGGTATACGCAGGAGCCCCATCGAGAGGGTGGAATCTCCCCGCGATTGACATCCAAGAGGTCGGGCGTAAGGTGGATGGGCACCACGGAAAGGGGGCACCTCAATGGAGACGATGACCATCACCATCGAATCCGATCGCGGCACGCGCATGAGGTTCGAGGTCGAGCACGAGCCGCACTTCGATCTTCGCTCCGAGGAGGTAGACGGCCTCCACAGCACGGTCCGGACGGTCGAGAGCACGCTCGCGGGCCAAGACGACGGCCGGCTGTGTCTCGTCCTGGCCAAGCTCACCCTCGGCAGCATCCTCGAGGCGCTCCCCCTGGAGGGTGAAGCCGAGGAAGAGAGCGAATGACGGCCGAATGGCGTTGACAACCGGGCACGATGCACCCAGACTCGCGGTGTCTCGTCGGTTTCCACTCCTCTTACCGCGGGAGGCGCAATGCCCTACGTCCTGATCCGCCACAAGGTCGCCGACTACCCGAAGTGGAGACGAGCCTTCGACGCGCACAGCAAGGTGAGACGCTCGGGCGGATCGAAGGGCGGGCGCCTCTTCCGGAGCGCCGCCCGGCCGAAGGACGTGTTCATCCTGTTCCGCTGGAGCGATCTCCGTCAGGCCAAGAAGTTCACCAGGTCGGCGGCCCTGCGGAAGGCGATGAAGGCGGCGGGCGTGCGCGGGAAGCCGGACGTGTTCTTCCTGCAGGAGAGCGCCCGCACCGCGACCTAGGGCGCGCCCCGGGGCGTCAGTCGACCAGGCGGGGCTGCCGGGTCAGGCCCAGGGCCGGCGAGGCGAGGATCACCACCGCCTGGACCAGGAAGCCGACGGCGGCCACCACGATGGTGGTCTCCGCGCCGAAGAGACCGCCCACGAAGCCGCCGATCGCGGCGCCGAGCGGCCGCGAGCCGTAGGCCGCGATGTTGATGGCCGACACCCGGCCCAGCAGGTGCGACGGGGTCACCGTCTGCCGCAGCGTGGTGGTGCTGATCACCCACAGGATCGGCCCCACGCCCATGACGAAGAAGCTTGCCGCCGCGAGCGGCAACGACGGCACCCAGATGGTCGTCACCATCAGGAGGGCGGCGGCCAGCCCCGCGACGGGCCCGATCACGATGACCACCCCGAACGGCAGCGCGCCGATCACGGGGCCGGCCAGCAGCGCGCCCAGCACCATGCCCGCCCCGTAGGTGGCGAGGGTGGCGCCCACCTGGGTCGCGGAGAGACCCAGGTGATGGACCGCGTAAGGCACGTACACCGCCTGCAACACGAAGAACGCGGTGTTGAACACGAACTGGGTGATCAGGATCGGCAGCAGCAGCGAGTGGCGCACCATGAACCCGGCGCCCTCGCGCAGATCGGCGAGCGGATGGCCGGAGGCCACCACCGCCCGGGCGGGCTCGCGCAGGCCGGCCAGCAGGATGACGCCTCCGGTCGAGAGCGCGGCGGCGAGGCCGAACGCGGCGGAAGCGCCGGTCCAGCCCACCAGCGCGCCGGCCACCGCGGGCCCGCCCACGAAGGCGGCGGTGCGCGCCAGCTCGAGCCGGGCGTTGGCCGCGGCCAGTCCTTCCGGCGGCACCAGCGACGGCACGAGCGACGGCGCGGTGACGCTGTAGGCCACCGTCCCGCACGCGCCCGCGAAGCCCAGCAGGGCGAGCCACGAGAGCGTCAGCCGCCCGGTCTGGGCGAGCACGAGCGTCACGATCAGCGAGCCCGCGCGCACCGCCTCCGCCACCGCCATGAGACGCCGGCGCGGCATGCGATCGGCCAGCAGCCCCGCCGGGATGGCCAGGATCAGGAACGGCAGCGTCTGCGCGGTCTGGAGGAAGCCGGTCTCGCCGGCGCCGGCGCCGAGCGCGAGGACCGCCACCAGCGGCGTCGCGGCGAGCCCGATCTGCTCGGCGGACTGCGCGGCCAGGTTCGACCAGGCCAGGCGGGGGAAGCCGGATGCGGTCTTCACGGATCGGTATACGGAGGTCGCGCGGAATCGGGTGGAATACACCCACCCCTCACCCTTGGCCCCTCACCCTTGGGCCCCTCACCCTGCCCTCTCCCCAGAGGGGAGAGGGAGAGTTAAGATCGGGTGAGCCGCTCGATCCGCAGCAGCACCCCGTCGGGAGCGGTCACACCGTCGCGAAGAATCGCGCGGGGGCTCCCTCGGTGCCGGCGATCTTGTAGAAGGGGGCCGCGAACTCCACGCGCCGGCGCGGCAGCGCGGCCAGGTTGGTGAGCCCTTCCATGATGACCACGCCCGCGCCCAGGATCACCCGGTGCATCGCGAAGTCCTCCGAGGTGAAGTCGGGTAGGCGCGCGCAGTACTCCTCGAAGAAGTCGAAGCCGATGTTCTTGGGCCCGCGCTCCACCAGCCACTGGGCGGCCCCGGGCGGCAGGTAGGGCGACCGGGTGAAATAGTCGGGCCAGCGCCCGTACATCTGGTCGGTCCAGCCGGTCTTGAGCAGCACGATGTCGCCGCGCTTGACGTCGTTGGCCCCGCCCTTCTTGAGGTCGTCGACGGTGATCTCGTGGTTGGCCCCGACGAACGAGAGATCGACCACCAGCGCCTCGCCCATGACCTGATCGAGCGTGATCTCGGCGGTGGTGATCCCGTTCTTGAAGACGTGCAGCGGCGAGTCGATGTGGGCGCCGGTGTGCAGGCTCTGGTTCACGCTCGACACCTGCCAGAAGCCGGGCCCGCGGCGATGCGGCGTCACCTCGAGCTTCATGTTGGTGGAGGGCGGGCTGAACGTGTTCTCGTCCACCGTCACGGACAGGTCGACGAAGCGGCTCATGCGCGGGTCATTTCGCGAAGTTGGCGATGGCGCGGGCGGGCCCGGTCAACTCCACGATGTGGAGCCCGGTGTCGGCCCGGTCCGCCAGGTAGATGAAGCCGCGGTCGTCCACGTCCACGTTGTTGGTCTGGATCGCGGTCTTGCAGCGCGGCGGGCCGCCCGCGACCTCGATGCAGCGCTTGTCCGTCTTCGCGGTGACCGACGGGATGTAGAAGCCGGCCTCGGCCGGATGGAACGGGTCGCGCACGTCCACCGCCCGCACCCCCGCGTTGAAGTACGCGATGAACGCGAGGCGGCCGTAGTAGATCGGGCTGAACGACTCGTTGCTCGAGTGGGGGCCGAAGCGCCCACCGCGGCGGCAGAAGTCGCCGGTGGGATCCGGCACCTCGAAGGTGGCCACCGAGAACGGGGTGCGCTCGGTGGTGACGTCCACCATGAACGAGAGCTGGCGGATCTCCTGGCACTCGTTGCGGAGCGACTCGGAGACCAGCAGCACGAAGTCGCGCGTGCGGCCCGGCACGCCCGGCGGCCAGTGCGGCACCGAGACCCCCAGGATCGGGAAGCTGGTGTGTCCGCCCCAGGCCGGCGACATGTCGAGGCGGCCGATCTGGGGATAGAGCAGGTTCTCGGGGGTCGGGGCGAACCGCTCGGCGGCCTGGGGATTGCCCGCGAGGAGCTTCTCGCGGTCGACGATCTGCAGCACGCCCTTGGCCCCGGTGCCGTACGCGAAGTAGACGCGGTTCCGCAGCGCGATGGGCCCGTGCACGCCCTCCGGTGCGGTGCCGGTCGAGCCGGGCTCCTGCCCGGGCAAGCCGAAGTCGCGGATGAAGCGCGGCTGCGCCGGATCGCCCAGGTCGTAGACCTTGGTCATGCGGTTGGTGCGCCAGCCGGAGGGCGCGCCGTCCGAGACCAGGTAGGCGATACCGGTGTCGCACTCCCACCAGTTCTTGTGCGTGCTCTTGAGGCCGTCGAGCACCGTGACGAGCCGGACCGGCTTGGAGGGATCGGTCACGTCCCAGACCTCGTGCGCCAGGTTGCCGAGCGTGCGCAGGAGATAGGTCTTCTCCTTCTGCGCGCGCGGCAGGGTCTTGCCGTCGCAGACCCGCACCATCGCCGCCCCGCCCGCCTCCGCCTCGCCCTCCGCGCCCGGGATGTGATGCAGGTAGCGCGGCTGCTTGGGGTCGGTGACGTCCACGATGGAGGTGCCGTTGAGCTCCTCCTGGCCGGTGAGCGGGTTCATCCGCTTGCCGCCGTGGTGACCGACGTAGGCGATCCAGCGCGCGCCCTGGTGGTGGACGACCGGCTGGTAGGCCGAGCGGGCCTGGAGGTCGTCCGCGCCGACCAGCCGCATGTTGCGCTGCTCCTCGGCCGGGGCGGCGGGTGCGCACGCGAGCAGACCGCCGAGCATGAGCGCGGCGCTCCATCCGCTTCGCGCGCTCACGGCGTTGTGTCCGTCGACATCGACGCTCCTCCCTGGGTGACCCGATGTGGGATGAAAGCGGGCCCCAAGCCTACCCGGGTGTCCGCCGGGCGGTCAATAGCCGTCTCGACTGGAGACTAGGGCCGCGGTTTACAATCGCGGCATGGCCGAGCCGCGCGGTACCGGTCGGATCACGTTCCTGGTCAATGTGGCCGGCAATTTCCTGGGCGCCGCCGTCGCGTTCCTGTACTTCCGCCTGGTGGACCACAACGCCGCGGCCCTGCCCCGGGTCAGCCTGCACGAGATCGTCCATCCGCTTCTCGTCTTCGCGGCGCTGATCGCCCTGGGCCACTGGTTCAACAATCGTTGGGTGGCCCCGATCAACCAGGCCACCGAGGGGCAGCCGCGGTCCGAACGAGAAACCGCGCTCGTCCGCCGCCGCGCGCTGCTCTTCCCGTACGTCTTGGCCGGGGTCACCTTCGCGGGCTGGGTGGTGGCCGGCCTCATCTCGGGCTTTGGCATGCCCTTCTTGATGGGGAGGAACGTCTCTGTGCAAGAGGGAGTACGGGTCGTCTTCGGCGTCAGCGTGCTGGCGGGCAGCGTGACCACCGCGTTCATCTTCTTCGTCAGCGAGCAAATCTGGCGGCAGCGCCTGCCGCTCCTCTTCCCGGCCGGTGACCTGAGCGCGGTGCCGCGGGTGCCGCGCCTGGCGGTGCGCGTGCGCCTGCTCGCCGTCTTCCTGCTCACCGCGGTGGTGCCGCTCGCGGTGCTCGGGATCCTCGCGTACGTGCGCGGGCTCGATTTGCTGGATGCCGACCCAGCCACCGCCCGGGGGATCGTGTCCGGGCTGCGCTCTACGGTCCTGTTCTTCGTGGGTGTCGGCGTCGTCGTCGCAGTGGGCCTGGCCCTCTTCGCGGCCAACAGCGTCGCGGGACCCCTGAAGGACGTCGAGACCGCCATGGCCCAGGTCGAGCAGGGCCGCCTCGACGGCCACTGTCCGGTGGTCAGCACCGACGAGATCGGCGCGGTCGCCGAGGGTTTCAACCGCATGCTCCACGGCCTCCGCGAGCGGGAGCTCGTCAAGGAGACCTTCGGCAAGTACGTCACGCCCGAGATCCGCGACGAGATCCTCGCCGGCCGCATCAGCGGCGACGGCGAGCTCAAGGAGGTCACCGTTCTCTTCGCCGACATCCGCGACTTCACCCCCTGGGTCGAGGCCACCGCCCCCCGCGACGTCGTCCGCGACCTCAACGAGTACTTCACCGAGATGGCGGAGGCCATCCGCGCTCAGCACGGCCTCGTGCTGCAGTTCATCGGCGACGAGATCGAGGCGGTGTTCGGCGCGCCGATCGCCTCGCGCGATCACGCCGCGATGGCGGTGCGCGCCGCGCTCGACATGCGCGCCCGCCTCCGCGCCTGGAATGCCCGCCGCGAGGCCGCCGGCAAGCCCGCCCTGCGCCACGGCATCGGCATCCACACCGGCACTGTGCTCGCCGGCAACTCGGCGGCGCCGAGCGGCTCTCCTACGCGCTGGTGGGCGACCCGGTGAATCTCGCCTCCCGCATCCAGGGGCTCACCAAGGACTTCAAGGTCGACATCCTCATCAGCGAGGCCACCCGCAAGAGCCTCGACCCCGCCGTGTCCCTCGAGGAGCTGCCCGCGGTGCGTGTCAAGGGCCGCGCCGAGGAAGTGAACGTCTACAAGGTGGTGTGAGACTCTCTCGCCATGGGCTCTTCCCGAAATTCGGCGTCGAGGATCATCCTCGGCATCCTGAGCGTCGGCAACCTGCTCGGCGCCCTCGTGTCGTTCTTCTATTTCCGGTTCGTCGACTCCAGCGCGGCGGAGCTGCCGGACGTGGGGCTCCTCGAGATCGCCTACTCGATCGTCGCGTTCGCCGTGCTCGTCTTCATCGGGTACCGGGTCGGCCGGCGCTGGGCCGATCCCCTGATCAGCTGGCGCGGGCCCGAAGGCCTCCCGGACGCCACCATCGCCATGACTCGCCGGCGCGCGCTGCTCTTGCCCTATGCGCTGGCCGGCATCTCGGTCGTGGGCTGGCTGCTGGCCGGCGTGCTCTGGGGCATCGTCTGGCCGCTCCTCGCCGGCACCCTGGCGCCGCACCGCATCGTCCGCGCGTTCTTCGGCAACACGGTGATCGCCGGCGGCGTGACCTGCACGTTCATCTTCTTCTCGGTCGAGCACCTGTGGCGGCGCCGGATCCCCGCGTTCTTCCCCGACGGCGACCTGAGCACCGTCCGAAATGCACCCCGGTTCCCGGTCCGTGCCCGATTGCTCGGCATCTTCTTCATGGTGAGCATCGTTCCCCTGAGCCTGCTTGCCGTGCTGTCGTACACGCGGGCGCTGGCCCTGGTGGGCGCCGACCCCGCGGCGGCGGCCGAGGCCGTGGGCGGACTTCGCCTGATCATGGTCTTCATCCTCGCGGCGGGCATGGTCGCGGCGGTGGGCCTGTCCATCTTCGCGGCCAACAGCGTCGCGGCGCCCTTGAAGGACGTGGAGGCGGCGATGGCCGAGGTAGAGCAGGGCCGCCTGGACGGCCGCGCCCCGGTGGTCAGCACCGACGAGATCGGCGCGGTGGCCGAAGGCTTCAACCGCATGCTCCACGGCCTCCGCGAGCGGGAGCTCGTCAAGGAGACCTTCGGCAAGTACGTCACGCCCGAGATCCGCGACGAGATCCTCGCCGGCCGCATCAGCGGCGAGGGGGAGCTGAAGGAGGTCACGGTCCTCTTCGCCGACATCCGCGATTTCACCCCCTGGGTCGAGGCCACCGCCCCCCGCGACGTCGTCCGCGACCTCAACGAGTACTTCACCGAGATGGCGGAGGCCATCCGCGCCCAGCGCGGCCTCGTGCTGCAGTTCATCGGCGACGAGATCGAGGCGGTCTTCGGCGCGCCGATCGCCTCGCGCGATCACGCCGCGATGGCGGTGCGCGCCGCGCTCGACATGCGCGCCCGCCTGCGCGCCTGGAACGCCCGCCGCGAGGCCGCAGGCAAGCCCGCCCTGCGCCACGGCATCGGCATCCACACCGGCACCGTGCTCGCCGGCAACATCGGCGGCGCGGAGCGGCTCTCCTACGCCCTGGTGGGCGACCCGGTGAACCTGGCCTCGCGCATCCAGGGGCTCACCAAGGACTTCAAGGTCGACATCCTCATCAGCGAGGCAACCCGCAAGAGCATCGATAGTGGCGTGACGGTCGAGGAGCTGCCCGCGGTGCGCGTGAAGGGCCGCGCCGAGGAAGTGAACGTCTACAAGGTGGTCTGACGGTGGCGCTCCACCCGTTCCGCTTCGGGATCACCGCGCCGACCGTCCTGTCGGGCCCGGCGTGGGTGGAGCGCGTTCGGCGAATCGAGCAGCTCGGCTACTCGATCGTCCACGTCCCCGATCACTTCCGCGATCAGCTCGCCCCGGTCCCCGCGCTCACCGCCGCCGCGATGGCGACCACGCGGCTCCGCGTGGGCTCGCTCGTCTTCTCCAACGACTTCCGCCACCCGGTGGTCCTCGCCAAGGAGGCCGCGACCATGGACGTGCTCTCGAGCGGGCGCTTCGAGCTGGGGCTCGGCTCCGGCTGGCTCCGGGAGGAGTACGACCAGGCCGGCATCTCCTTCGACGCGCCGGGCACCCGGATCGAGCGGCTCACCGAGGCCGTCTCCATCGTCAAGGGCTTGCTGGGAGGCGGGCCGGTAACGTTCGCAGGCCGGCACTACACCATCACGGGGCTGCAAGGCCGGCCGAGCCCGATCCAGCGCCCGCATCCGCCCATCCTGATCGGCGGGGGCGGGCCACGCACCCTCTCGCTGGCGGCGCGCGAGGCCTCGATCGTCGGGCTCGTGCCGCGCGCGCGACGGGACGGCGGCGGGCTGGATCGCGGGGACTTCGGCGAGGCGGCACTCCGGGAGAAGATCGGGTGGGTACGCGACGCGGCGGGGGATCGATTCGAGACGCTCGAGCTGCACGCGCTGATCCAGGCGGTGGTCGTGACCCACCAGCGGATGGCGGGGGCGGAGCAGCTGGCGGAGCGGTTCCGCGTCGGGCGCGAGGTGGTGCTCGAGAGTCCTTACGCGCTGATCGGCACCGTCGACGAGATCTGCGAGACGCTGCGGCGGCGGCGGGAGTCGTACGGGGTCTCGTATCTCACCGTGTTCGATCGGGATCTGGAGACCTTCGGGCCGGTGGTGGAGCGGCTGGCGGGAACGTGAGGGACCTCGGCACCGCCCCCTCACCCTGCCCTCTCCCCTGAGGGGAGAGGGGTGAGTGGAGGAACGGCTCGTTTTACCTGAATCTCGGGAGGACTTCGCGCGCGAAGAGGTCCATCGAGCGGCGGACCCGGTCCTCGGGGAGGCCACCGAAGTTCATCCAGCACATGAGCTGGCCCACGCCCATCTGGCGCATCTGCTCGATGTGGCGCGCCACCGTGTCGGGCGAGCCGAAGGCGAGCGTCTCGGCCACGAGCCCCTCCCAGGTGATCTTCG
>Ga0207684_10003855_pt1 | contig 14428 bp, 11 predicted proteins | sample KBSK5501metaG_FD_184342 | JGI IMG/M metagenome (GOLD analysis project Ga0207684, IMG submission 184342) | Corn, switchgrass and miscanthus rhizosphere microbial communities from Kellogg Biological Station, Michigan, USA - KBS K5-50-1 metaG... | ecosystem: Host-associated > Plants > Roots >...
ACCAGGTCTGCGGCCCGGGCCTCGTTGCCAATCAGGATTTCGGTCTTCTTCAGATCGTTGTCAAAACCGCTGGTCTTGACTGTCTGCTCGCCGACTTTCATCAAACGCGCATCGAACGCCGGCGGTTGTTTGCCCGCGACGTTCGCCGCGATTGTCCAATACTCAGTTTTCTTAAAAGCCTCGATTTCGCGTTCGCGTTCGACGACGATGCGCAGCGCCACGGATTGCACGCGGCCCGCGCTGAGCCGTCCGCCGATCGTGCGGCAGAGCAGCGGCGAAACTTTGTAACCAACCAGACGATCCAGGACGCGCCGCGCCTGTTGCGCGTCAACCAGGTTTGCGTCGATCTGTTTCGGATGTTCGAATGCCTGCTGCACCGCGCGCTTGGTAATTTCATTGAACATCACCCGATAGGAAGGGACCGCAGGTTTCTTGGGCACGATCTCTTCGGCCAGATGCTGGCAAATCGCTTCGCCTTCACGGTCAGGGTCCGCGGCCAGGTAAATCGCCGACGCGGTCCTGGCGGTCTTCTTCAGGTCGGAAACAATCTTCTTATTATTGCGCTTCTTGGTGTCGGGAATGATCTCGTATTCAGGCTCGAAATTATTCTGGATGTCCACACCCAAGCCCTTCGAAGGCAGATCTTTGATATGCCCGATCGAGGCCATCACGATGAAGTCCTTGCCGAGATATTTATTGATCGTTTTCGCCTTGGCGGGCGATTCGACTATAACCAGGTTCTTTGCCATTACGTCTCAAGTCCAGCCCCGCACTGATGTATGTTCGATGACTGGAGGTTGCTTGCCGCAGGTTTTCTCGCAGTTGCGGCAAGCGGGCTTGAAAATAACACTAACTGTCCCTGAAAAGCCAAACCGACCCAAAAGAGCAGGCTAAATGCTCGCCTTATTCGAAAGGGCCAGGACCAGGTGATTTTTGGGTCCGAGGCTCGGCTAGACGGCGTGATAGGGCCTTTTCGCCTACATTCGTCGCACAAAACACATCCCCGGCAGCGCGCGAATTAATTCCCGCATTTCCAAAGCGAGCAGCGCGCTGGTTAGCTGAGTGATTGACAGCTTGGTGCCTTCAGCCAGCGTGTCGATCTGCTGAGGGGTGTCAGTGGAAAGCAGCTTGAAGACCGCTCGCTCATGTTCAGACAAATCGGGCGGCGAGAGTTTCATTTGGTCAACCAGCTCACCTTTCTTCTTTGATTTTCGGCTCGGCGGTGGCAACAGTTGCGCCGCGATCTCTGGGGGCAATTCACTGGCGACGTCTTGCCATTGCTGCACCAGCTTCGCGCCCGCTCCTTTTATTAGATAGTTGGTGCCAAACGAATTTCGCGAGGTGATGTTACCGGGCACCGCAAACACCTCCCGGTTTTGTTCCATCGCCAGCCGGGCCGTGATTAGCGAGCCCGAATTCTCAGCCGCTTCAACTACCAGCACGCCCAGGCTCAATCCGCTGATCACTCGATTACGATATGGAAAATTCTCTGAGACCGGCGGAGTGCGGAGCGGGAACTGGGTGACCATTGCCCCCGCATGTTTCAGAATATCGTCGGCCAGCTTCTGGTGATCGCGCGGATAGATTTGATCGAGTCCCGTCCCCATCACTCCGACGGTCCGCCCGCCCGCTTCGAGTGCGCCACGATGCGCTGCGGCGTCAATACCCCGGGCCAGCCCTGAAATGATCGTGACGCCGCGTTGCGCCAGTTCACGCGACAACATCAGCGCCGCATTCTGCCCGTAAGTAGAACAACGCCGCGAGCCGACAATCGCGACACACGGCCGCTCGAGACAATCTGCCCACGTGCCTTTCACGTACAAGACCACCGGTGGATCGTAAGTCTCGCGCAGCAGCGCCGGGTACACTCCGTCGTCAAGCACGAGGATGTCACCATCCAGTTTGCGCACGCGTTCGATTTCGGCTTCGGCGCGCTCATGTAACTCGCGCGTAGCGATGCTCTCGATCGTTTCCGGCGGCAATCGCAGCAGCGCGAGTTCGCGGCGCGGCGCGTCAAAAATCGCCTCAGCCGAGCCGAAGTGTTCGAGCAGACGAGACGTGACCCGCGGCCCAACTCCGGGAGTCATGTTGAGGGCAATCCAATCTTTCATGAGTGAGCCGTCAGCAGTGAGCTGTCAGTTAACTGAAACTGGGATCAGCAGGAGATCTGAAACCTACTATGCGTTGAGAGGGAATATCACTTAGGGCAAGAAGCGTCAAGCCGGAGCTTGTAGCAATTTCTTTATCAACAACCGGGCGTTAGCAAGCAACATTCTGGCCGAAACGCGTAAGGTTTTTACTACTTACTGCTTCCTGCCTACTGCTTTCTTTTCGTGGCGGAGGCGTGTAGGAATCGAACCTACCTGAGCCTGCTCTCGCAGTCTCACTGACGGTTTTGAAGACCGCGCCGTTCACCAGAACAGATGCGCCTCCGTGCCGAAGGCTTGACCCTACCCGCCGCAAAACCCTCTGTCAAGCAAAGCAAATCAGCGACAGAATTTCCAATCTGTCTTCCTGGTTTGTCTCCGCTGGGTAAGAACGATCCACGAAATCACACTAAATAGTCCGAACAAGTTAGGCTCCTACTTCGGGTATTTCGTGGATCGTTTCCCCTGGCAAGGAAACTTTTTAAAAACAGGCCGACTGCTATCTGACCTTGACCCCGAAACCAGCCTGACAATAGAATGGTATCGAACGAACGTTCGAACGGCCAAAAGGAACGCTTCTGACACAGCAACTGCATGATCAACTTTCAAACGTCCCCTGACCAATACAAACACTGGAAACTAAAGATTGACGGCCCGGTCGCTCAGCTTTCGATGGACGTGCAGGAGGATCAAACTCTCGCCGAAGGTTACAAGCTGAAGCTTAATTCGTATGACCTCGGCGTGGACATCGAACTCGCCGACGCCATTCAACGCTTGCGCTTCGAACATCCGGAAGTTCGCGCCGTCGTGGTGACCAGTTTGAAGCCGCGGATCTTTTGCGCCGGCGCGAACATTTACATGCTGGGCACGTCGTCGCACGCATTCAAAGTCAACTTCTGCAAGTTTACCAACGAGACGCGCTGTGCAATCGAAGATGATTCCCGACATTCGGGCCGCCGCTACATCGCAGCCTTGAACGGAACGGCCTCAGGGGGCGGCTATGAACTCGCAATTGCCTGCGACGAGATCTATCTGGTTGACGACGGCAACTCGGCGGTTTCCCTTCCCGAAGTTCCCCTTCTTGGCGTTCTGCCGGGGACCGGCGGCTTAACGCGGCTGGTCGATAAGCGAAAGGTGCGGCGCGATCGGGCTGATGTTTTCTCCACGCTCGCTGAAGGGCTGAAAGGCAAGCGCGCGAAAGATTGGGGACTGATTGACGACTCGTTTCCCACCAGCAAGTTTCAGGAAGCAATCGACGCGCGTGTAGGGCAAGTTGTTAACTTGCACCCTGACGAAAATACGCAAATAGGCATCAAGTTGAACCCGCTCGCATTCGAGTCAACCGACGACACTCGCGATTACAAATACGTCAGCGTGAAGTTGCATCGCGAAAAACGTTACGCCGATCTTACCGTGCGCGGGCCAGAGTCTGACTTACCGACGACACCGGATGAAATTCTAGAAATGGGCGATGCCTATTGGCCGCTTCGGGCTTTTCGGGAACTTGATGATGCACTGCTGCATTTGCGCGTCAACGAGCCGGAGATTGGTCTGGCTTGCCTACGTACCGAAGGCGACATTGATGATGTTTTGGCAGTCGACAAGACCCTCGCCGCAAATCGCGATCACTGGCTGATGCGCGAGATGCTGCTGAGTATGGCGCGCGTGCTGCGCCGACTCGATCTCACCGCGAAGAGTTTCTTTGCGATTATCGAGCCCGACAGTTGCTTTGCCGGAAGTCTACTCGAGCTGGCGCTGTCATCTGATCGCGTTTACATGCTGAGCGATCCGAATCAGAGAAATTCGGTTGCCACAAGTGAACTTAACGCCGGCGCGCTCCCAATGAGCAATGGACTGACTCGTCTGCAATCGCGTTTCCTGGCTGAACCGGACAAAGTCGACGAGGTGCTCGCCCAAGAAAATCCTTTCGACACTGAAGCGGCTGAGGAAGCAGGACTGGTAACGTTCGCGCCCGACGATCTGGATTGGGAAGACGAGATACGTCTGGCGATTGAAGAGCGCACTTCGCTTTCACCCGATGCTTTAACCGGCATGGAAGCATCGCTGCGCTTTGCCGGACCCGAAACAATGGACACGAAAATCTATGGGCGGCTGACCGCGTGGCAGAATTGGATCTTTCAAAGACCGAACGCGGTCGGGCCGCAGGGGGCTTTGACGAACTACGGCAAGCCGACGCAAGCGCAGTTTGATTACAAGAGGACGTGATGCTGGGAGCGCGGACGTCTCGTCCGCAATGAGCGCAGAGCGCGAAAGGTATTGGGTCGGGCGCAAAGAATAAGGGCTGAGCGCGCTGACGCGCGCTGTGCGGACGGGACGTCCGCGCTCCCAGCAGGAGAGGTTATGAATCTTTACGATCGCATTCCCAACAACGTAAATCTTTCTGAAGACAAGCGTCTGCAACGCGCTTTGGAAAAGTGGCTGCCGAACTATCTCGCCTGGTGGCACGACATGGGGCCCGACGGTTTCCAGGACAAAGACGTCTGGCTGCGCACCGCGATTGACGTCGGCTCCGAAGGCTGGGCGCACTTTGATTACGTGAAGATGCCCGACTATCGCTGGGGGATTTTTCTCGAACCGGCGCAGCCCGACGCGAAGGTTGGCTTTGGCGATAACTACGGAGCGCCTGCTTATCAGGAAGTGCCCGGCGAGTTTCGCAACTCTCTGCGCCGGATCATCGTCACGCAGGGCGATACTGAGCCGGCTTCGGTCGAACAGCAACGGCAACTCGGTCACACGTGTCCGTCGCTCTACGACCTGCGCAATCTGTTTCAGGTCAACGTCGAAGAGGGCCGCCACCTTTGGGCGATGGTTTACTTGCTGCACGGATATTTTGGCCGCGATGGTCGCGATGAAGCCGATGCTTTACTGGAACGACGCAGCGGCAATCCAGACAAACCGCGCATCCTCGAAGCTTTCAATCAACCGTGCGATGACTGGCTAAATTTCTTTTCGTTCACAATGTTTACGGATCGCGACGGCAAGTATCAGCTTTCGGCCCTGGCTGAATCAGGATTCGAGCCATTGGCTCGCACCTGCAAATTCATGTTGACCGAAGAAGCGCACCACATGTTTGTCGGCGACACGGGCCTGAGCCGAGTGGTCCGCCGCACCGCGCAGTTGATGAAACAGAGTCCTAATGAAGACGTGCGAGCTTTGGGTGGCATTCCGCTCGAGATCATTCAGCGTTACATCAACTTCTGGTTCAGCTATTCGCTTGATTTGTTCGGCGGCGAGATTAGTTCGAATTCTGCGGACTTCTTTGCCGCGGGACTAAAAGGTCGCTTTAAAGAGCAGGAACAATACACCGATCACATTGCCAGTGAAGGTTCCTTCACGATGACGGTGGTCGAAGATGGAAAGCTCGTGCCCCGCGAAGTGCCTTTGCGCAATGCTCTGAACGAAGTGCTCCGTGGTGAATACGTGAAGGACTGCGAGAAGGGCCTGGCCCGCTGGAACAGGGCCCTCGCCGATGAAGGTGTCAGCGATCGGCTCTCTCTGCCGAACATAAGATTTCATCGGCACGTGGGCGAATACTCTAGCCACTCCTTCGATATCGAAGGCAACCTGATTACGAAAGAAGAATTTGAGCAGAGAAAGTCCGAGTCGCTGCCTTCAATCGAAGATCGCGAATATGTGCGCAGCCTGATGCGGCCCGTTACCGAGCCGGGCAAGATCGCCAACTGGATTGCGCCGCCGGCGGCGGGAATCAAAGGCAAGCCGTTCGAGTTTGAATATGTGAGGCTATAGCTGGGAGCGCGGACGTCTCGTCCGCACTGAGCGCAAAGCGCGAACCAGCTTTTAAGATTTGAAAACATACTGAGCGTGCTAAGCACGTTGTGCGGACGAGGACGTCCGCGTTCCCAGCAACACAATGAACGCAAACGTCGAAGCAGATTTTTCTCGTTACGATCAAAAGCTTGAATTGATCCTGCGCACTTCCGCACGCATTTTTGCCGATAAGAGTTTTCATTCAACCTCGATGCGCGAGATTTCTCGCGAGACCGGAGTCAGCCTCGCTGGGCTTTATCATTACTGCAAATCAAAAGAAGAGCTGTTGTTTCTTATTCAGGATCACTGCTTCGGCCGGGTGCTGGAGCGGCTGGAGCAAGGCATCAAAGGAATCACCGACCCATTTGAAAAGTTGCGCATATTCATTGACAATCACCTTTCGTTCTTTGCCGCAAACATGGCCGAGATGAAAGTACTGTCGCATGAGGCTGAGTCGCTCGCGGGTGATCTTCATGAACACGTGTCCACGAAAAAGGAAAAATACGCCCGGCTCGCGCGCAGGATTCTGAAAGAGATGCAGGAACGGCAGCGAATTAAGTCCCAGATAGATCTTACGGTTGCGACTTATGGTCTGTTTGGGATGATGAACTGGATTTACAACTGGTACGATCCGCGCGGGAAGTTGTCTGTCAATCAACTGGTCGATAATATTACCCGGCTGTTTGTAAACGGCTTTCTTTCGCCCGGAAATGCACAGTTCGCGCTCGAAGATTCTCCAGCCTCTGAGAACGTAAATATCTGGCGCAGTGTTTAAACAATAGCAATGCAATCTCCAATGACAGAATTGAATCGGCTGCTGGTTGACTATCATGTCGATCGGGGCATCGCGGTCCTGACACTCAACGATCCGCCCGCCAACACTTATTCGTACGAGATGATGCAGCAGCTCGATGCGCGGATTCTCGACGCGCGCATGGACGAAAGCGTGCAGGTGGTTGTGCTCACCGGCAGCGGTGAGAAGTTCTTTTGTGCCGGGGCGAATATTCAGATGCTCAGCAGCGTTACGCCAGAATTCAAGTACTATTTCTGCCTGCATGCGAACGAAACGCTGGCGCGTCTGGAGCAAACACCTAAGCTGGTAATTGCCGCGATTAATGGGCATTGCGTCGGCGGCGGATTGGAAGTCGCGATGGCCGCTGATATTCGGGTCGCGCGGCGCGACGGGGGTAAGATGGGTTTGCCGGAAGTGAGCCTGGGCGTCCTACCCGGAACGGGCGGCACTCAACGGCTGGCGCGCATCGTCGGAAAATCGCGGGCGATTGAATTGATGGCTACTGGCGAACTTTTTGATTTCGAGAAAGGCGAGGCGCTCGGGCTGGTCAATCAAATCTTCGACGCCGACAACGGCGCGGCCTTCATGTCGCGGGTGTGGGACTACGCTCTTCAGTTCACTACGCCTGACAAAGCTGCGCGCGCGGTCGGGCGTATAAAACGAGCGGTACAAACCGGCGCTGAGATTCCGTTTGAATCCGCACTGGCGCTGGAACGCGAGCTGCAACAGCAACTGTTTCTGTCAGAAGACGCAAAGGAAGGCCTGGACGCTTATGTCAACAAGCGGAAGGCGCAGTTCAAAGGAAAGTAAGTCAGAACCACCTGCGGTAGCGGGTGGTTAATGACGGCGAGCGATCAACCGTCCGCTACCGCAGACGGTTCTGACCACCATGGACGACGAACAGATCAAGATTGCCGAAGACGACGGCATTGTTACCATCACGCTCAACCGGCCTGAGCGGCTGAACGCTTTTGTCGGCCACATGCGCCGCGACCTGGCTGAAGCGCTCGAGGAAGCCGGCAGCGATCCGCACGTGCGCGTCATAATCATTACCGGCGAAGGTCGCGCGTTTTGCGCCGGCGGTGACGTTCAGTTCATGTGCGAGCTGGTGGAGCGAGAGGACGCCGAAGAGTTCGCGCGCATACTTGGCGCCGCTCGTCGCGTCGTGCTGGCAATTCGGCAGATGACTAAACCTGTGATTGCTTCGATCGAAGGGCCGGCCTCAGGCGCGGGCTTCAATCTCGCGCTGGCTTGTGACCTGCGCATTGCGTCGTCGACGGCGACGTTCAGCCAGTCATTCGTCAAGCTCGGTTTCCATCCCGATTGGGGCGGGACGTATTTTTTGCCGCGCATGGTTCCTTCGAACATCGCCTGCGAACTCTTCTTTCTCGGCGACACGATCGATGCGCAAGAGGCCCTCCGGATGGGCCTGCTCAATCGCGTCGTGGCCCCCGAACAACTCGAAGCAGAAACGCGAAAACTGGCCGAGCGTTTACGCGCGGGCCCGGCAGTTTCAATCGCCGCGGCCAAGCATGCTGTATATGCAAGCGAGCACGACACTTTGGAAAAGATGCTCCAATACGAATCGGATGCCCAACTGCGATGCTTTCAGTCCGAAGACGGCCGCGAAGGCATCCGCGCGTTTACCGAGAAGCGGCCGCCCCGATTTACGGGGCGATGACGCCACGGAGGCACAGAGACACAGAGGGTAAATAAGCAGTTTGAGTCGGAAGTCTCAAGTTACTGTTTCCGCCATTTGGCCGATTGACACTCGACCAAACTGTTTGTTTCATTTTCTGTGTCTCTGCGCCTCTGTGGCAATTTTTTTATGAAACTGGCGAACAAGCTGGCATTTATCACCGGGGGTGGACGAGGCATCGGCCGCGCCATCGCGATTGCCTTTGCGCGCGAAGGCGCCTCAGTCGCATTAGCCGCACGTACGCACGACCAGATCGAAAAGGTTGCGAATGAAATTGGAGTTGGCGCAGCGGCTTTCGTGTGCGACGTGGCGCTGTTCGGAGATGTCGAGCGGGCTTTTGAACTTACCATCAAGAAGTTCGGCCGCGCGCCGGACATTCTGGTCAACAATGCGGGAATAGCCGAGACCGCGCCTTTTGTGAAAACTGACGAGGCGATGTGGCAACGTCATCTGGCGGTCAACCTCACCGGCACCTTTCATTGCACACGCCTCGCTCTGCCGGCGATGCTGGTCGCTGGTTGGGGACGGATTATCAATACCGCTTCGATTGCCGGAAAAACCGGCGCGCCCTACATCTCGGCTTACGCTGCTTCCAAACATGGCGTACTCGGCCTGACGCGCACGCTGGCGCTGGAAGTCGCCGCCAACGGTATCACTGTCAACGCGATCTGTCCGGGCTATGTGGATACGGAAATGACTTCGCGCGGGGTCGAAAACATTGTGGCCAGAACGGGCATATCAGCCGAGGAAGCGACGGAGGCTCTCAAGCGTATGAGCCCGCAAAACCGCATGGTAACTGCGGAAGAGGTGGCGGCGCTGGCCTTGTTGCTGGCCTCAGACGAAGGCCGCGGCATCAATGGCCAGGCGATTAATGTTGATGGCGGGACGGTTTTGTTTTAGTGACAGGTTAGTTTTTCGAACTTTGTGCTTTGAACTTTGTACTTTGCTCGCCGGCGAATCGAGCAGCTTGACCGCTCGAAGAAACCAAGTTCAAAGTACAAAGACCAAAGCACGTTTTTCTTGAATGATCGAAAACCTTGGCAATCTTGAGCGCACGCATTCATGCGGAGCGCTGCGCAAAGAACATACCGGCCGGCGCGTGACCCTGATGGGTTGGTGTGCGCGGCGCCGTGACTTTGGGCCGCTCACCTTTATCGATCTGCGCGACCGCGACGGCATCACACAGATCGTCGTGAATCAGGAGAAGTCGCCGGACGCGCACGCGAAAGCCAAAGAGGTGCGCGGCGAATATGTGCTCGCGGTAACCGGCCAAGTTGTGTTGCGCGACGAAGGCGCCCGCAACCCAAAACTCGAGACCGGAGACGTTGAAGTACAGGCGACTGAACTCGTAATCCTAAACGACGCGCGTACTCTTCCCTTCCAACTGGACGCCCCGGCGTCTGAAGCGTTGGCCAGCGAGGACGTGCGTTTGAAGTATCGCTACCTCGATCTGCGCCGGTCGAAGTTACAGGCGAACCTGCGTCTGCGCCATCGGGTGCTCTTGGAGATCAATCGCTACATGGACGAGCAGGGTTTCACCCAGATCGAAACGCCGAACCTGATCAAGTCCACTCCCGAAGGCGCTCGTGATTACATCGTGCCGTCGCGGGTCCAACCGGGAAAGTTTTTCGCGCTGCCACAGTCACCACAAATTCTCAAACAGATTTGCATGATCGCCGGACTGGATAAGTACTACCAGATTGCGCGTTGCTTTCGTGACGAAGACCTGCGCGCCGATCGCCAGCCGGAGTTTTCCCAACTCGATGTCGAGATGAGCTTCGCCAGGCCCGATCAGATCTATGTACTCGTCGAAGGACTGTTCGAGCGTCTCTTCAAACTAATCGGCGTCGAGCTGCAGACTCCGTTTCCGCGCTTCACTTTCGCTGACGTGATGCGACGCTTCGGATCGGACAAGCCGGATCTGCGGATTGAAGGAATGGAACTGAAGGATCTGTCGCCCGCGCTAAAGGGGACAACATTTCCTCCCTACGCATCAGCCCTGGACGGCGGCGGCGAAGTTAAGGGTATCGCTGTCCGCGCGGGCGCAGCGATGTCACGCAAGGCGCTGGACGAATTGCAGGAATTTGCCAAACGTTATGGCGCCGGCGCGTTGGCCTGGATCAAACTCGGCGATGAACTCTCCTCGTCCCTGCTGAAGGCCTTGGGAAATGAAACCGTTACTCAGCTGGCGGAAGTCGGCGGCGCTGAAAAGGGCGATGCCGTGCTGATAGTTGCCGGTAAACCGGATGTCGTCGCAGCCAGCCTGGGGGCGTTGCGCAATGAAGTTGCCAGACGAGAGAAACTTATTCCCGAGAATGTTTTCGCACCCTTATGGGTAACTGAGTTTCCGATGTTCGAGTTTCATCCGGACGATGGCCGTTATTACTCGATGCATCACCCGTTCACCTCACCAATGGACGAAGACGTAGCGTTGCTGGAACGTGCGGTCAAGGGCGAAGCAAATCTGTTCGGGCAACTGCGCGCGAAGGCTTACGACGCAGTTATCAATGGCGTCGAGGTCGCCGGCGGCTCAATCAGAATTCATCGGCGCGACGTGCAGTCGATAGTTTTCGCGGCGCTGGGGATGACGGAAGAAAGCGCGCGCGCGCGGTTTGGTTTCTTTCTCGACGCACTCTCTTACGGCACGCCGCCGCATGGAGGCATCGCTTTCGGAATCGAACGCACGATGATGGTCTTGGTGCCCACCGATAACATTCGCGACGTGATGGCTTTTCCCAAGACCGCTTCGGCGCAGGACCTGATGATCGACGCGCCCGGCGAAGTCGATCCGAAGCAGTTGCAAGAGTTGCATTTGAAGATCGTTGGCGACTAGCGATACTCGGGTAGCGGCACAAACTTCCTTTGGCTAATCGTGGCTTTTTCTATTCAGCAAGCACACGTTGACGAGATTCTCAATCATGCGGAGCGCGAAGCCCCCCGCGAATGCTGCGGTCTAATCGGCGGCAATTCAGCTGATACTCAGACGATTTATCCGCTGCGAAATGCGGCTGCCGATCCGCTGGTGACGTACGAAGCCGCGCCCGAAGATTTATTTGCGGCGCAGCGCGCCATGCGTGATCGCGGCGAGCAGTTGGTGGCCATTTATCATTCGCATCCCCGCTCGAAAGATCCCGAGCCGTCGGCCACGGACGTGCGGCTTGCCTACTATCCATCAGCGGTTTACCTTATTGTTGGACTGGGAGATAAAGAGCCCTGTTTACGGGCTTTCCGTATTTCAGAGCGCGAAGGCACCTGGGAACCGGCCGTTTTACACAATCGTCGCTGACGCCAATCGCTGAAACCAAAACCACCGGGCTCTCGTAGGGATCTTTGGATGGAGCCGAAACGCAGCAAGTACGACACGAATCCGCTCGACAAGAAGGCCGCCGATCGCGCCGAGCAATCATTCGATTCGTCCCGCCCGGGAACGCCGACTGAAGAAGTCCGGGGCGGACGAACGCGTGAAGTCGGGCGCCGGAACGAGACTGAAGCGGTCCGGGGCTATGCGGAAAGCGAAGCCCCAACGCGGCGCATCGACGATAACCTGGCTTCGTCCTATCCCTCAGTATTCATTAAGCCGCCTCAGAGGCAAACCGCCACTTACCAACCGCCGCGCGTTCCGGTCTCGAATATTTATCAGCCGCCACCGGTTCCGCCTCCGAGTGTCTACCAGCCGCCACCAATGCCAGTCGGCCAGCGGCCGTTCCCACGTACCGTCGCCGGGCTTGGCATTCCGGAAAAGTGGGCCAATCTCTTACCGTATATTCCCGGTCACATCGGAGCGATTGCCGCTGTGATTGAACTCTTGCTGGTACCGCGAACTGAGACGCGCACGCGCTTTCACGCCGCGCAGGGACTGGCTCTGCAGGCTGCTATCCTGATACTTACCGTCGCTTTTTCAGTGTTGTCGTTCGTTACAGGAAGCTCGTTCGGGTCGGGAATCTTTCGCCTGGCCTCCACTGTTTTTCTGATCATCTCGATGGTGCGCGCGTTCCAGGGTAGGACTCACCATATTGCTCCTTTGGATGATGCAACCCGGTGGCTGGACGAAAAAATCAAACCGCGAAAATAGGCTACGGCGCCGCCCGTGGCGATGAACCAAATCGGTATTCTGATGAACCAAATTGAAGCATTTCGGGGCGCTCGCGGCTCACGCTTGGCCCAGGAGCCCTCCCGAAATCCAACGGTTGTAAGTGTCGAGAGGGCACGCTAAGTCAAGGCCTGGGGAGAAAGTCTTCAAAAAATAACATTCGCCGGGGCGGGTGTGGGTCGCCTTGGCACTGGCTTTGATTTACTAGCCAAGGCAAACGCGTTCGTCCGGGAATCATCGAAACTTGGAAGAGCGTGTGGGCAAGATTTTGAGAGGAGCTTATCAAATGATTCGACAGAAATATCAAGGTGCAAACCGGTGGCTGGCATGGGTGATGTCGATGGCTATCGTGCTGATGCCGCTGGCGGCTCTTGCGCAGACCCAGATCAGTTATCACAGCAACAGATACAAACCCACGGATGATGTGAAGTTAGGCCGGCAGGCAGCCGCGGAAGCTGAACAACAATTCCCGCTCTTACGAGATTCCGAGGTCAACGCTTATGTGGAACGAGTTGGGCAGCGCTTAGTCGCGGCAATCCCACATGAGTTCCAGCATCCCGAATTTCGGTATTACTTCAAAGTCATCAATGCCAGCGACATTAATGCATTTGCTTTGCCTGGCGGGCCGATGTACGTCAATCGCGGCATGATCCAAGCCGCCCGCACTGAAGGCGAAATGGCCGGCGTGATGGCGCACGAGTTGAGCCACGTGGCGTTGCGGCACGGGACGGCCCAAGCGACTAAGGCACAAAAGTACGCAATCGGCGCCGGCGTGGCCGGCATACTTGGAACTATCCTGGGTGGTCCGGGATTGGGGCAGTTAGCTCAACTTCCCGTTGGTGTGTATTTTCTAAAGTTCAGCCGCGAGTACGAAACCGAAGCCGATCTTCTAGGGGCGCGAATCATGGCCAACGCCGGTTACGACCCGCGTGACCTGGCCAATGTGTTCCGGACCCTCGAAGCGCAGGGCGGCGGTGGCGGTGGTTTCTTGAGCGACCACCCGAGCTCGTCGGATCGATACGCCCGCATCAACCAGGAAGCGCGGTATCTGACGGTACAAAACCGTTTTCAGGATGATCGGCAGTTCTATGCCATCAAGGAGCGTCTGCAAGGCTATCCGCGGGCGCAGACGATGGCTGAGATTCAGCGCAGTGGCCGACGCTATCCGAATCAGGGAGGCGACTATCCAAACGGTGACCGGACCGGCTATCCGAACGACCGCAACGGTTATCCGACTACACCGAGGGGCCGTGTCGAATATCCTTCAACGCGTTATCGGAGCTACAGCCAGGGCGTATTCAGCGTGAGCGTCCCGGATAATTGGCGCGAATTGTCGGAGCAAGGTTCCGTTTGGTTTGCGCCGCAGGGAGCTTACGGATCGTCGGCGAACGGCCAGGCGGTCTTCACTCATGGCGTCAGCTTCGGCGTGGCGCAAACGCGCAGTCGGAACTTGCAACAGGCCACCAATGAATTCATCAACGGTCTGCAGCAAAGCAGTGGCAACCTAAGGGCGCGCAGCGGATATCAGCGCGCTAATGTCGACGGCCGTTCGGGATTGCTGCTCACGTTAAGCAATATCAATGAAGCCACCGGACGTTCGGAAATCGTCAACGTGGTCACAACTCAGTTAAGCAACGGCGAGTTGTTCTACATGATTACCGTCAGCCCAGAGAGCGATTACGGCACTTATCAGAACGTTTTTCTAAACATTCTGCGTACGGTGCAGCTCAACGACTAAGATAGTTTCGACGTCGATGATCGCTTTGCAGAGGCCCGCACCCGCGGGCCTCTGCGCCTTGACACTCGCCATTCCGCTCCCTATAGTCTCTAATTTCGCGCTTGCCCGAGTTCGCACGCGTTAGCATCACGAATTAACGGAGTTTTTAAATGCCTAATCATAAGTCAGCAGA
>Ga0207684_10003856_pt1 | contig 14428 bp, 12 predicted proteins | sample KBSK5501metaG_FD_184342 | JGI IMG/M metagenome (GOLD analysis project Ga0207684, IMG submission 184342) | Corn, switchgrass and miscanthus rhizosphere microbial communities from Kellogg Biological Station, Michigan, USA - KBS K5-50-1 metaG... | ecosystem: Host-associated > Plants > Roots >...
GCGGTTGCTGATCTCAGGCTCGCCGATTCCGCCCCGCCAGGGCGCCCGCCGTGTTTCCTGAGGGCCCTGCGAGATGAGACGGCTGCTCCGCTGGCTTCGGCGCTGGTTTGGGCGAGGCGGGCGGGACGTGGCCGGAGGCTTGCCCTCTCCGCGCGGCTCGCCAGCTTCGTCGACAAGATCCTCAAAGGCGCTAAGCCCGCCGACCTCCCCGTAGAGCAACCTACCAAGGGTTTGAACTGGTGATCACTCGGGCTCGCGATCCCGCCGTCGCTCCTGCAGCGGGCGGATCAGTGATCGAATAGGTGAATGAAGACCCCCAGTGTCCGCGAGTTCGGTGAGGCACTCCGCCGTCGGCCAAAAAGGGGGAGTGACGCGACCATGCCAGCAAGACGCCAAGCCTCACAGATTCTCGCAGTGGAGATCATCGGCCGAGACCGCTATCATCGCGCTGGTGGCCATTCCCGTTCTCGTCTTAACTCGACGGCTCGTTCTGCGACTGCATTATCTCGAAGGGTTCATGGGCGTGTGCGGCTGGTGTCGGAAGCTGAACGTGGGTGTGCCCGACGTGTCTCGTCGAGCAGAAGAAGATGATCCGGCGCGCGGGCTAGTGAGGCGCTCGCCGGCGTCCGTTCGGAGCGGTTAGCTTCATGCTACCGGGGTGCCAGCCGACACACCGGGCTTCGCCCGAAGGGGAGGGGCTGCCTTCTAGAGGCCGCCCTTTCGAGACGCGCGGTAGCGTGCTCGAGGGGAGCTGCGCGGGCTGCAGCATCAGGACCTCGACCCGCTCACGCACCCGACGTGCGAGGCCACGGCCGCCTGGCAGCCCGGCACCCGCACCCTGACGCGGGCGCGCCCTCAGCCCCGGGGAAACGCTGCGCCACTCGTGCATCTCGAGCCTGCTGGCCCGCGGCGCCCCCGCGCCCGCGGCCACTCTGCTAACTCCGCGTCATAGCGTGTCGGGGGCAGGGTGTGGCATACTTCCGACGTGATCTTTCAGCAGATTCTGAATGAAGAGGCCGGCTGCCTTTCCTACCTGATCGGCTGCACCCAGGCCGGGCAGGGCGTCATCGTCGACCCGGCGCGGGACCGCGTGGACGACTACGTGGCCCTGGCCCGGCGCAAGGGGCTCCAGATCAGCGAGATCGTGGAGACCCACGTCCACGCTGACCACGTCTCGGGCAACCAGGCCCTGGCCGCCAAGACCGGCGCTCGCATCCATATCCACCCGGCCGCCAATGCCGCCTTCGCCCACGACCCGGTGGAGGATGGGCGCGAGCTGCGCATCGGCAGCGTGGCCCTCCAGGTGATGCACACCCCCGGCCACACCCCCGATAGCATCGCGCTGCTGGTGACCGACCTGAGCCGCGGCACCGAACCCTGGTTCGTGCTGACCGGCGATACGCTGTTCGTCGGCGACGTGGGCCGGCCCGACTTCGGCGGCGAGCAGGCCGCGGCCCGTCTCTACGCGAGCCTCACCGAGCGCTTGCTGCGGTTGCCCGACAGCGTCGAGGTGTACCCGGCCCACGGCGCCGGCTCGAGCTGCGGGCGCGCGATGTCGAGCAAGACCGCCACCACGATCGGCTTCGAGCGCCGCTTCAACGCCGCGCTGCATGTTGCTGGCGTCGAGGAGTTCGTCCGCCGGCTCATGATGGGGCTGCCGCCCAAGCCGCCGAACTTCGATCGCATCATCGCGCGCAACCGGGCCCAGGCCCTGCCGCAGACCGGCCCGCCGCGTCCACTCTCCTCCGCGCAGACTCGGGACGCGGTGGACAAGGGATCCTGCGTGCTTGACGTGCGCAGCCCCGAGGAGTACGGAGAGGCCCACATCCCGGGCGCGCTCCACGTCTGGATCGAGAGTCCGCAGTTCGCCAACCGCGTGGGCCTCTTCGTGCCCGCCGACACGCCGGTGGTGCTCGTGGTGGCGAGCCCAACGGATGTCGAGCGCGCGGTGCAGGGGCTCGGGCGGATCGGGCTCGACGCGATCGCGGGCCACCTGCAGTGGGGCATGAGCGAGTGGAAGAGCCAGGGTCTGCCGGTCGCGCGCGTGCCGCAGATCACCGTGCACGATCTCGCCACCATGAAGGAGGAGCGGCCCGATCTCGTAGTGGTGGACGTGCGCGAACTGTTCGAGTGGGACGAGGGCCACATCGAGGGCGCCCTGCACGTGCCGATGGGCGAGGCCCTGGCCCGCAAGGATCTGGTGCCGGCCGGGCGCCCGAAGGCGGTGGTCTGCGCGGGCGGGCTGCGCTCGAGCACCGTCATCAGTGCGCTCAGCCACGCGGGTCTCACGAACTGGTTCAACGTCATCGGGGGCATGACCGCGTGGCAAAAAGCGGGCTACAGCACGGTGAAGCGGTCGACCCCATGAGCGGCCGCATATGAGCATCGGGGGATTCGACTATCCGGTGATGGCGCGGGCCCTCATCCTGGGCGACAAGGACACGGTGGCCAAGAAGACGCGGGAAGGCCTCGATCTTGCGATGGATCCGAAGGATCTGATCTTCCGCGGCCTGATCCCCGGCATGGACGTGGTGGGGGAGAAGTTCCGGCGCAACGAGTACTACGTTCCCCAGGTGCTGCTCTCCGCGCGGGCCATGTACGCCGGCCTCGACCTCCTGAAGCCGCTCATCACGCAAGCGGGGGGCGGCGGGCAGAATCTCGGCGTGGTCGTGATCGGCACCGCGCAGGGAGATCTTCACGACATCGGCAAGAACCTGGTGGCGATGATGCTCGAGGGCGCGGGCTTCAAGGTCGTCAACCTGGGCCGCGATGTCGCTCCCGAGAAGTTCGTGGCCGCGGTGAAGGAGCACGAAGCCCACATCGTGGGCATCTCCGCGCTCATGACCACGACCATGCCGGCCATGAAGCGCACCATCGACGCCCTCGAGAAGGCGGGGCTGCGCGAGCGGGTCAAGGTGATGATCGGCGGGGCTCCCGTGAACCAGGCCTACGCCGACGAGATCGGCGCCGACGGCTACGCCAAGGACTCCACGCTGGCGGTGGTGCGGGCCAAGGAGCTGCTCGGCGTGCCGGTGAACGCCTGATGGCTCGACGCGCGCGCGGCTGGGAGATCGTGGAGCGCGTCCGCGCGGGCGAGCGCCTCGTCTTCGACGGCGGCTACGGCACCGCGCTCTTCGACGCGGGCCTCGGCAACGGCGACTGCCCCGAGCTGTGGAACGACACCCACCCGGACGTGGTCCGCTCCATCCACCAGGGCTACTTCGACGCGGGGTCGCAGCTGGTGGAGACCAACACCTTCGGGGGCACCGCACTGAAGTTCCGCGAGTACGACGAGCGCTACGCACAGGACATGGGCGCCCGGACCCGCGAGCTGAACGACAAGGGCGCGCGGCTGGCGCGGGCCGCCTGTCCGCCCGGCGGGTACGTGGCGGGCTCCATCGGACCCACCAGCTACCTGCCGGTCGACTACGGGGTCGGCAAGAACGTGGCCACGGACGAGGAGTACTTCGAGACCTTCAAGGAGCAGGCCGAAGCGCTCGCGGCGGCCGGCGTCGATTGCTTCGCGGTCGAGACCATGATGTTCCCCCAGGAGGCCGCGGCGGCGGTGCGGGCGTGCAAGGCGGTCGCGGATCTGCCAGTGATGGCTACCATGTTCTTCCAGTACGAGGAGATCCACGATCGTGACCGGACCATGTGGGGCGAAAGTCCGGCCGAGGTCGCCCAGCAGCTCCTGAGCGCGGGGGCCGACATCGTGGGGATGAACTGCGGCCGCGGGCCCGATCGCGCCATCGTGATCATCCGCGAGATGCGCCACGTCACGGACGCGCCGCTCATCGCCTACCCGAACGCGGGCCTGCCGATCACGACGGGCGGCCGGACGACCTACGAGCTGGGGGCGGAGGCGATGGCCAAGGACTATCCGGCGCTGCTCGACGCCGGGTGCAACATCGTCGGCGCCTGCTGCGGCTCGGGGCCCGAGCACATCCGCCTCATCGCCGACGTGGTCCGCTCTCGCCGCGCTCGGTGACCGCGGCGCTCTCGGTTCTCTCCCCCACTCCCGTCGTCCTCGAAGGACTCCCGCTCGCGATCGATCGGGACGAAGTGCTGCGCTTCCAGGGCTACCAGAAGGGCGTCGACGTCCCTCCCGCGGAGGTGCTGGCGATCTTCGAGGAAGCGCTCGGCCTGGGGCAGCGCCTCATGTCCCCTCGGGTCGTTTATCGATCGGTCGATGTCACTGATCGGGCGGCGGACCTGATCGAGGCCGGCGGCGAGCGCCTGCACATCCCCCAGATCGGGCGGCTCTGGGGCCGCATCGACGCGGTGGGCGCGGGCATCTGCACGGTGGGCGCGGCGATCGAGACCCGGGTCCGCGTCCTCTTCGAGGCGCGCGAATTCCCGCTGGCCGTCATGCTCGACAGTGTCGGCTCCGCCGCGGCGGAGAGTCTGGCCGAGTACGCCAACGACCTGCTCTGCCAGGCCGGCATCCGCGAAGGCCTGAAGGTCACGAATCGCATCAGCCCCGGCTACGCGGGATGGGACACCGCCGAGCAGGAGCGGCTCTTCCGTCTCTGCCCCGGTCACCCCATCGGGGTGAGCCTCAACGAGGCGTGCTTCATGACGCCGGGCAAGACCATCAGCTGGCTCGTGGGCGCCGGGCCCGAGGCGCGCGTGGATCACTACTTCACCCAGTGCCGTCGCTGCTGGATGCGCGAGTGCGCCTACCGCCGGGCGCCCGCCGCGGTCACGGTTGCCGCGCCTCGGTGAGCGGGGTTGGTGATAGGCTGGGGGTCTGATGGGCGACAACGTGATCCTGGTGGGCTTCATGGGGGCGGGGAAATCTTCGGTGGGCCAGCTCCTCGCCCGGCATCTCGGCCGCTGCTTCGTCGAGACCGACGACATGATCACCGCCCGCGAGGGCCGCTCCATTCCTGAGATCTTCGCCGAGCGCGGCGAGGCCCACTTCCGCGCCCTGGAGGAAGAGACGGTACGGCTCCTCGCGCTCAAGTCGGGCGACGTGATCGCCACCGGCGGCGGGCTGTTCTGCCGCGAGGGCCGGCCCGCGGCGTTGAGGGCGCTCGGAACCGTGGTGTGGCTCCACGCTGATTTCGACGCGCTCTACGAGCGCGCGCGGCGCGCGGGCGAGCGACCGATGCTGGCCGGCCGCGGGCGCGCGGAGGTCGAGGCGCTGTATCGCGCCCGCGAGCCCTACTATCGCCAGGCCGACCTCACCGTCGACACCACCAGCATCAATCCCGACCAGGTCGCCACCCGCGTCCTCCTTGGACTGCGCGAGAAGCTCTCGAGAGTTCCCCTCTCCCCCTTGGGGAGAGGGGAGGGTGAGGGGGCCCGGTAGCGTCATGCCCTCTCCCCTCCTCACCCGCCTCGCCGCGGCCCCGCTCCTTTGCGACGGCGCCATGGGCACCATGCTCTATGCCCGCGGCGTTCCCCTCGACGCCTGCTTCGATGTGCTGAATCTCAACGAGCCCAAGACCGTGCAGTCCATCCACGCCGAGTACATCGCGGCGGGGTGCGACGCGATCGAGACGAACACCTTCGGCGCCAATCGCTTCAAGCTGGGCCTCCACGGGCTCCAGGCGCGGGTGCGCGAGATCAACCTGCGCGGGGCCAAGCTGGCGCGTGACGTGCGCGAGAGCATGGGCCGCGACGTGCTCGTGCTGGGCTCGATCGGGCCGCTCGGCAAGTACCTGGCCCCGATCGGCGCCATCGAGCCCGAGGAGGCGCGGGAGGCCTTCCACGAGCAGGCGGAGGGGCTGCTCGAGGGCGGCGTCGACGCCTTCGTGATCGAGACCTTCTCCGACCTCACCGAGATGCGTATGGGGGTGGAGGCGGTCCGGGCGATCACGGACCTGCCCATCATCGCCGAGGTGGCCTTCACCGACGACGGCTTGACCTTCACCGGGCGCACCGCCGCCGAGGTCGTGCGCGCGCTCCGCGAGCTGCCGATCCAGGCGGTAGGGGCCAATTGCTCGGTCGGCTCGAGCGTGCTCTACGACATCCTCGAGCAGATGCTCCCGGAGACGGGCGGGCTCCACGTGGCCATCCAGCCCAACGCGGGACTGCCGAGCCGCGTGGGTGAGCGGCTCATGTACCTCTCCTCGCCGACCTACATGGCCGACTACGCGGCGCGGATGATCGGGAGCGGGGCGCGCCTGGTGGGCGGCTGCTGCGGGACGACGCCGCAGCACATCCGGGCCATGCGAGAGGCGCTCGATCGCCTGGCCCCTCAGCGGAGCGCGGCCCGCGTCGAGCCCGTGCGCCGGGCGCGCGCGGAGGCCGACGAGCCTTCCGGCCTCGCCACCACCGCCCCCCCGACGCTGCTCCAGCGGAAGCTCGACGCCCGCGAGTTCGTGGTCACGGTGGAGCTGGACCCCCCACGCGGCCACAACATCGAGAAGCTCGTGCAGGGGGCCAAGCTCCTCAAGGAGCGCGGGGTCGAGATCGTGGACATCAACGACGGATCGCTCGGCCGGGTGCGCATGTCGGTCCTGCCCACCGCCATGCTGGTGCGCGACGCGACCGGGCTCGACATCAACATGCACTTCACCTGTCGGGATCGCAACCTGATGGGCATCCAGGCGGACCTCCTTGGCGCGCACGCGGTGGACATCCGCAACATCCTGGCCATGACCGGCGACCCGCCGCGCACCGGCGACTACGTCAACGCCACCGCGGTGTTCGACGTGGACGCGATCGGCCTCATCCGGATCCTCGCCGGCATGAACCGCGGCCTCGACGCCACCGGCACGTCGATCGGCGAGCCCACGTCCTTCTGCGTGGGGGTGGCGCTCAATCCCGCCGCGGAGGAGCCAGCGCGCGAGATGGAGCGCTTCCTCGCCAAGGTCGAGGCGGGCGCCCGATGGGTGCAGACCCAGCCGGTCTACGATGTCGAGGTGCTCGACCGGTTCTTCGCCCGCTCCCGCTCGCCCATCCCGCTGCTGGTCGGGATCATGCCGCTGCACTCCTCGCGCCACGCCGAGTTCCTGCACAACGAGGTGCCCGGCATCACGGTGCCCGACGCGGTGCGCGCGCGCATGAAGGTCGCGGGCGAGCGCGGGCTGCGCGCGGGCGTCGAGATGGCCCAGACCATGCTCCGCAACGTGCGCGCCCGCCACGCCGGCGCGTACCTGATGCCCTCGTTCGGGCGCTTCGAGGTCGTGGCCGAGGTGCTGGACGCGCTGCACTGACCCATGGCGGCCATCCACGAGCTGGGCGCGGCCGAGGCGGCCCGGCGCATCCGCGCGGGCACCCTGTCGCCGTCCAATCTCCTCGCCGCCTGCCTCAAGCGCACCGACGCCACCGAGCCGAGGGTGGGCGCGTGGGTGCGCCTCGACCGCGACGCGGCCGCACGGGTCGCGGTGCAGCGCGACATCGAGGCGCGCGAGGGGCGCTTCATGGGTCCGCTCCACGGCGTGCCGATCGCGCTGAAGGATGTCTTCGACGTGGCCGGCGTGCCCACGACGGCGGGCGCCCCCGACTGGGCCGCGCGCACCCCGACGCACGACGCACCGTCCGTGGCGCGGCTGCGCGGCGCGGGCGCGGTCCCGATGGGCAAGCTCGCCACCACGCCCTTCGCTTTCCTCGATCCCAGCGCCACTCGCAATCCGTGGAATCCCGAGCACACGCCCGGCGGCTCCTCGAGTGGCCCCGCGGCGGCGGTGGCCGCGCGCATGGTGCCGCTGGCCCTCGGCTCGCAGACGCTGGGCTCGGTGCTGCGGCCGGCGGCCTACTGCGGGGTGGTGGGCTTCAAGCCCACGCACGGCCGGATCAGCGTCGCGGGCGTGCTGGCCCTCGCACAGAGCCTCGATCACGTGGGCCTCTTCGCGCGCGCGGTGGAGGATTGCGCGCTGGCGCTCGCGGTGCTGGCCGACCCCGCCGATCCGCGTACCGGCACCGCGCCGCCGGACGACTACCTGGCCGCGATCGCCGCGCCGCCTCCGCCGCGCATCGGCGTGCTCGGCTCGCTGGTGGCGCGGGCGACGCCGGAGATGGGGAAGCACCTCGAGGCGATCATGCGCGGTCTCGAGGGCGCCGGGGCCCGGCTGGTCGACGTAGCGCTGCCCGCCTCGTTTCCCACGCTCCACGAGGCGGGCGAGATCGTGCTGCGCGCGGAGGCGGCCGCCTCGCACGCGTCGCTCTATGCGCGCCACGCCGCCGAGTATCCCGCCCGGGTGAAGGAGACGATCGAGCTCGGCCTCGCCGTCTCCGCGGTCCAGTACCTGGCCGCCCAGGACGCCCGTCGGCGGGCCCGCGAGGAGCTCCTCTCCCTCGCGGCGCGTTACGACGCGATACTGGCGCCCACGATCGGCGCGCCAGCGCCCCGCGGGCTCGCCTCCACTGGCGATCCGTCGTTCTGTGCGCCCTTCACCTTCGCGGGGATGCCCGCGATCGCCCTGCCGACCGACGCGGACGGGGCGGGCCTGCCGCTGTCGCTGCAGCTCGTCGGCGCCGCGTGGGGGGAGTCGCGGCTGCTCGCAACCGCCGCCTGGTGCGAGCGCGTGATCGGCTTCGACGCGGGGCCGCCGCTCTGAGGCGCGTCGGATGAAGATCGGCCGGCTCTTCCCCGATCTCCTGGCCACCCTGGGACGCGCCGCCTCTTCTGAGGCGGGCTTCGCCGGCACCCTCAGGCGGCTCGTCGCGCTTTCGGGCGCCCGGGCGGGGGCGCTGCGGTTCCGGCCGGGCGACGGCGCGCCGATGGATCTGATCGTCGGGGCGCGGCGCGGCTCGGCCCTCGAGCGTTGGCTTCAGGCTCGGCTGGAGGACCCTGCGCGCGGCGCGCGGCTCGAGAAAGTGCCGGAGCCGCCGCCCGGCCTCACGGGCAAGAACGTCACCCTCCTGACCGCGGCCCTCGGCGACCCGACCCGCTCGGTCGGCGGCCTGGTGCTGCTGGGGCCGGGCGGGGCCCGAGGGCTCAATCGCGAGACGATTCCGCCGGGCTTCCCCCGCGAGTTCGGACACGCGCTCGAGCACGTCTGGCGCTTGCACCAGAGGACCATCCGACTGGAAGTCATCAACCAGGTCACCGCCCTCACCGCCACCACCCTTTCGCTCGAGCGGATCTACGAGAAGGTGGGGGAGGCGGTCGGACGGCTCGTCCGCTTCGATGCCCTCGGGGTGACGCTGCTCGATCGCGAGCGCGGCGAGTTCCACTTCCTCGACGTTGCCGCGCGCACCGCGCTGCCGGAGGTCCTCGACTTCCGGATGCCGATCGCCGAGACCCTGACCGCGTGGGTCGCGAGCCACCAAGCGCCTCGGCGCGTGGACGATGCGGGCAGCGACGCGTCGATCCCGGCGGCGAGCCGCGCGCTGCTCGCGCGGCGGGGATTCCGGTCGGTGGTGCTGGCGCCGCTACTCTCACAGGGACAGGTCATCGGCACGCTCAACGTCACCCACCGCGAGCCCCACGCCTTCACCGACGCCGACGTCGAGGTGCTGATGGAGGTGGCGCGCCCGCTCGCCTCCGCCATCGAGCACTCGCGCCTGCACGCGGAGACCGCGCGGCGGACCGAGGAGCTGGCCGCCCTCAACCGCACGAGCCAGCTCATCACCGCGCGGCTCGACCTGCCGTCGGTGCTCGAGACCATCAGCCGCTCGGTCACCGCGCTCATGGGGAGCACCGGCTGCGGCATCGGGCTCTTGAGCGGGGACCGCGCCCTGATCGAGCACGCCGCCGCCCACGGTTTCCGCACCCCCGAGTGGCGCGACCTCTCGGTCCGGGTGGGCGAGGGCATCATCGGCCTCGCCGCCTCGTCCGGCCGGGCGGTGCGCTCCGACGATCTCGGGGAGGACCCACGCTCCGCGCGCCGGGATGTCGACGAGAAGGAGGGGATCCGCTCCATGCTGAGCGTCCCCCTCCGGGTGGGCGGCCAGATCATCGGGGTCATCTCGGCGATTTCCACTGCCTCGGCCGCCTTCGGCGACCGACACCAGACGGTGCTGGAGACCTTCGCGGACCAGGCGGGCATCGCGATCCAGAACGCGCGCCTGTTCGAGGAGACCCAGCGCCGAGCCCGGGAGACGCAGGCCTTGCTGCGCGCGGGGCACGCGGTGAACCAGAGTCTGGACGTGGGCGAGACGGTGCGGCTGATCCTCAACCAGGCGCGCGAGGTGCTGGAGGTGCAGTCGTGCGGCCTGTTCACTCTCGACGCCGCCAGCGGCGAGCTGACCGCTACCGCGAGCCTCGATCTGCCCGCCGAGGATCTGCACGCGATCCGCCTGCACGTGGGCGAGGGCATCACCGGGGTCGCGGTGAAGGAGCGGCGGCCAATGCAGACAACCGATCTCTACCGGGATCCCCGGGTGCGCTATCCGCAGGCGGGCCTGCGCTCCATGCTGGCGGCGCCCCTGATCGTGGGCGACCAGGCGATCGGAGCCCTCACCGTGCTCCGGACCGACGTTCACCACTTCACTGCAGAAGAGGAATCGCTCGTGTCCGCCTTCGCCGACCAGGCAGCCATGGCCCTCGAGCACGCGCGCCTGTTCAGCTCCGTCCGCACCTACTCGGAGCAGCTGGAGGCCATGGTGGAGGCGCGCACCCACGAGCTGGACGAGCAGAAGCGTTTCGTGGACGTGGTGCTGGAGACGCTGCCGCTCGGTCTCTTCGTGCTCGACGCCGAGCTAAGGGTGATCAGCGCCAACCGAGAGGGCGCGGCGCTGGTGCCGGTCGAGGCCGCCGCGCGCCGTCCGTTCGCGGATCTGATGCCGCCCGCCAAGGCGGCCGCGGTCCGCCGCTTCCTGGAGGGCGTGGTGCGTGCGCGCGCGGTGCGCCACGCGGAGCAGGAGCTGCCCGCGGGCGGCGAGACCCTCACGGTGCGCCTCACCGCGACGCCGCTGCGCGCCCCCCAGGCCACCCACCTGCTGGTGCTGGTGGAGGACATCACCCTGCAGAAACGACTGGAGCGGCAGATGTTGCTGACCGAGCGGTTGACGACGGCGGGCCGGCTGGCCGCGGGCGTGGCCCACGAGCTGAACAACCCGCTGGCCACCATCGCGGGCTGCGCCGAGGCCCTGAAGGAGCGGGCGCAGGATCCGCGCCTGCGGGACCTGGACGCGTTCAAGGACTTCACGGGCTACCTCTCGCTGATCGAGGAGGAGGCCTACCGCTGCAAGGAGATCACGGGAAGCCTGCTGCACTTCGTCCGCGACCCGGGCAGCCGGCGCGCGCCCACCGACCTGAACGTGCTCGTGGACAAGGTGCTCGAGCTGATCGGCCACCAGTCCCGCTACGCCCAAAGCCGGCTTTTGCGCCGGCTGGATCCGGAGCTGCCGGAGGTGGTGGCCAATGAGGGCCAGCTCCGGCAGGTCTTCCTCGGGCTGGCCAGCAACGCGCTCGACGCCATGGACGGGCGCGGCCCCCTGACGGTGGCGACCCGACGGATCAACGCCGGGGAGATCGAGATCGCGTTCACCGACGAGGGCTCGGGCATCCCCGAGCACATCCTGCCCCGCGTGTTCGACCCGTTCTTCACGACCAAGGCGCCGGGGCAGGGCACCGGCCTCGGCCTCGCCATCGCCCAGGGCGTCGTGGCCGACCACGACGGGCGCATCGAGGTCGAGACGCGCGTGGGCTCCGGCACTACCTTCCGCGTCATCCTGCCGGTGCACCCCGGTGAGGTGGCGAGGGCCAGATCGTGAGCGCGCCGATCCGAGTGCTGGTGGCCGACGACGAGAAGAACCTGCGCGAGCTTCTGGTGCGGGAGCTCGCGCGGAAGGGCCACGCGGCCACCGGCGTCGCCGACGGCCGGGCCGCGCTCGACCACCTCAAGGAGGACGTGCCCGACGTGCTGCTGCTGGATATGAAGATGCCGAACGTCGAGGGCATCGAGGTGCTGCGCGAGCTGCAGGACTTCCCGGAGGCCCCTCAGGTGATCGTGATGACCGGCTTCCAGGAGGTGTCCACCGCGGTCGAGGCCATGAAGCTCGGCGCCTACGACTATCTGACCAAGCCGGCTCGCATCGAGGAGCTGGACATCCTGATCCGCAAGGCGGCCGAGAAGGGCCGGCTCATGCGCCAGAACGTGGTGATGCGCGCTCAGCTCGACGAGCCGGGCTACCAGGGCATCATCACGGATAGCCCGCGGATGGAGGAGGTGCTCCACCTCATCGACCGGGTGGCCCCGACCGATTCATCCGTGCTCGTGCTGGGCGAGAGCGGCACCGGCAAGGAGCTGGTGGCGCGCGCCATCCACGACCGCTCCCCCCGCGCGGGCCAGGCGTTCGTGCCGATCCACTGCGGGGCGCTCGCGCGTGAGGTGCTCGAGAGCGAGCTGTTCGGCCACGAGAAGGGAGCGTTCACCGGCGCGGTGGCGACCAAGCCCGGCCTGATCGAGCTGGCCGACGGCGGCACCCTGTTCCTGGACGAGATCGGCGAGATGGAGCCGGAGAGTCAGGTGAAGCTGCTCCGCGTGCTCGAGACGCACGCGTTCTTCCGGGTCGGCGGCACCCGCCGGCGCACGGTGGACATGCGCCTGGTGGCCGCCACCAATCGCGACCTCGCGGAGGCGCTCAAGACCGGGGGCTTCCGGCAGGACCTCTTCTACCGCATCAATACGATCACGATTACGCTGCCCCCGTTGCGCGACCGGCGCGAGGACGTCCGCCGCCTGGTGGAGCACTTCCTCGAGCAGAACGCGGCCTACGGGCGAAAGCGCCTCTCCGACGCGGCCATGGACTGTCTCGAGCGCTACGATTGGCCCGGCAATGTCCGCGAGCTGCAGCACGCCGTCCAGCGCGCGGTGATCCTCTCGCAGGGCGAGCAGGTGCAGCCCTCGGATCTCCCCGAGGAGATCCGGGGCGGGCGCGCGGCGGGCGCGGCGCCCGGCGGCAGCCTGGAGGATATGGAGCGGCAGCACATCATCTCGACCCTGCGCAGCGTGGGCGGGCACCGGGCGAAGGCCGCCACCGTGCTCGGGATCGATCCCAAGACGCTCTACCGCAAAATCCAGGCCTACGGCATCTCGCCCGACCTCTCCAGGTAGGCCTACGCCTCGAAGTCCTCCGGCCGGGGCGGGCGAAACGTCATATCAAAGGCCAGCCAGCAGAGCTTCGAAACTGGGTAGAAGAACAGCGGAGCGAGGATCATCCCGACGATCCCGCCGTAGTAGATCGCATTCCAAGGTGGGGTCGGCCACGTCGAGAGCAGCACCGCGAGCAGCCCCAGCGCGAACAGGCCTTCCGCGAAGGCCATGTTGAACACGATCGCCCCGACGAAATAGTCTGGCTCCCCACGGTCGAGGCGTAGACGGCAGCGGGGACACGCCGGCCGAATGCCGAACCAGCGTTGCGTCACCGGCCCGGCGCCACAGTTCGGACACCGCAATCGCAGGGCCCGGGCGAACCTCAAGACGGACCGACCCATCTAGGGTGAGGTGCTCACCGCGCGTCCCGCAGCCAGACCTCCGCTTCGCCGAGATCGCGGAAGACCGCGAAGTCCGGATCGACCTTCTGGGCCAGCGCGCCGTACACGCGCGCCATGCCGAAGTGCACCGGCGTCGAGACGACGAGCGCGGTGCGGTTGCCGAATCCGTGAGTCGCCCGCAAGTCGCTGACGAGCTCGACGAGGCGACCGATCCAAGGCCACCCCGCTGCGCACCCCCAGGGCCACCGGTCCAGAGGCCGCCTCGCGTCCGAGGCATCTGGGCGGGCTCGTGGCAGTCATGCGTCCGCCCGCTGGTCTGACGAGACCCTCGACGACATCGCGGTTCGACGTGCCGGTCCTATCCATTGGCTCAGCCTATCGGTTGGCCCACGACGATTGCATTTCGCCTATAGCTCACGCTAGCATGACCGGCCGACTCTGGGCGGTGGGCGGCGCGAGGTGGGGCCCGCTCTCGCTCAGGCGCCGTAGCCTCGAGGAACTCATGGGGATGTGCTGGCTGCTCGGCTCCCCCGGTCGCGGGATCGCGGCCATAACCGGAGCGCCATTGATGCCCCGTCCGCGCGTACTGGTCGTCACGGATGAGCGAGACGGCCGAGGCGATCCACGCCACCTTGACGACGGAGCGGTACGACGTGGACACCGTCGGGCTCGGCGAAGACGCCCTCGAGCAGTTCGCCCAGTGGCACTACGATCTCCTGATCTCGAGCATCCGGCTGCCGGATCTCGACGGGCGCGACCTCTTCTTCGCACTGCGTGAGCGATGGCCCTTCGCCTACCCGCGCGTCATTTTCCTCGTCAGGGCTGGCGCACCGATCCCGCCGCGCGCCCGGGGCCTCACGGGGTCCGGGGCGCCGGTCCTCCCGGTGCCCTTCGCGCCCGCGGCGCTGCGCGACATGGCCCGCCGAGCGCTGGGCGTCCTCTGAGCCCGGAGCGAGCGTGGCTGAGAGACGAAGACGTAGCGATTGAGAACGCGGCGGGCCACTGGCCCGCGCGGTGCTATTCGGCTAGGATAGCGCCCGCCATGCTCTCCCGCGCCCAAGAGGCTCGGGTCCGAGAGATCCTCGGGAATCA
>Ga0207684_10003857_pt1 | contig 14425 bp, 11 predicted proteins | sample KBSK5501metaG_FD_184342 | JGI IMG/M metagenome (GOLD analysis project Ga0207684, IMG submission 184342) | Corn, switchgrass and miscanthus rhizosphere microbial communities from Kellogg Biological Station, Michigan, USA - KBS K5-50-1 metaG... | ecosystem: Host-associated > Plants > Roots >...
GAACTCCAGAGGGAATCCTTCCGGAGTGTGTTCACCTTGCCACAACGTGTTTGGCAGCCCACACGCTGCGACTTTCCACCTCCTCGTAACCCGCGCCTAATCAGTGCCTTCTGTTATGGCTGCTCCCATGCGATCTCCCTGGCGGAGGCAACACAGGAGGAGAATATGACGCAACTTAATTTGTCCGACAGGCACTCAACGACGGCGCAAGGGTCTTCGAGTGTAAAAGAAAACGGCCGGTCGATCAGCAACCAAATGGTGGGCGCACTGGGCGCGCTCTTGATGTTGGCGGTGGTGATAGGAATTGGTAGTTGCTCCAGAGGGAACAGCAAGCCTGCAGTTGTGGCGCAAACGACGCATCCTGCGGCGCCAATTTCAAACCCCGTCCCTCAGGCGACGCCGACGCCTGCTCCCAAACCAATGCAGGCCAAATCCAGAAAGCGACGGGCGGCAACGCTTTCGTATGTCAATCGAGAGTACGGAATCTCGTTCAGCTTTCCCAGGCAATATCGCCTGATGTCTGGCGATGAGGCACAGTTGAGCTGGGGTGATCTGGGGCCGTTCCAGATGGATTTTGTTCATCCGGGTGGAGTGACACTGGCCGCGGTGGAGTTGCCGGATAACTCCTATCCAGGGACGGATCTCAAGTCCGCGTTTGTCAATGTCAGCGTGAATTCGGGCATGACGTCAGAAGCATGTACCCAGTTCGCGTTTCCGGAGCCGAGCGTCGGAGCTGTGCCGTCATCAAAAGATGCAGCTGCGAAAGTAAAGATCGGCGCCCTTGAATTCCGTGAAGTTGAAAATTCCACGGCCGCCACGATGAAGCAGAGGGACGCGAAGTACTATCACGCCTTCAGCAACGGGGCTTGCTATGAATTTGCCCTGGGCATCGAGACCGAAGGTGACGGAAATGTGGAAGGAATCACAACGGTAGATCGCCAAGCAGTGTTTGCTAAGCTGGAGAAGATCCTGGCCACGGTGAAGCTTCAGCCCGCCACAGTCCCGGAAACTGAAACCCCAACTCCGTCAGCGAAGGAAGCGGTGCCGGATGGATCTTCTAATACTCAAGAGCAGAGCGCGATTGACCGCAAGTTTTAGTTTGCGATTACTCCGCTGAGGATTGACCCGGACTGCCGGACGGCGGCAGTCCGGTTCCCATTTTGTGTTTCATCTTTGTCCTGAGGCTTGATCCTGAGGCTGGTAAGTCTTGAATCCTGCGCGTTGCATGCCTTGGATTGCTTCCCGGTTCTTCATGAAGGTATCCCAGACAAAGCTGGTGCGGGCATTTTCCGCCATTAGCAGGGTAATTCCGGTGTCAATGGCAACCACGTCGCTGTCGTACCAGCCTTTCAGCGGGTTGAAGGCATTCACGAATCCGTAGGTGCTCCAGGCCTGGGGGTAACGATTTCGGATGTTGCGCAAGACCCGCATGACCGGTTGCGGCAGAAAGGGCAAAGAACCGCCGGAGGCGCTGGGCACAACTGTCCCGTCAATTGGGCCCATGGCGGGAGGACCGCCCCAGACGACGTAGCCTTTGTCCGAATCGGATGCGGTGATACCCCAGAGATCGTCGCTATAGCCGGGAAACTGTTTTGCCAGCTCGATACAGAAACGGCGATGCACGTCGGTGGCAATAGCGGAGTTCTGAAAGTAATCCGCGTAGCGGTCGCGTTTGCCGCGGAAATCGAAAAAAGCCTGAGAATACTGGTGCACGAACAACGGGGCGAACGAGCCGATGTAGCGCAGGCCGTCATATTCAAAGATGTTTCGCTTCCAGGCATCCCAGGTTTCTGCCTTAAGGGGATGGGAAGAGGAGCCCATGCCCAGCAGATACATCATCATTAATTCGCTGTAGTAGTCCCAGCGGTAGGGCAGGAAGCCGACTTCGGGCAGCCATCCGTGGGGCAAGAGTGTGGTGTCTTCCGAGAGCCAGGTCCAGTCCACGCGGCTGAAAATGTCGTGGCACAGCTGGCGAATTTCGGAATTCTCGAAGTGCTGGCGGCAACACAGGATTCCGCACAGCAGCAGTGCCGTGTCGACCGAGGAAATCTCCGAATCCCAGATTCTTTCTCCGGTATTGACGTTGGCGAAGTGGTAGAAAAATCCTCGATGGTTGGGCAGCGTTTTCCAGAGAAAGCGCAATGTGTTCAGTACCCGGGTCCGTGCCTCGGACAGTGAAATGAAGCCGCGCTTTTCTCCGATGCAGAGCGCGGAGAGGCCAAAGCCGGTGGCTGCGGTACTGGCCACGACCGCGTTATCGGTGGACGCCCGGCGCGCGTTGCACCGGTCCTTGACCAGGCCGGTGAGTGGATTGGTCTGCTCCCAGAAGTAGCAAACCGTGGTTCTCTCCAGTTCGTCGAGAAACTGGTCATCATCCGGCGAAAGAAACGTCTTGACCGGCGGAGGCGCAGGACGAGTGTGCTGCTCCGGTGTGGGCAGCAAGTAAGAAGCGAATCCCGATTTTGCCAACGGCAGGCCAATCCCCAGGCCGGCTAACTGTCTGAGCAACTTCCGGCGGGAGCGGCTTACAGGGCCAAGCTTCCGGTCATCCAACGGACCATCCACCTGACAAATTTAAATGATCCCGGGCTGAGGAAGGATTATGGAGCACAAACGAGGGTAACAGGCATGGTTACACCGGCTGAGTCTAAAGACCTTGACGAAACAGACTGGGAGACTAAAAATCTGGTCTACAACCAGGCATCGTAGAATGTTCGGTGAGGGTGTCGGGATGAGCGGCAGACGGAAGCTGATAGTTGGGGCGGCTGCAATCGTGGCGGCGGGAGCGATTGTCGCCGGGGTACTGTTGATCCGTCCTCACACCCGGCCCATGTCGCTGGGCGGCGCGGTGATCCGGCAGGACGCCGACCCCAAGAAAGAGCTGCCGATCGCCGACGTCGAAGTTGCGGCGGTTTCCAATGGTTCGGTGATTGGCGACGGCAAGTCGGATGCGTCCGGTTTTTTCACCATTGTGTTGAGGACCAGGCTCTGGATCGGCCGGCCCGTCATGCTGCAATTCCGGCATCCGGATTACCAGCCGCTCGACCTGCGTGACTTCGTCGGCGACAAAGTGTACGTGGCCAAGATGGTGCCTGTTCCCCATGAAGCCCGGGCCACCAATCGCTCCGATATCGTGGTATCCAAAAACGTGCTGGTGCGGTATTCCATCAAGACTACAACCGCGGCCAACGTGGGCAGTGCGGTAAGAGCCTTCGAAGTAGCGAACGCCGGGAATGTGCCTTGCAAGAAGCAACCTCCATGCTCACCCGACGGAAAGTGGAAAGCTTCGATGGGTTCTGAGTCCCTTGATGCGGGAGAGGGCAATGAATTCCGTAATGCCAGGACTTCGTGTATAGCGGGGCCCTGCCCTTTCACCAAGATCGAGGACGAAGACTTGTCGCAAGGCGGTCGCACGCTCAAGGTGTCGGCGCGCAATTGGTCGGATACCGCCACATTCCTGGTGGAGGCGGAGGTAGTTCATCCCATGGTCAGCGATATGGTACGCACGTCCTACCCGGTGATTTTCGGTCAGGCGCTGAATTTTACGATGCCAGGGGCGGCGGAAGGGGTCACAATTCAGGCCGAAGTCAATGGAGAGGCGATTACTTTCCCGCTGGGGCCAAATCTTTACTTGAGCTGGGCGGATTGCAATGCCCGCGTCAACAGGGACCAGACGAAAGTATATCGCTGCGAGCTCAAACCGGGGTATCGATTTCCGTAACACACTCAGCGGCGGGTTTGAGTAGCGCCGGCATTCTCTTGACTGCGTTCCGGGCCGGTCTGCCGGGTGGCTCCGGCATCCGGAGACTAGGACTCATCTGGTTGTCGTGATCGCATTATAAAAGGGCGTCCCTTTTGGAGCAGGTTGTGATCGTTCGCATCATCACATTTCTGCGGATTTCTGGAAAACAAGTTTTTCAACTGCCACAGGCGTTTACACCAATCATCCGGCATGGCAATTGGCGAGAGCTTCCAAGCTAACGCCCTTTACGGGAGCGGGCGATCGCCTCTCTGGCTTCGCTGTCGGCGGTGCGGCGGCGTTCGGTTTCGCGCTTGTCCCACAGTTGCTTTCCCCTCGCCAGCGCGAGTTCAACTTTAACCCGGCCGCTTTTGAAGTACATGCGAGTCGGGATAAGAGTGAGCCCTTTTTGCTGTGTCTTGCCGATGAGCTTTCGAATTTCCTCTTTGTGGACCAGCAGCTTGCGGGTGCGCAGAGGTGCGTGGTTGAAGATGTTGCCGTGGTCGTAGGGTCCGATGTGGCAGTTCAACAGCCAGAGTTCTCCATCTTTGAGCAGCCCATAAGCGTCTTTGAGGTTGGCGCGGCCGGCGCGGACCGATTTGACTTCGGTCCCAGTCAGGGCAACGCCGGTTTCAAATTTTTCCAGCAGGAAGTAGTTATGGGACGCAACCCGATTGACCGCGGCATCGCGCTCGCCCGCCGCAGTGGGATCGCGGTGTGGGTTCTTCTCCGGCTTTGGCTTGGTCTGATGTGCTGTCTGGCGGGCCATGGCGGTAGTTAGGTTATCTCACACGACGACGAAAGCGTCGAGTGAGGGCACCTGTGTCCTTCGGTCTTGCATCCGACTGGGTAGACAAGCGCAAGGCCCGAACCCGACAGTGCAGAGTGCCAGCGTCCCAAATCGGGAGCAGAACGGGGCCTTCCGGGTAACGCTGTTGGGACTAAGACCAATGAGTTTAACTGCTACCACAGCAGTCACTTCCAACGCTAAGGAGCGATGCTATAATCAGCCAGCTTACGTCTCCATCAGACCATATTCAGCGGCCTCGCCCGGGGTCTTTCGCCGATCCCCCGGGGAAGACTGCCTGCGAGGGACCAGTGAAGACACGCCTGATTCGCCCGGCAGCTATCGTGTTGCTCGTCGTGGCCGTTACCCTGCCCATCGGCGCCGCCGACAGTGCCAAGTCCTTGTACAACAAAGGCAAGGACGCCGAGGCTCGCCAAAATTATGAAGCGGCCTACGACTTTTACCGGCAGGCCTACGACCAGAAACCCAAGGATTTGGCCTACCGGTCGTCCTACGAGCGGACCCGATTCCTGGCCGCCGCCTCACACGTGCATCGTGGGCAATTGTTGCGGGAAGCAGGCAAACTGCAGGAGGCCCTGGGCGAGTTCCAGAAGGCAGCAGAGATCGATTCCTCCAGCTTTATCGCGCAGCAGGAACTCCGGCGCACACAGAAGTTGATTGATGCGGGCAACGCGCCGCCACCACCGGGTGCCGTGGCTTCGCCGCCTGCGGGTCTGCAAAAGCGCGTGCAAGAAGCGCAAGGGCCGGTCGACCTGGCCGCCATCTCGAACATCCCCATCACCCTCAAGCTAACCGAAGATACCAAGGTGATCTATGAAACTGTAGGCAAGCTCGCGGGAATCAACGTGTTGTTCGACCCGGACTACACTTCGCGGCGGGTGAAGATCGAACTGAACGGGGTCACGCTGCAGGAAGCGCTGGAGATCATCGCACTCGAGTCCAAAACGTTTTGGCGGCCAGTGACGCCCAATACCATTTTTGTCGCTTCGGATAACCCGGCGAAGCGCAAGGAAGTTGAACAGAGCGTAATCAAGACGTTTTATTTGGCCAATCTGTCGCAGCCGACGGAGTTGCAGGACGTGGTGAATGCCCTACGGCAAATCCTGGAAATCTCCCGCATCCAGCCCCTGCCGTCGCAGGGAGCCCTGGTGGTGCGCGGCACTCCCGACCAGATTGCGCTGGCGGAAAAACTGGTAGGCGATCTCGACAAGGCTCGTCCGGAGGTGATCGTGGAAGTGGCGATCATGCAGGTGAGCCGCGACAAGACGCGGAATCTGGGAATCAGTCCGCCGACCAGCGCCACGGTGGCGTTGCAGAACAATCTGAATACCACAACCAGCTCGAGCAGTGCGAGCAGCTCCAGCACTTCGAGCAGCTCCAGCACTTCTGGCACCGCGAACCAGATCAACCTAAACCGGCTGGGCAACCTGAACGCGACCGACTTTACAGTTACGATTCCGGCGGCTACCGCCACGGCGCTGTTTGGCGATAGCAGCACCAAGCTGATCCAGAACCCACAGATCCGCGCCGTGGATGGACAGAAGGCATCGCTCAAGATCGGCGATCGGGTACCTGTGGCGACCGGCTCGTTCCAGCCAGGTATTGGCGGTGTGGGTATTAATCCACTGGTAAACACGCAGTTTCAATATCTAGATGTTGGCGTGAATATTGACATCACACCCAAAGTGCACGCCGCCCGCGAAGTTACGCTGAAAGTCTCGATGGACATATCCTCGGTGACCGGGCAGTCGAACATCGGCGGCATCAGCCAGCCCATCATCGGCCAGCGGAAAATCGAGCATGAAATTCGCCTCAAAGAAGGAGAAGTGAACATTCTCGGCGGAATATTGGAAAACCAGGATATCCGGTCGCTGAACGGCATTCCCGGGTTGGCGCAGATTCCGATCCTGAAATACCTTTTTGCCCAGAGCAACGTCGAGCACAAGGAAAACGAGATTGTCTTTGCGCTGATTCCGCACATCATCCGGGCACGCGATGTAACCGATCTGAACGAAAAAGCTTTGGAGGTAGGAACGGCGTCGGCCATCGGGTTGCGGCGGGCCAGCCAGACACCGCCAGTTGTGCCGGGCAGTGACAGTTCCGCTCCGGCGGCCGCGGCGCAGCCTCCAGTGGCCCAGGCCCCGGCGCAAGTTCCGCCACCGGCCGCGGGTGCGGCGAGTTTCGCGTTCGATCCAGTCAGCGCTACGCAACCCGTCGGTTCTACGTTCGCGGTGAATGTGCTGTTAAGGGGCGCGCAGAATGTCTATTCGGTGCCCTTGCAGGTGAGCTACGATCACAAGGTTTTGCAGGTAGTGAACGTGTCCAACGGAGGTCTGCTCTCGCAGGACGGCCAAGTAGTGGGGATAGTGCATCGCGATGATGACTCGACCGGGACCTTGCAGATTTCAGCGACGCGGCCGCCGGGAGCGAATGGCATATCCGGGCAAGGTGCGGTAGTAACCCTGACCTTCCTCGCCAAGGGGAGCGGACAGTCCGCGTTGACCATCTCGAAAGGTGGCGCGCGTGATCCAGCGATGCAGGCAATGCCTGTGGCTGGAGCGGTGGCCACGATCACGGTGCAGTAGAGAAGCAGGAATCACACACAGTGGCGGTCTTGGCCTCTTTACGTTTGGCTTTTGGTTCTCTGTTCTTGGCGAAGTTCCTGGCGGGTTTTGCGGTCAAGCGCTTGTAACCGTAGGCTTGCGAAAACCGCTGGTTCGGTTTCCGAGAGCCTAAAGTCCAGGCTGTTTTCGGCGATAATACCCTATGAAGTCCGCCGTTCTGAAACGCACCTCCGGACCCGGGCTTGGTGGATTCACGCTCATTGAATTGATCGTGGCCACAGCCATCCTTGTGATTTTGACCGGGCTGGCGGTACCGCTGGCGCGGGTGGCAATCAAGCGGGAAAGGGAGCGCGAGTTGCGGCACAATTTGTGGGAGTTGCGGGACGCGATCGACCGTTACAAAGACGCCGCCGACCGCGGGGCATTCCAGATCAAGGTGGGCAGCGAAGGCTATCCGCCCGATCTCGAAACGCTGGTGAAGGGCGTGGACGTGGGCGGCAAGAAGGTGCGCTTCCTGCGCCGAATTCCCACCGATCCGCTGACCAATACTACGGAATGGGGGCTTCGTTCCATGCAGGATGATCCCAGCTCGGACTCCTGGGGCGGACAGAACGTATTCGATGTGTTCACCAAAGCGCAGGGCATAGGGCTGGACGGCACGGAATATAAGGACTGGTAGCTCAGGACTGATAGATGACGAGCCTCGGGAACAAGCGGGATCGCGGATTTACTCTGATCGAGTTGATGATCGTTATTAGCATGATACTGATCTTGGTGTCGATCTCGGTTCCTGTCTATAACCAGTCCATCCTGCGGGCCAAGGAGTCAGTGCTCAAGCAGGACCTGTTCCAATTGCGTTCCTTGATTTCGCAATACACACTGGACAAGCAGAAAGCGCCACAGTCGCTCGACGACCTGGTGCAAGCGCAATACATCAAGCAAATCCCGATCGATCCCATGACGGGTAGCAACAGCACCTGGACCGTGGATCAGGAAGATTCGCTGATGTCGGTGGATCAACAGGATCCCGGAATCAGCGATGTGCACAGCGGGGCGAGCCAGACGTCGAGTGATGGCACAGCTTATACCACCTGGTAAGCCAGCATTTCGTTCTCGCGGCCGGGCCTTGGATCGTCCCCCAGAGGACTTGAATTTACGGCAACATTGTCTGCCGAACTGCTTTCGGGCGGCGCTGTACACTACCCTATTGGGCATCCGGCCCGGATGCAGTGCGGGACGCTTTAGGGGCTACGGTATTTGGTCAGTTGTGGGCAAGCTGTCGTAATGCAGCCTTTGCTGGCAGCATAGCCTTTGTCGCGGCGATCGGCGCCTGGGTGAGCAGTTCGATAATTGCCTGGTTGTTCGCCGGTGCTCTCGCCGTGGCCGTCATTCCTTTTACGTTGCTCATCATTCTGCTTGTCAATAAGCAGTTGCTCGACCGTCGCTGGATCGCAACTCGGATGCCGCGCGACAGCTTTTGACCCGGTGGGGAAGATTGCACGCGGTGCGGACAGTGCTAGGTAGGGCGGCGTTTGCGGTCTTCTTGCTATTGCGGTGAGATCCAGTTCTGAAGAGGATGGCGGAGCGGAAACAGTGATGGGCTAGGCATTTGAACACTTCACTTGGGCAACCCATTTGAACACTCCCAGCCAAAAGCACTAACATCAGAACATGCCCGTTGAAACCGACATTACCCCATCAACTTACACCCCGATTCGCGCACCGCGGGGAACTGTGATCACATGCAAGGGCTGGCAGCAGGAAGCCGCCATGCGCATGCTGATGAACAATCTCGATGAGGAGGTTGGAGAGCGCCCGCAGGATTTGGTGGTTTATGGCGGGACAGGGCGAGCGGCGCGGAGTTGGCAGGCCTATCACGCGATCGTCGCGTCGCTCAAGAATCTGGAAGATGATGAGACGCTACTGGTCCAATCGGGCAAGCCAGTAGGCGTGTTCAAGACCCACGAATATGCGCCACGCGTGCTGATCGCAAATTCTAACCTGGTGGGGCACTGGTCCAACTGGGAAAAGTTTAATGAACTGGAACGCGCCGGGCTGATGATGTATGGCCAGATGACGGCGGGCTCGTGGATCTATATCGGTTCGCAGGGAATCGTTCAGGGAACGTTCGAAACCTTCTCGGCGGCTGGAGAGAAGCATTTCGGCGGCGATCTGTCGGGCAAGCTGATCGTCAGCGGCGGTATGGGCGGAATGGGTGGAGCGCAACCGCTGGCGGCAACCATGACCGGGGCAGCGTTTCTGGGGATTGACGTTGATGCAGAGCGCATCAAGAAGCGGCTGAAGACCGGTTACTGCGACTTCATGGTCACGACGCTCGATGAAGCTCTGCGCATCTTGAAGAATGCCGTACGCAAGAAAGAAAATGTTTCCGTCGGGCTGGTGGGGAATTGCGCCGATATTATTCCGGAACTCGCCGAGCGCGGCGTGCTGCCCGACATCCTGACCGATCAGACGTCGGCCCACGACCCGCTGAATGGCTACGTACCGAACAGGATGTCCTTGGCAGAAGCGCTGGAGCTGCGCCAGCGCGACCAACACGCCTACCAGGAGCGCTCGCTGGATGCGATGGCGCGTCACGTGGAAGGCATGTTGCGCCTGCAGAAAATGGGCGCGGTGACCTTTGATTACGGAAATAATATCCGGACATTTGCTTTCCAGCGCGGAGTGAAGAACGCGTACGATTTTCCCGGTTTTGTGCCTGCGTATATCCGGCCGCTGTTCTGTGAGGGGCGAGGGCCGTTTCGCTGGGTGGCGTTGTCGGGCGATCCCTCGGACATTGCCGTGAGCGACGATCTGGTGCTGGAACTCTTTCCAGACAACCGTATTCTGCGCCGCTGGATTGAGCTGGCCCGAAAGCGAATCAAATTTCAGGGACTGCCGGCGCGCATCTGCTGGCTAGGCTACGGCGAGCGTGCGCAATTCGGGCTGGCGATGAACAATCTAGTAAAGAGAGGCAAGATCAAGGCTCCGATTGTAATCGGGCGCGACCACCTCGATTGCGGGTCGGTGGCGTCGCCTTTCCGCGAAACCGAGCGCATGAAGGATGGCAGCGACGCGGTAGCCGATTGGCCGCTGCTTAACGCTTTATTGAATACGGCGGCGGGCGCTTCCTGGGTTTCGATCCACAACGGCGGCGGCGTAGGCATTGGTTATTCGCTGCATGCCGGCCAGGTGACAATCGCCGATGGCACGGAGATGATGGCCAAACGAATCGAGCGCGTACTGACCACGGATCCGGGGATGGGCGTTATTCGCCACGTGGATGCGGGATATGACGAGGCGAAGGAGTTCGCGAAGAAGACGGGCGTGAAGGTGCCGATGGGGAAGTAGCTGTCAGCTTTCGGCTCCGACCGTCCCCACACGGTCACTGCTAAACTAGCCCCTGCGTGAACTCACCGACGAAACACGAGTCATCCCCCGATCGCGCGTTGCTGCTCATCAACATTGGCCAGTTGCTTACGCTGCGGTCTTCTTCAGGAAACTCCAGCCCACGCCGCGGTCCTGAACTCCAAGATCTAGGCATCATCAAAGATGGCGCAGTGCTGTGCCTGGGGAAGAAGATTGTCTCAACGTGTAAAACCAAAGACGCGCTGCGCGATCCCTGGACCAGGAAGAATCGCAAAAAAATTATTGAGATCGATTGCGCGGGCCAGGTTGTCCTGCCCGGATTTGTGGACTCCCATACCCATCCGGTGTTCGTGGCGCCGCGGCTGGTGGATTTTGAGAAGCGCATCGCTGGCGCGACGTACGAGCAGATTGCCCAAGCAGGCGGCGGGATTCGTTCCAGTCTCGAGAGGGTGCGGAAAGCCGGCATGAAACTGCTGGTGGACCACGTGTTGAACGCGCTCCAGGAAATGGCAGAGCAGGGCACGACCACGGTCGAAGCTAAGTCGGGATACGGGCTGACGGTGGAGTCTGAAATCAAATCGTTGGAGGCGATCCGAAGTGCATCCGCTAAATGGCCCGGGACTGTGATTCCAACCTTGCTTGGCGCACATGTTGTCCCCAAGGAGTTTCAAGGCAGGGCGAAAGAATATGTCGAGCTTGTCTGCAAGCAAATGATTCCGAGAGTGGCAAAGCTGAAGCTGGCACAGTTCGTTGACGTGTTCACCGAACGTGGCGCGTTTACAGCAAAAGACACGGAGAAAATCTTTGAGGCCGCCAAGAATCACGGTCTGGGAGTGCGGGCACACGTCTGCCAGTTGACGGAGACAGTGCTGCAGCCGCTGTTACGTTTCAACGTCGCGTCCTTCGATCACATGGATCACGCAAGCGACGCCGACATCAAGCGACTGACCAAACTCGAAACTGTGGCAACGCTGGTGCCGGGAGCAAACTATTTCCTGGGCTTGGAAGAATTTCCACCGGCACGCAAGTTGATCGATGCCGGCGTGGCCGTGGCGCTGGCCACGGACTACAACCCAGGCTCATCTCCGACGGCCAGCATGCCGTTCGTGCTGTCCCTTGCATGCACCCATCTGAAGATGTCACCGGCGGAAGCGATTGCAGCCGCGACCATCAATGGCGCCTGGTCCCTGCGATTGCAGGAGTGGAAGGGATCTATCGAACCGGGAAAAGACGCGGACCTCGCGGTCTTCGACGTCCCCGACTATCGGGAGACCGCCTACTGGATAGCATCAAACCGATGTGCGTTCGCGGTTCTCAAGGGCGTGGTGACGGCAAGACCGCGCAATTGTGCAGAAGCCGCCCATCCAGGCTGAAGCGGGAAAAAAACCTTGCGAATATATACCACTGACGGATAACGATCCGAAGTGGCTACGATTTGAGCGAACTTCGCTCCGTTGTTATAATCGTGCCTGTTCCAAACGCTTTCAGCGTCCTGACTGCCTGAATTGACTGGCAATTCCGTCGAGATCCCACTCGCCAGACGAGGCGCACCCACGCCGGCAGACAAGCTGTGAGCCAGAAAATGTGGCCAGGTAGCTCAGGTGGTAGAGCGCAGCCCTGAAAAGGCTGGCGTCGGCGGTTCAACTCCGTCCCTGGCCACCACATTTCAAAGCACTTATTCCAACCGTGCCTTATTTCTCAGTCCGCTCTCAGTCCGCTGTCGCGGAAGGCGAAAATGTCGATCACGGGAAGTGATTGATTGTCATGAGCTTGTCCCCACTCACTTGTCCCTCAGTCCGCTTTCAGTCCGCTTTGGTCGGGGGCGTGGCTGAGAATCGCGGCTAACATTTCTCCTGCAGCAACCATACGATCCTGGCTGACGGCATGCGCATAAAACTGGAGCGTCAGTTTGACATCGCTGTGGCGAAGCAATGTCTGCACGGTTTTCGGATCGGTTCTGGCGCGAATCAGGAATGATGCCAGACTGTGGCGAAGATTGTGAAAACCGAACCGGCGTGGATCAGCTTCCACCATTCGTCCGTTCTCGTCCCGATGTGACGAAAGAATTCCAGCCTTCGCCGCGGCTGGCCGCAAATGGTCTTCGACGAGCATATTGGCCACGCGCGGCTGTTTGCCCTTCGACCGGAGAGAAGGAAAGACCCAGTCCGTCGGCTTCGGATACGGTGTCGACCGGTTCCAGCAGAACATAAACTCAGCTAGTAACGGATGCAGCGGGACGGGCCCCTTTGAAGCTTTGGTCTTGGGCAAGCCTACTTGACCGCACGTCCAGGTCCGGCGTACGTGGATCATTGCATCAGCGAAGCTGACATCTTGCCACTGCAATCCCAAGCACTCCGATATGCGGAGGCCCGTACCAGCGGCCAAAATCGTCAGAGTGCGTTCCGGGTCTCGTAGGTTCCGCACGATTGCATACGCCTGGCCAGGGGTCAGAATCATTGCTTCGTATCCGCTGGTTGTCTTGCAGCGGACGAAGTGCATGGGATTGGACTCGTAGCGGCGAGGAATCAGCCCGCATCGTTGACCATGGCGATAGACGAGCGACATGACTCGGCGAATTCGATCGAGGGTTGGATTTGCAAGGCCTTCTTCACTCTTCAATTGTTTCAGCCATTGCTCTACTTCCAGCGGTTCTATACCGAGTGCAATCCGGTTGCCCCAACGTGGGAGCGCCCGGTTCTGAAGCACCCGCCCGTATCCGAGGATTGTGGAGTGCGCCTTGGGATTGATTGATTCGGTACGCTCGACCAATTCATGATCAGCATAGTGCAGCGCCAGGTCACCAAAAGTTACTCCGCCTCGCAAATCCACCGGATTGAGTTGCAGATGTAGCCGCTCGACCTCAGCCCGTGCGCTGAGTTCGTCGGGGAAATCTCCCACCGAGCCAATCGCAATCTTGTTCTCCACCCGCTTGCCATCGGCCTTTCGTATGGTGCGGTAGAACAGTACCCAGGTCTCACCGCTGCTGCGCGTCTCTTTCTTTAACCAACCTCGTTGATGCCTGTGCGCCATCGCCGTGCCTCCTTGATTCGCCCTGAGACTCAGATTCTTAATCATTCCGAGCATGGTGCGAAGTGGCGCCCAACCGAAATTCAACTGTCGCGCTGTCGTCAACAGTTTCAACATTTCCAGTCGACAGTTCGTGACCTGCTCCTAGCAACCATTGAAACTCAATCATTTACTGCAATAGAAGGTTTGGCACGAGGGTTGCCTTGTCTGTGATTGATGGAACGGGAATCTCAAAACGGAGATTCGGGTATGGCTCAAATTCAAACCCCACTCTCGTGCCGCGAACATTTCATTCGGTTCCGTTCGTCGAAATTACGGCAATCGCTCTCCAGTCAGGTCACTGCCATCTCGCCTCTTGTTGATCAACTGATGATGTTTGTCAGAAATTGTCGGAAAACAGATGGAAGCGAGCTCGAAATTGAGGCGGCAGTACGAGAAGCCGTTTCTAACGCCATAATCCATGGCAATCACGAGGACCCTTACAAGCGCGTTCGTGTTATGTGCCGATGTAATTCAGATGGAGAGGTCCGGATCACGGTCCGCGACGAAGGGCCGGGATTTAAAAGCGACGCCGTTCCGGACCCGACCTCTCCAGAGAACCGACTGTCCACGCATGGAAGAGGGATATACCTGATGAGGATGCTCATGGATGAGGTCTCATTCGTGAAGGGCGGTTCGGTCGTGCGAATGCGGAAGAAGTCGAATGTCGGCGCCGTTGCTGAGAGGAAAGAGCGGAATGATGAGTAAATTCGCACCCCTCGGCGTGGCGGCGGCCATGCGATCGGATGCATGGTTCCGATCGAGGGTCCGTGAATTCGGCGGTCCGTCGTAGCGGGATGGGACACAACGAACGGGGAGACAATTCAGTTCGAAGTTTGAAACATCGGAGGAACAATGGAAGACTTACACGGAAAGTGG
>Ga0207684_10003859_pt1 | contig 14412 bp, 17 predicted proteins | sample KBSK5501metaG_FD_184342 | JGI IMG/M metagenome (GOLD analysis project Ga0207684, IMG submission 184342) | Corn, switchgrass and miscanthus rhizosphere microbial communities from Kellogg Biological Station, Michigan, USA - KBS K5-50-1 metaG... | ecosystem: Host-associated > Plants > Roots >...
TGACCGATTCACGTTGGACAAGCTTCTGAATCGATTACGAAACTGAGCGGGAGATCCGATCACGAACAACACTAACTTCGATAGCGTGAACGCTCCGCGTAATATGGGAGTCGAGACAGGCGGCTGTCCTCATACGGCGATTCGGGAGGACGCTTCCGTGAACCTCACCGCCATCGAGGACATGAACCAGAAATTTCCACATGCAGAATTATGTTTTATCGAGTCGGGTGGCGATAATCTTGCGGCAACCTTCAGCCCCGAACTGGCCGACTTGACGATCTATGTGATCGATGTCGCGGAAGGTGAAAAAATACCTCGCAAGGGTGGCCCTGGTATTACCCGCTCCGATCTTCTCGTTATAAACAAGATAGATTTAGCTCCTCTGGTAGGTGCAAACCTTGCGGTCATGGAAGCGGATGCGCTGAGAATGCGCGTAAAGCGACCCTTCGTTTTTACGAATTTGAAGAGCGGCGAAGGTGTCGATCAAATCGCAAAGTTTGTCATCGAGAAGGGCGGATTAGCAAAGGCGGCTGCGTCTTCGCGCGATCTCTCGATGGAGAACCTTTATTTCTTGCAGCAGGAGTCCGATACCTTCACCAGACAGGGAGAAGTGTAAATGGGGATTATCTCACGAGGCTTTTCCGGTCGACGCAGCGCGGCAGATGTAAAGCTGCCGCCAGGGCAGTACCTCACTACTGACTTCCCCGTTTTGTCCGCAGGACCGACGCCACACGTGCCACTCGATCGCTGGGAATTTGTGATCGACGACGGCACGAATGTTCTGCGGAGATGGGACTGGAAGTCGCTTCGTGACTTGCCTACCGAGACCTTCACGGTTGATCTGCACTGCGTCACGCGATGGTCGAAGCTGGGAACATCTTGGGAGGGCGTTTCCCTCGACACCATGCTTGGAGATGTGAAGACAGACGCTTCTTACGCAATGGCGCGTTCATACGGTGACTACACCACTAACCTGCCTTTGAACGACCTCAGGAACAGGCAGGCGTGGATCGCGTTCCGCTTTGACAACAAAGATCTTGCACCGGAACACGGCGGACCTGCACGGCTTCTTGTCCCCCATCTGTATTTGTGGAAGAGCGCCAAGTGGGTGCGGGGTATTACGCTCATGCACCAGGACAAACCCGGCTTTTGGGAGAGTCTCGGCTACCATATTTATGGGGACCCATGGCGGGAGCAGCGTTATTCGGGCGACGAATGATGTGGCGAGTCGGAACAGTGGTTGCTCTACAGGACGAAACGGCGACGGCACGGACGATCACACTCAAGGTTCCAGATTGGCCTGGTCACATCGCGGGCCAGCACGTTGACGTGCGTTTGACGGCCTCGGATGGATACTCTGCGGTTAGATCATACTCTATCGCCTCTGCGCCGAACGCTGAAAAGCGCGTTGAAGTAACCGTCGAACGACTGCCTAACGGCGAAGTCTCGCCCTATCTCACACAAGAACTCGCAGTCGGCGATCGCTTGGAGTTGCGAGGTCCGATCGGTGGCTGGTTCGTGTGGTGCACTCAACAAACTGAGCCGATCCAGCTCATAGCAGGGGGGTCCGGCATTGTTCCGCTCATGGCTATGATTCGCTCGCGTGCGTCGACGGGCAGTACCGCGCCGTTTCGATTATTGTATTCCGTGCGCGAACCCGGAGCGGTTTTTTACCGCGATGATCTCCTAGCGCTATCAGATTGCTACAATAAAGTGAGCCTTACCTACGCGTACACACGAATTCCTCCGAAGGATTGGCCGCGACCGCCCGGCCGCATCGACGGCGCTCTGATCGCGGACGTGACCTGGCCCTCAAATCTTGCCCCCACTTGCTACGTTTGCGGCCCTACACCATTCGTAGAAAGTGCTGCTGGCTTCCTTAGCGCCTCTGGCAACTCCGCTGACAAGATCAGGACGGAGCGTTTTGGACCCACGGGAGACCGGAAATGAACTCACATACCTACGACTACGACTATATTGACGGTAACGCTGCTGCCGGTGAATTGAGCAACATATTTGCCATGGATGTTACAGTTGCGGAGGGACAGTGTGCGCACTGCGGCGCAATAAAGCGCTTTGCTGAGGCACATGTATACATGCAAGGTCCCGGTCTCGTGGCGCGGTGCTCCGTTTGTCAGCACGCACTCCTTCGTTTTGTAACTGCTCGCCAGCGCGTGTTCCTTGATCTGCGTGGCTTAACATGTTTGATCCTCGATACATCACAACTCGTCGAGTCCGGCCGATAGCTCTGATTCTCAGAAAGCTTGGTTTCGCTGCTTTCTGGCCGGAGGCAGGAGAATTAATGGGTAACGTTCAGGTCGCAATGCTGGCAGGGGCGCTTTATACGCTATTACGAGACGCTGTGTTCACTCATCCGACCATGAGTGAGAGTTTGGGAATGTTGTTTGCCCGCGTGCCCAACCGACGCTACCGGCTGCGGAGAAACGCCAATACATGTCAGTCAGCTCGTAAGGACTAGGCCAATGATCGGAATGACCAGAGCTAATGCTGTTAACGCGTTTGGCAACTTACGTTTCCATTGGCCGGAGTATCTGATGGAAGCTGGTGAGCTTGGTTTGTACATGTTCTCTACATGCGCAATCGCAACCTTGTTACAACATCCTGCTTCACCGGTCCGACATGTTATCGCTAACAGCTTCTTTCGCCGGGCCGTGATGGGATTAGGCATGGGCGCCACTGTTGTCGCGATTGTCACCTCACCTTGGGGTAAGCAGTCCGGAGCTCATTTCAATCCGGGCGTAACGCTCACGTTTTATCGATTGGGAAAGATGGACTTCTCAGATGCGGTATTCTACGTTGCCGCGCAACTCATTGGTGGGATTAGCGGTGTCGTGATCGCTACATATCTGCTGCTGGGTGCGCCGGGTGACCCCGCGGTACGCTATGCGGTGACAATTCCTGGCAGGTATGGCAACGCTGCCGCCTTTGTCGCAGAAATGACGATTTCTTTTATTCTGATGATTACGGTCCTGTTCGTGTCCAATCGTAAAGACGTCGCACGATACACACCGTACTTTGCCGGCGCACTGATCGCGATATATTGGACCTTCGAATGGCCGCTGTCCGGGATGAGCACGAACCCGGCACGAACACTTGGTTCGGCGTTTTCTGCCAACTATTGGCACGCGCTTTGGATCTATTTTACCGCGCCCCCGTTAGGCATGCTAGCCGCCGCCGAGATTTTTCTCAGGGTTCGCGGAGGGGTAGGTCCCATTTGCGCGAAGCTGCACCACGCGAATAACAAGCGCTGCATATTCCACTGCGGATATCGAACAATGCCCTCGCAATTCTTAGGTTCTTCTAACAGGACTACTTTAGCAAAATAAATATGCAAATTGGAATGATTGGCCTTGACCGGATGGGTGGAAACATGGCGCGACGCCTGACTAAGGGCGGGCATCAATGCGTTGTGTTCGACCGAAACCGGGAAAACGTTAATACACTCGCGAAAGAAGGTCCAGCGCCGGCCTACTCGCTCGAGGAACTCGGTCTGCCGCACATCCTGGAAAACACCTCGGACGAACTATCCCCGAGAACAACCAAACCACGTACCAGAAAGAACATCACAATGAAACGAATCCGAACTCTAAAACCAGTCGGGCTGCCGCGCTTCGTCTACGCCCTTATTGTTTGCGCACCGCTTGTCGCCACTCTCGGCGTGGGCTCAGTGATGGCCGCTGACAACAATGCTAAGATTACGCTCGTCTACGAGCACGCTCTGCCAAATGTGCCGGGCAAAAGTATCAAGGGTGTGCTCGTCGAATATGGTCCCGGAGGTTCATCGCCAGCCCACACGCATCCCAAGTCAGCTTTCATCTACGCAACCGTTCTCGAGGGAGCGATCCGAAGTTCGGTCAATGATGGTCCGGTCGTTATCTATCGCACCGGGCAGAGCTTCTCCGAGATGCCCGGTGACCGGCACAGCGTTAGTGAGAACGCGAGCAAGACCGAACCCGCCAAGCTGCTGGCCGTGTTCGTGGTCGATACGGACGAAAAGGAACTGACGACGCCGTACGAAAAATGAGACGACGGATCGCAAATGAACACACCGATTCGTATTCTCGGTATCGCTGGAAGCTTGCGGCGCGGATCATACAATCGCGCAGCCCTGCGGGCTGCAGCTGAACTTGCGCCCAAAGGCGCAACTGTTGGAACGTTCGACCTTGATGGCATTCCGCCGTTTAACCAGGACGAGGAGCAGAATCCACCGGCCAAAGTCACGCAGTTGAAAAGACGGATACGCGAGGCGGATGCGATTCTGTTTGTGACGCCGGAATACAATTGGTCCGTGTCCGGTGTATTAAAAAATGCAATTGATTGGGCTTCGCGTCCCCACGGCGACACTGCCTGGAATGGCAAACCGGCCGCGATCATGGGTGCATCCACAGGAGCCATCGGCACCGCGCGTGCGCAAAATCACCTGCGGCAGATTCTCGTGTATCTCAACATGTTCCCAATCAACCAGCCCGAGGTCCTGATCAGCCACGCCATGGACCGCTTTGATCAGGAAGGAAATTTAACAGACGTGCCTACGAGGGCACACATCATCGGACTTCTGCAGAGTCTCATGGACTGGACCCGGCATATCGGACTGAAATGACTGAGGCCGTACGGATCGGAGAGATTTGTTCAAATCGAGCACGAGAAACTAGAGAGAAGTTTGCATGAAATTGTGAGAACCAAGTGAGAGCTGCACGAATAGCCGAATACGGACCTCCGAGCGTAATTCAAGTCGCAAAGATCTAACCCCGTTTTGTCCGTTCAATCCACTCCAACGGTCGCGGCGTTTTCAGTGGTGAACGCAGTTCTACTGCGGCCGTTCGGGTTCAGCAACTCCGACAAGCTGCTCTGGATTTATTCGCGGCGCGCGGACAATCCGCGCGGGAATTTTTCGTTGCCGGAGTATTGCGATTACCGGGATCAAAACAGTTCGTTCGACGGTTTGGCCGCGATCGCTTCGTTCAATCCAAGCATATCGGACTCGGGTGAACCGGAGCGCATCCAAGGCGTGAAAATGTCGGCGAACGCGTTCAACATTCTCGGCCTGCGCCCATTGATCGGGCGAACGTTGATTGACGCCGACGACAAAAACGGCGCGGAACCGGTGGTGCTGCTCAGTTACGGAGTTTGGGCGCGGCGTTACGCGAAAAATCCCGACGTCATCGGCCGAGCAGTGAACGTGAACGGCGAATCCCGGCAAATCATCGGAGTTTTGCCGAGCAGCTTTGCGCTTCCGAATCTCGACACGGACATCGTTGTTCCGTTGCAACCGGAGTCCGACCCACGCCGCAACGCGCGCAACTCGGTGAATTTTCTGCGCATGGTCGGCCGACTAAAGCCGAACGTCACGCCGCAACAAGCGCACGCGGAGCTCGATTCCATTCGGCAAAATCTGCAGCGCCAATATCCGGACACGAACCCGGGAAAAATCGGATTGACGATCATTCCGTTGAGCCGGCGCGCGGCAACGCGAGCAATGGTAGCCGTAACCGGGAAAATCACTTTGTATCGCGGAAAGCCGGAAATCGTTATCACTTCGCCGCCGTGCGAAAAGTGAGCGAGAAGCTGGAATTGACGAAAGCTGCACCAAAGTTAGTCACCAACCCTTAGAATTGCAGGGTGCAGGCTCAGAAACGCCTTGCTCTCGGAGCGCGAAACTTCGTATAACTGGTCGCGATGAATCGACCAGAAACGGGCCTTTGCGCGCGCGAGAAATAGACGAAAAAATGTTCGCGTTATATTACGAATGTTCGCCTAATCATAGTTAGGTGATTTTCCGCGCAACCAATTATGCTTGCCTCGCGTACTAGCCGGATTGTGTTTGTAGTGTCGCTTATCATTGGCACCCTCTGCGTATTCGCTATTCCGCCTTATCTTTACTTCCAGTTCGACCGTTTCGCAGCTGGCCTTCCGCAGCAGTACGCAGCCTTCGATCCCGACAGATACCTTGCAGGCGTTCCACAGCGCAGCGGGTTTGCCGTTGCTGCCATCACTGCCGCTAAGTTTGCTGTTGGAGTTGTTGTCGTTTGGCTATTCTATGGCGTGGCACACTTCATCCGTGGCGGACGTCCGTCGAGTTAGGTCTTATGCAACCTAGGCTTCAGCATCGAGAGATCAGCGGAGCTTTAGCTGGCGCTTCATTCGTCGCAGTGACGCAGGTTGCCACGCGCGATAAGATCAGCACTGCCCTTTGCATCGCCGTCGTCTTGTTTGCTTTCGTGTTACCATTTTTGCTCCTGTTCTGGCTACGATCGCCCGTTAAGACCGCAGAGTTGGAGGTGCCGGGAGGCGTTGAAGGTTTGGAGTCATTCTCACTCATTGTGCTTCTCGATATCGTTGGATTCGCAGCTTTGTTTTTTCATTTCGGTCTGATTCCGGGCCTGCTTTTCGTGTTCGCTGCATTGCTCGCTATTTGGGTACTGCTTGTCCAAGTCCGATTTTCACGAGCGCTCCTTTGGGATCTTATTCGTCGTTATCCTTCCCTGCCGAAGCGGCTTCTTCAGATTGCTTTGACTGCCATGCGTGGAGGTGAGAGCCACCGTCAGACGTAACAAACCGCTGCAGCCAACCGCTGACCGGGGCGCGAATCACTGAATCGCTCAAATGGTCTATCTAATCGGAGTTAGGCATGATGTTCAGTTCGACCCGGGGCCTCATCGCGCCAAAATTGTTCGGGACAAAAGAGCGTCATTCAAAGCTCACGTTTTGGAAGTCATCGAAACGTTGGGCATCTCAATCTTGGCGGAAGAGTTTAGCGACGAGGCCAAAAGGAAATGGAGAGTGAGCAAATCAACACTTGAGCAGCTAGCAAAGGCCAAGGGAATTGAGCACCGTTTTTGTGACCCGACTTCCGCTCAAAAAAAAAGAGAAAATGGGATTGGAGAATCGGATTCAGATAAGCGGCGACAATTTTGGCTCTCATGCATTCGGGACTGCAAAAGCAGGAACCTACTGTTCGTTTGTGGCGGTAATCACTTCGAAACGTTCGGTAAAGAATTAACCGCAGCAGGGTTCGATGTTAAGTATGGCCCGCGATGGGAAATCAGTGATGAGGAAGTTTGGGCTACTTGGGACCTTTGAAAACCGAATCAGTTATTTCGCCAGACGATCCAGATTTAGAGCCACTTTGGGCTGAGATCGATCTCCTCCAAATTTAACTCAGTGCACGCACGTGCATTGCACAATGTAGCGGCCCGAAACGCAATGAATCATTGCTGCTCGATTATCGGGAATCCGGATTTGCCGTGCGACCGCTGGTTGGGCTCGCAGCTTTACTGATTGTCGGCGTGAGAACCCAGTAGCCTGGCTGAAGCTGGGATCCAATTCGATTGTTTGGCGGATTTGTTGTAACGCCTCGTCGTGATGCCCCGCGCAATCGAGGTTCGATGCGAAGATCGTATTGATGGTGAGGGAAAGCGGATCGAGCTCATGCGCCTTTTTAACTTCGGCCAAGGCTTCGTCGAAGCGTCCCTGCGCTTGCAGAGATTCGCCGAACTGTCTATTGACTCGTCTCAGCTACGTTTCTATTCGAGTATACCAGTTATAATGAAAACACGTTGCTTTGATCACATCGATTTACGAGTAAAAGACATGGAAATCGCAAAAAGGTTCTACGGAAAATTTTTGCCGCAGCTCGGCTTTGTTCAGGAGAGACCGGGCAAGAAGTTCCATGCTTTTTATTCCGCCGGGGGCGACAAGCCGTCGGAATTCTTTTGCTTCACGCAGGACAAAAATCATCGTCCAAACGGCACGCGCATCGCATTCTGGGCAGATACGCGCGAAGAAGTGGATCGGCTTGCGAAGTTGGTGCGCAGGGCGGGCGGCAAAGCGCTCGAAGGTCCGGAAATCTGTGCCGCTTACAGTCGCGGCTACTATGCGTTTTTCTTCGAGGACCCCGAAGGCAATAAATTGGAAATTTGCTGCCGGGAAAGTCCGATCATTGCTGGGTAAGATTTGGCTCGACCCGGGGAAGCGTCAGGCAATCTCTACTGATTGTTGTCGACCACCTGCGCTGCGGGTTTGCTGAATGCGAGCTGTGCGCTGACTTTCTGGATTTGCGATGCCTGTTCTTTTACGGTTGCAGTGAGAGCTGCGATCATCTCTTCCTGCTTTGCGACAGTAGACTTTAGATCCTGCACTGTTCGGTGCTCCTTAAGGAACTCATTGAGCAACATCGCGTTCACTGCTTCGTAGCGCACGGTGTAGACTTGCCCCTTTTCGTCGCGAGCTACTAGATCGGGGTCGACCTTTTCTACTTCCTCAGCCACGAGGCCAAACTGCGGGATACCATCTGGATCGATGTCCTGCTTGTAGCGGAAGGTGACCGGCTTAAGAGCCAGGATGGCTTCGCTCGCTTTGTTCATTGGCTTGATTGCTTCCTTAAAGCGACCAGATGACGAGGTGACCCCCAGCCTCCCACTTGAATTTACCACAACCGGGCTGCCAGTAACTGCTATGCCAGAGATGCCGGCGATAAAGGTGCCATTCTGCGTCCCTTGTTTCCCGATCCGGATCTTGGCTGCCTCACCGGCTACAGCCGCGTTGCCAATATCGATGTTATTGCTGCCGGTGGTGAGATTGCCCCCGGCATTGCTTCCTAACGCAATGTTGTTGTTGCCGCTAGTATTGCCTTTCAGTGCCTGAAAACCTACCGCAATGTTGTCGTGACCGCCGATGTTGTTTTCTAAGGCAAGAAGACCATCAGCGGTGTTGTTGCTGCCGGTGGTGTTACTAAAGAGTGCTTCCAGACCATCGGCTGTGTTATTGTTACCAGTCGTGTTCTTAAAGAGTGCTCCAGCACCCGTGGCCGTGTTCTCAGTCCCGCCAGTGTTATTTAAGAGCGTCTGATCTCCCACGGCTGTGTTGTTACTGGCGGTGTTCTTAGAGAGGGCATTAAAGCCGATGGCAGTGTTGAAGCTGGCGCTGGTGTTGCTAAAGAGCGCGCCAGAACCAACGGCTGTGTTATCGATTGCGTCGGTGGCATTGTTAAAGAGCGCATCAAAGCCAACGGCGGTATTGTCACTGCCATTAGTGTTCGATGAGAGCGCGTCAGCTCCGGTGGCGGTATTGTTGCTGCCGGTGGTGTTGTCGTTGAGCGCACCAGATCCGGTGGCAGTGTTATTAAAGGCTATGTTATTACGGAGCGCAGCAAAACCGGTAGCCGTATTGTCGGTGCCGGTTTGGTTGAACTTAAGCGCAAGAGCACCAATGGCGGTATTGGCGCTGCCGTTTGTTTCGGAATATAGCGTGTTATAACCGATGGCTGTGTCCGAGAGGGCAAAGGTGGCGTTGGTTATATATGTATGCAAAGCACCACTACCCTCGGCGGTGTTCTGATTGCCATAGTCTCCATCCTGCGCTTGAACCGTCTGCGAAAGCACAAGGCAGGCGAAGGCCAGGAGGACCGCAGGAATACCGCGCCGCGAAGACGACCGGCTATCTGACTTTGGTAGGGGAAGAGTTGTAGTTGCGAAGAGAGTCGGATCAGTCATTGGGAGTTCCTTTCTTTCTCCCGGTGTTATCTTTTCAGTGAGGCCTAGATAGGGTCAGGGCTCCCCGGGAGCAGATCGTCCCGCCCCATTCAGGTGTTGTTAACAGCGTGAGCTTATGACAAATTTGCGGTCATTTGTCGAGCCAAATTGCGACCGCAATTACAGTAACGTCGATTCGAGTTCCAGAAAGGCTCTCAGCAGCTGGTCAGGCAAGAACGAAATGTGAAATCAGGCGATTTTTACTCTTTGGTCGCCAAGCCTCGCGCTGCGGTTTTGCTCGCTTCAAGCTGGTCGCTCACCTTCTGGAGGCCCGTAGTGAGAGTTTCAATTTGCCTTTGCTGCTGTGCGATGATTGCATCTTGTCTGTCAGCCTTGGACTCTAATTGCTCGACCTTGCGATGCTCTTTGAGGAACTCATTGAGCAACATCGCGTTCACTGCTTCGTAGCGGACCGTGTAAACCTTGCCATCGGCATCGCGAGCTACTAGATCAGGATTCACCTTTTCCACTTGCTCGGCAATGAGGCCAAACTGCGGGATGCCCTCTGGATCAAGCTCATGTTTGTAGCGGAAGGTTACCGGTTTGAGGGCGAGGATTGCTTCGCTCGCCTTGTCCATCGGCTTGATCTCGTCCTTGAAACGGGCCGAGGAGGTGACCGTGCCGAGATGACCATTGGTATCTATAATCACCCCGACACCTCCGGCCACAGTGACCCCGCTGATGCCGGCGATAATCGTGTTCTTTTGAGTGCCTTTGATGCCGATGCGGATTGTGCTGGCCTCGCCAGGCGCACCCAGAGCGCCGATATCAATATTGTTACTGCCGGTGGTGAGATTTTCACCAGCTGTAAAGCCCAATGCAATGTTGCTGCTGCCGGTCGTGTTGTTAAGGAGCGCTTGATAGCCGATGGCTGTGTTGTCTCGACCGATTGTGTTCAAAGTGTTGCCAGCTGTGTTGCTCAAGAGCGCCTGATAACCGTCAGCCGTGTTGTTGCTGCCGATTGTGTTGCTTGCTAGCGCACCAGAACCGGTGGCCGTGTTGTTGTTACCGCGTCCGTTGGTAAAGAGCGCATTAACACCACTGGCCGTGTTGTTGTTGCCGGTGTAGTTGTTAAAGAGCGCACTAGCACCGGTGGCCGTGTTCTCGTTGCCATGGTTGCGAATAGAGAGCGCATTAGCACCGATGGCCGTGTTCTCGCTGCTGGTTGCGCCAATAGAGAGCGCATTAACACCGGTGGCCGTGTTGTCGTTGCCGGTGTTGTTGTAAAAGAGCGCATTAACACCGGTGGCCGTGTTGCCGGTACCGGTTGTGTTTCTATCGAGCGCACCAAAACCGTTGGCCGTGTTGTCGCTGCCGGTCGTGTTGAAGACGAGCGCACCAGAACCGCCGGCTGTGTTCTCGACGCCGGTCGTGTTCCTCGAAAGCGCCTGGAAACCGGTAGCCGTGTTGTCTTTACCGGTTGTGTTGCTAAAGAGGGCTTGATAACCGGTGGAGGTGTTGAAGCCAGCCGTGTTGTTATAGAGCGCTTGATAACCGTTGGCCGTGTTGGCGAAGCCCGTTGTGAGGCTAAAGAGCGCATCAAAACCGATTGCCGTGTTGGCGGTGCCCGTTGTGAGGCTGGCGAGCGCATTATCACCCTCAGCGGTGTTTTGGTTGGGATAGCCTCCATCCGGTGCTGGCGTAACCGCGTGCGCCGCCGGCGAAAGCGCAAAGCACCAGAGCGCGAGCGGAATGAAAACGAGACCACGCCGCAGAGGCGAGCGGCTAATTGAATTTCTTAAGTGTAGAGTTGTCATATTTTTTGTTTTCAGTTTTTTGTTGAGACTGGATTGTTGAACTGCATTGACTGCAATCCAGTTCCGCGCGGAACCGGGAACCATCCTCACGAGGCGCTTTGAACAGCGGCCTCACTTCGGCTGACTCCAGGGCTCCAGTTGGATTCTGGAGATCGCGTAAAGCGGCTTTCCAGCGAAGGTCCAGCCCCTGCGGCTTATTCAGCCGTGCCGAAGATAAGTTGAAACGTCGGGTGACGTAATCGAGCGCAATTTTACCAGCACCCGCGACAATTGGTCGAGCTTTATTTTACGGACGGCAATCGGGGATCCTTGTACGCGCGGTTTACTGATTATTAAGGGCCATTCGCGGTGCAGGTTTGTTCAGTTCAACCTGTGCGCTGACGTTCTGGATTTGCGAGGCCTGTTCTTCCATTCCAACTGGGGAAGCAGTCTTTTGCCTTGTCAATGCCTCCCCAGGTCGAGAATAGTCCGGAGGCATATTGATCGATCTCTGGCTTCGAGAGGGGCCAGCCTTGCGCGCTGCCAGGGAAGACGATGTAAGCGATGCCATGTGCAATGCCGCCGCTCTTTGGACTTGAAGGAATCCCGAGCGCTGCCGCCAGTGCAATCGATCCTTCTCCGATCTGTTTGACGGGTCCTACGTCTGCATAAACGGCATAACCGTAAGCCCCGGTGACCGGGCGGATCACCACCGCGAAATCGCCAAGCTTATTGCCTAAACCCAGCCTGCCCGGTAACACGATGAAATTCACCGCCTCTGCGTTCACGTAACGACGGGGATCTTTTCGGTCATAATTCGGATCTTCCAACGATGTTGTCGAAATGTAAAAACCCGGAGCCGGGTCAGCATCGGTCTGAATCAGCGGCGTGCCATTGGCCTTACCATTATCAGTGACCAACGCCCACCAGTTGCCGGGTCGACCAGCATTGCTCAGATAATCGAGGCCGGACCTCCCATCGGGGTGATAAGCATGATAGCCTCCATCAGCATCTATCATCATCCCAGATTCATAAAAAAAGGCGGAGTCATCGTCAGCTAATGTATTAATATCAGAGTAGCCGATACGTTTCAGGAATTTTACGTCAGCCATGGCTTTGATCTAATTTCCGACATACTCCCATTCGGGAGGCTGTGGTATGCCAAAATAAACGCAATGCAACGCAATCAGCTACGCGACGTTTTACAGCCGCTCACATGATGCTGTTGATTCGCGTTTACGATGAAGCAGGCAACGTGATCGAAACACACGAGCACGCAGGCGATTTCCAAGAGGCGTAGCGACCGCACGGTCGCAAATGGTCGATTCATTTTTTCCTCACGCCCGATGCCTTTACAGCGGCGGGCAGGCGTGAGACCAAGGCCCTTGTGCTTCGTGCACCTGCCAAAGCCGATAAGAAAACTCCGTGAGGAGCATTGCGAATGACGCCAAGAGAAACATCGATTTAAGGCAAAAAACTGCGAATATCGGCCTAGCGAGCCTGCGGGTCACCGTCACGTCGGCATCTGCTGATACTTCGGCCAGTTTTTCTTCCTGACGATGAATAAACCGCCGATACCGTATCGCTCCCCAAAGATAGTGAAGTACATCGAAAATGAAAAAGCCAACCAGGAAAACCAGCGACCAAAAGATTGCCGGAGGGAATGTGATTGTTTCACTTTTGAAAAACCAGCAAATCGCGGCTACGGCAAAGGCGAGCTTCCGGGAATGTTCGGTAAGATCGCGCGAGTATGCTTCCTGGCTTTTCCACAGATCGCCTAGCTTCATAAAAATCTTGCGAAGGGATCGGGCTGCTCAACGATACTTTGGGCCGGGGTCCAGAGTCGGGATGTCGCTCGATGATCTCGTTTTCCGTTTACGGGCTCTGGGTCTGAGTAGTGGTCCGGGTGCGTATGAGGCGCGCCCACCCGAACGCCTGCGCCCCCACCGCGCTCTTGCTGCCTCTGCGAGCCTCCGCCGAGCCTCCACCGATAGACGCCTGCGAGCGGCACGTCGGCCGCCGAGCAAAACCTTGAGCCGTCTTTCTAGCGCATCGATTTGCCGACGTATGCGAAGAGCTTCCTCTAGTTTTCTCGCCGATATAACTGATGGCATCGGGCCATTAGGTTAAAATCCGCGGGGTTGTCGGTCGAGATGAATTATTTTCTTCGGCGAGAGGGTGGCGAGCCGTGGTTTTTCCGTCCGCAAGAAAACAGAGGACCTCTCTTTCCCGCGTGCTCAATCCTTGACGTTCACGATTCTGCCGTCTCGTAGCAATACTGAATGCTCCGGGATTCGACAAGTCGCACGTTCGAGTTCCACAAACGCCGTCAACTTTTCATCCGCACGCACAACGAAACGCTTTCCGCTGCCGCACAAGATTTCGAAATGCCGCTGCTAGTTAGGTTTTACTGGTTTTACTGATTGTCGGCCACCATTTGCGGAGCAGGTTTGCTCGCAGCATCACGAAAAAGCAACGCAAACTGTGCTTCGGTCGCATCGAAAATCTTGGCATAAACGACGCAAACAGCTTCCAAAGCATCTCGAATAGACTTGAGGGCAGCAATTTAATGTTTGGATTGCTGCGGATGCGCGTCACGAATTAGGCGAGCAAACGCGCTGTGCACGCTCTTGCGTGCCGCGACGAGGCGACGCCACTCGTGATCGATTGTTCTCGCGACTCGCCGCGCCGAACCGACTTGGTACTGTGGCTGTGCCCGACCCGGGCCCCGCTTAACGATTGGTCGCGACGCAACCTTAGCCTTTCGAATGTCCGGGATCGCCGGCGGCGGTTGCGATGCATCTCCCAAATCGAAGTTGAACTCCGTCGTCTCCACCAGAGCTGGTGCGACAAACGACGTGGCGACGAGCGAAGTGGCGACACCCTTCTCAGCCAGTTCGCCCGCCAGGTCCCCCGCCTGCTGAGTTACCTTGCCCTGCTGGCACAAAGCCAGAAGAAGAGTAACGAGAGCAACCGCGGCGTTCTCAACGCGGGAGCATAGGGACCGCACGAGATACCAACCGCTAGAAGCAATCTCCGATAGCCAGCTTTGGAATTGAGCGGCGGCGGTGCTTACAGGTAATAAGAGCACCGGAGGAAACTTGAAAATCGTCGTCGTCGGTGAA
>Ga0207684_10003861_pt1 | contig 14407 bp, 12 predicted proteins | sample KBSK5501metaG_FD_184342 | JGI IMG/M metagenome (GOLD analysis project Ga0207684, IMG submission 184342) | Corn, switchgrass and miscanthus rhizosphere microbial communities from Kellogg Biological Station, Michigan, USA - KBS K5-50-1 metaG... | ecosystem: Host-associated > Plants > Roots >...
CTTCTTGATCGCTATGAGCCTCTCGTCTCCTTCTCCGGAGGCAGCGCATCGCGCCGAATGGGAGCAATGGCGCGCGAGGCGTCTGGAGAGTCTGCGCCGCGAAGACGGCTGGTTGTCTTTGATCGGACTCTTCTGGCTTCAGGAAGGCGAGAATTCCGTAGGCAGCGATCCGGGCAGCCGCATCGTGCTACCCGCGGGCAAGAGTCCCGCGCGGATCGGCTCGATCGTTCTCGACAAGGGCTCCGTTTCGGTCCGAGCGGAGCCCGGATCCGGGCTGTCCGCGGACGGCAAGCCGGTGGCGGCGATGACGCTCGCAACCGACGCCGGCGCAAGCCCCGCGACCGTCTTGAAGCGCGGTTCGATCGCCTTCTACGTCATCGCGCGGGGTTCGAGGCTCGGCGTGCGCGTCAAGGACAGCGACGCCGAGACCCGACGCAACTTCCGAGGGATCGAGACCTTTCCATACGACGAGCGGTATCGCGTCGAGGCCCGGTTCGAACCCTATGACCCGCCGCGTGATATTCCCGTGCCCAACGTGCTCGGGACCGTCGAGAAACAGCCGTCTCCTGGCGCGCTGGTCTTCGAGCTCGACGGAAAGACCTACCGCCTCGACCCGGTCTTGGAGACCGGCGAGACGGACCTCTTCGTGATCTTCGGCGATCAGACCAATGGCCACGAGACGTACGGAGGCGGCCGCTTCCTTTACGCGAAACCCGCGGTCGGGGGCAAGACGATCCTCGACTTCAACCGTGCCTACAACCCGCCCTGCGTGTTCACTCCCTATGCGACGTGCCCGTTGCCGCCCAAGGAAAACAAGCTGCCGATCCGCGTCGAGGCGGGAGAGAAGACGTATGGGGAACACTAGAAGATTGCGAATTTCGAATTGCGAATTTGAGTTCAATTCGAAATCCGAAATCCGAAATTCGAAATTAGCGCAACGCTTCCAGCAGCTCTTCCAGCATCCTCGCCGTCGCTCCCCAGATGACGTTCTCCCCGTGATGGTAGAAGAGCACCGGCTCTTCGCGCCCCGGAAAAGGCTTTTTCTCCAGGATGGCGGGATCCATCAGGGCAGCCACGGGGATCTCCAGTAACTCGGCGATCTCCGCTTCCTGCGGACGGAACACGTACGGCTGCGGGATCGCCGCGACGTACGGCTCCACGTAGAAGTTGGTGACCGTAACGATCGGAGAGAGCGACCCCAGGGCAATGGCGTCGGACGGCGCCAGGCCGATCTCTTCCTCGCTCTCCCGCAAAGCGGTCTCCCAGAGAGTCGCGTCGGCCGACTCTTGCGCGCCTCCCGGAAAGGAGATCTGGCCACGATGCTGCTCGACTGTCTCCGTTCTCCGCGTGAAGAGAATCCAGAGACCGCCGTCTCGAACGAAGAGGGGAACCAGGACTCCCGCCCGCCGTCGTCCTTCCGTCCCCTCGCGGATGATCCTCGGCTCTCGTGCCGCCAGGCGGGTGGCGACTTCCGTCATCCAACCGGAGAGAGGCAATATCGGGACGGCAGTCGAATCCGGCATCGCGCCTATCTCACGCTTTCCACCGCGTTCTTCAAATACGCCTCGATGAAGGAACTCAGTCCGCCGTCCAGGACTTTGTCCGTGTCTCCCGTCTCGTGCCCGGTGCGGTGATCCTTCACCATCTGGTACGGATGCAGGACGTAGGAACGGATCTGGCTGCCCCATTCGATGGATTTCTTTTCCCCGGCCCTTTTCTCCTCCACGCTCCGCCGCTCCTCGAGCGCCTTCTGGTAGAGCCGCGCGCGCAGAACCCGCATCGCCATCTCGCGATTGCGCCCCTGACTCCTCTCGTTCTGGCAGGTCACCACGATTCCGGTCGGCAAGTGCGTGATCCGAACGGCGGAGTCGGTCACGTTGACGTGCTGGCCGCCGGCCCCGCTCGAACGGTAGGTGTCCACCCGCAGATCCTTGTCGGCGATTTCGATCTGGATGTCGTCGTCCACTTCCGGTGAGACGTACACCGACGCGAAGGACGTGTGGCGCCGCTTGGCCGCGTCGAACGGGGAGATGCGGACCAGCCGGTGCACGCCCATCTCGCTCCGGAGGTATCCGTAGGCGTGGTCTCCGACCATGTGAAGCGTCGCGCTCTTCAGGCCGGCCTCCTCGCCGTCCTGCCGGTCGATCAATTCGGATTTCCAGCCGCGCGATTCCGCGAAGCGCATATACATGCGCAGGAGCATTTCCGCCCAGTCCTGAGATTCCGTCCCGCCCGCGCCGGCATGGATGATCAGCCACGCGTTCTTCGCATCTTCCGGAGCACCCATCTTGACGGAGAGCTCCAGCTCGTCGGCGAACGCGGTGGCGGCGGCAATGGCCTCGCGAGCGTCCTTTTCGGCCGGCTCTCCCTCATGCAAGAGCTCGGCGAACGTGTCGAGCTCGTCCTTCCACTGCGCGAGGCGCTCCGCGGTCTGGACCGCACGCTCGTGAGTCCGAGTCTGCTTGAGAATGTCCTGGGCTTCTTCGGGGCGGGACCAGAAGTCCGGCTCCCCCGCCTTTGCCCTCAGACCTTCGAGCGCGCTCCGCGCGGCGTCGACATCAAAGGTAGCCCCGGAGCGACAGCAGGCGCTCCGAGGCAGCCGACATTTGCGCAATCAGGTCGTCGCGTTCGGTCATGGGTAGCTGTCAGCTTTCAGCTCTCAGCTCTCAGCCGGGAGCGCGAGACGCGCCGCCCGGTCAGCCAACGAGTCAGGCCGAAGATTAGCACGGCGAGCGCGAGAACGTCCGCCGCGCGAGGGATCCAGAAGCCCCAACGCGTCCACGCGGTCTGCTCGGTCAAGAGGCGCGCCTGGCCGCGCAGGATTCCCGCGTGGTCGGCGGGAAGCTCCGCTCGAATTCTTCCTTTCTCGTCGACGGCCCCGGAGATCCCGGTGATCGCCGCGCGCAGGAGCCAGCGATTGGTCTCGACGCTCCGGATCGCCGCTCCGGCGAAATGCTGCGCCTGCGCTCCCGCCCGGCCGTACCAGGAATCGTTCGAGATTGTCGCCAGCAGGTTCGCTCCCGCCGCGACCTGATCCCGCATCAGGGTGGGATAGATGATCTCGTAGCAGACGCCCATGCCGATGCGCAGGTCCCCGGCATCGATGAGCTCCGGCCGTTGCGCGGCGGAGAAGCCTCCGACCTCGCTCGTGATCTTGCGCGCGAAGAAGAAGATTTTCGGCAGAGGGACGTATTCCCCGAAGGGAACCAGGTGAACTTTCCGGTACGGCCGGCCGATGAGCCCCTTCGGGCCGAGCACGCGGGCCACGTTGTAGTAGCGGCCGCCCGGCTCGGCTTCCAGGTCGTTGAACAAGACGTTGCAGCAGTCGTCGGACACGGCCGCGAGATCGCGCCTCAGCCTTTCGCTCTCTTGCCAGGTCACGGGCAGGGCGGACTCCGGCAGGACAATGAGGAAGGGGCGGTCTTGCGCGGCTTCCCGAGCCTGAACGAGAACGCTTTCATACGCCTGGGCCACACCCCCCGGCGCGCGGCGCGTCTCTTCGGTGACGTTGGGCTGGAGGATCGCGTAGGAAAAGGTCCGGGCCGGGCCCGAAGAAGACCGCAGTCGGGCGGCGCCGGCCGCACCAAGGAGCAGCGCGATTCCGGCGGCCACCAGCGCGGGCGCGGCTCGGCGGCGCAGAATCGTGGCGGCCAGGAGCGCTGCCAGCGCCGCGACGCAGACGCCGACCCCATAGACACCCCAGACGGACGCCGACTGGGTCCAGATCGGATGGCGATAAAGAGCGTGGCCGGTCAGATTCCAGGGGAATCCTCCGTAGATGTAGGAGCGTGCGTGCTCCGCCGCCATCCAGAGAAGCGGAAACGCCGCCAGGCGCGTGAGCGAACCGACAGGAGCGATCGCGACGGTGCCCCACGCGACGACCGCGGACCACTCCGAAAGGATCCCGGCGAGCAGCAGCACGCAGACCGCACCCATGACCGGGCCCTGCCCCCCGTAATGCGTCACGACATAGAAGACCCAGGGGATCGAAACGCACCAGTACGCAAACCCGAAGAGCACGCCGGAAAACAACGCGCGGCCGCGGCTCTCCTCGCGCGTGAGCACGACGAGCCAGGGAACCAGCGCGACCGGCAGCAGCACGACCCACTCGAAGGGAGGAAACGCCAGCGCGAAGAGGAGGCCCGAGAGGACCGCCGCGCCTGATGTGTACCAGGGTTTTCGCTTCGACACAGCGTCGGTCATCGACGGGCCGGGAGACGCAAGACGGGCAGACGGAAGACGACCAAAAAAGAAGTCTGGGTCCTCCATCTCACGACTACCGTCTACCGTCTACCGACCTCCGCCGCCGCCGCGAGCGCCTCCTCCGCGCGATAGGAGGACCGCACGAACGGGCCCGCGAAGACGTGACGGAATCCAAGACTCTCGCCGGCTTCGCGATAGCGGTCGAAGACTTCGGGCAGGACGTACTCTTCGACGGCCAGATTCTCGCGAGACGGGCGCAGATATTGTCCGATCGTGACGATGTCGACGGAAGCCTCGCGCAGGCTCGCCAGGAGGTCGAGAACTTCCGCTTCCCGCTCTCCAAGTCCGACCATCAACCCCGACTTCGTCGTCAGGGCCGGGTTCAGGATCTTCGCGGCCGAAAGGATCCCGAGCGACCTGTCCAGGCTCGCCCCGCGGCGGGCGCGAGGGTAGAGGCGCGGAACTGTTTCCACGTTGTGATTGAAGACGTCGGGACCCGCCTCCACGACGACGCGGACGGAATCGAACCGCCCGCGGAAATCCGGTGTCAGGACTTCGATCCCGGGACTCGATTCCAACCGCCGGACCGCGGCGATGGTCGCGGCGAAATGGCCCGCTCCGCCGTCGGGCAGGTCGTCGCGGTCAACGGAAGTCAGGACGACGAACCGGAGCCCCATCTGCCGGGCCGCGGTCGCGACGCGCTCCGGTTCCAGGGGATCCACCGGAAGGGGACGGCCTGTGGCGATGTGGCAGAAGCCGCACGCGCGTGTGCAGATCTCGCCGAGCAGGAGAAACGTGGCGGTGCCGCGCGAGAAACATTCCCCCCGGTTCGGGCAGCGCGCCTCCTCGCAGACGGTGTTCAGGGCATGACGGCGCATCAGTCCCTTGACTTCGTGCAGCTGCGACAGCCGCAGCCGTTTCTCGCGGATCCAGTGCGGAGCCCGGACCGGCAGCCCGCTCACTTGCCCGAGGGCGCGATCCAAGTCTTGACCTTCTCTTCCCTGGAGAGGCGTTCGGAGGCCCGTTCCGCCTCTTCCCGGCGCGAGTAGGGTCCCACGCGCACGCGGTAGACCGACCCTTTCGGAGCCTGAGCGAGCTCGACCCGGGCGCGATATCCCCGATGGATCAATTTGTCGCGGCGGGCTCGCGCCTCCCGTTCGGAGGAGAGCGAGAGCACCTGTACCCAGAAGTCGCCTGTCGAACCCGTCGAGGCTGCCGAGGCTGTCGCCGCAGGCGGGGCGGGGCGGGATTGGGTCGCGCGCGGCGCGGGGGTTCGCTGCGCCGGGGCCGCCGGTGTTTCGGCGCGGTCCTCGAAGAATTGAAGCGGAGGAGCCGCGGTCGGGTCGTTTCCGAGCACCGGCTTGGGAAAAGGGGGCACCGGCGCCGTCTTTCGCGGCGGTCGAATCGGTGTCGGCTGCTCGGCAGCCGCTATTTTCTCCGCCGGGCTCGGCGCGGGCGAAGCCGCCGACTCGGCCGCGACCTTCGGGGCGCGACCCGCCACACCCGTCATCAGGCCCAGAAAATAAGCCAACCCGAGAACCACCAGCAGACCGACGAAAAGAGCGACGGCCTGCCGGGTCGTGAAGGACAGCTGATAGTGCGTCTGCGGGTCGGGCACGGGGTGAGTCTAAGGTCTAAGGTCTGTCCGTGTCATCCCGAGCGTCTAACCTTGTCATCCCGAGCGCAGCGAGGGATCTGCTCCGGTCGGTCCCGCAACGCCCGAGCAAAAGAGATCCTTCGTCGCTCCGCTCCTCAGGATGACACCGCGTGGCGCCTTGCGCACGCGGCGTCATTTCGGCAGAAACGCCTTCATCAGCTCGATCGGCAGAGGAAAGATGATCGTCGAGTTCTTTTCGCTGGCGATCTCTGTCAGAGTCTGGAGGTAGCGCAGCTGCAGCGTGGCGGGCTCATGGCCGATGATCTCGGCCGCCTCCGAAAGCTTCGTCGCCGCCTGGGCTTCCCCCTCCGCGTGGATGATCTTGGCCCGCTTCTCCCGCTCCGCCTCCGCCTGCTTGGCCATCGCCCGCTGCATCTCGATGGGCAGGTCCACCTGCTTGACCTCGACCAAGGAGACCTTGATTCCCCACGGGTTCGTGTGCTCGTCGATCACCTTCTGCAGCTCGATGTTGAGCTTCTCCCGCTCGGACAGAAGCTCATCGAGCATGGCCTGGCCGAGCACGCTGCGCAGCGTCGTCTGCGCCAGCTGCGAGGTGGCATAGAGGTAGTTCTCCACGGCGACGATTGCCCGGGAGGGGTCGACGACCCGGAAGTAGACGACCGCGTTGACCTTTACGGAGACGTTGTCGCGCGTGATGATGTCCTGGGACGGCACGTCGTGGACGATCGTCCGCAGCGAGATCCGCACCATCGTCTCGAAGGGCCAGAAGATCAGCACGAGACCGGGCCCCTTCGGCTGCTTGGAGAGTCGGCCGAGCCAGAACGTGACCGCGCGCTCGTACTCCTTGAGGATGTTGATCCACTTGAAGAGGAAGATCAGGAAGACGAAAGAGGCGATCAAGAGTCCCGGAGCAATCATCCATTCCTCCGTTCGACAACGAGCTTCAAGGCATCCACGCGTTTGATTCGCACCAGCTCTCCCGGCGCCAGGTCCGGCGGCCCTTCGGCGTCCCAGTATTCTCCCTGGAAGTGCACGCGCCCTCTCCCACCGGTAAAGGGCTCGACCACCCGAGCGGTCTCCCCGATCATTCCCGAGACCCCCGTCCGCGCGGGCATCCGTCGCAGCTGGAGCGTCTTCCACGACAGGAGAGCGAGAATCCCGACCGTGACGAGGACGCCCGGGAGGATCACCGCAAGGTCCAACCGGTAACCGCCGGTGTTTCGGGGGCTGGAAAAAAGGATGAGAGACCCGGCGACCAGGGCGATCCCGCCCCCGACCGCGAGCAGGCCGTGGCTCGCGACCTTGATTTCCGCGATGAAAAGCCCGACCCCGAAAATGACGAGGGCGATTCCGGCCAGGTTCACCGGCAGGACGGAAAACGCATAGAAGGCGAGCAAGAGCGCGATCCCTCCGACGATGCCGGGCAAGACCGCACCCGGAGTGGAGAGCTCGAAGTAAATCCCTACGATTCCGAGCAACATCAGCAGCACGGCCACATCCGGATGCGAGACCACGCCGAGGAGTTTTTCGATCTCTCCCATATCGCGCGGCTCGATTCGGGCGTGGGCGAGACCCAGCTTTTCGGACTTCCCACTCAACCGCTTGACGCTGCGTCCGTCGAGCTGAGCCACGAGGTCCGGCACATCGCGCGCGATGACCTCGATCAGGCCCGCGTCCTTGGCCTCCGTCTCCGTGTAGGAAATGCTCGACGTCACGGCGGCCTCGGCCTTCTCCGCGTTGCGGCCGCGCTGTCGGGCCAGGGTCCGAATGAACGCCCGCGCATCCTGCTCCGCCTTCTCGTTCAGCGTTTTCGGCAGGTCTTTTCCTTCGGCCGCCACCGGGTGCGCGGCGCCGGTATTCGTGCCCGGCGCCATCGCGGCCACGTCTCCCGCCTCCAGCAGGAAGAAACCCGCGGAGGCCGAGGACGAACCGGAAGGCGAGACGTACGTGACGATGGGAACTCGCGAGGCGAGCATCGCCGAAGTGATCTCCCGCGTGGAGGACAGAAGCCCCCCCGGTGTGGAGAGACCGAGCACGATCAGGCTCGCGCCACTCTTGTCGGCCTCCGCGATCAGACGCCGGACGTAGTTCGCCGCGGCCGGATGAATGGGCGTGTCGATGCGGCCGATGACGACCAGGGGACCGGGGCCTTGCGCGGCAGCAAGACTGCCCGCCGCCGCCAAACCCAGAAGGAGCAGGGCGAGCCGACGCGTCTTCATTTCAATTTCCGAATCCTATCGCAGCCGGGAGGACGGCTGCGGCCGCTGCGAATCGGGTTATAACGGCGGCCGTGCGTCCCCGCCCGCTCGAGACATTGAATCTCGCCACCCTGGCGGTCCTCTCGACGCTGACTCTCGTTCTCTGGCGGCGCCTGCCCTCGCCCGGTGGCCTTCTCCTGCGGTATAGCCTGATGGCGGCCGCCGTTCTGATCGTCGTCTGGCTCTGGCCGCGGGAAAGGAAGCTTCCCTCCCCAATCCGGGTCCTTCTCGACTTCTATCCGACCGCCTTCATCCCGGTGCTCTACGAGACGCTCGGCGACCTCATCTCGGCCGCCCGCGGCCCGGCCCGCGACGACCTTCTGATCGCAGCGGACCGGGCGCTTTTCGGCGTCGACGTGACCGTCTGGATGCAGCGCTTCGTCCGACCCGGTCTTTCGACGTTCTTCTACCTCGCCTACACGACCTACTACTTCCTCGCGCTGGCATTGGGGGTTCTTTTCTGGCTGCGCGACAAGGCCACTCTGCGGCGCTACATCTTCACCCTGACCTTCGTGTACCTCGTTTCCTACGCCGGCTACTTCGTGCTGCCCGCTCTGGGTCCCCGGTCCGCGTTGGCCGCCAGCCACACCGTCCCTCTCGAGACGACCGCGGTCTCGCGCGCCATCTCGGGAACGCTGGACGAGCTCGAGGATACGAAGTTCGACGTCTTTCCCTCCGGGCACACGATGGTCGCGTTGACGGTGCTGCTGGTGTCCTTTCGCCGGGCCCGAGACTTCTTCTGGTGGGTCTTACCGATCGCGGTCTGCCTGGTGATATCGACCGTCTATTGCCGGTATCACTATGTGGTGGATGTCATCGCGGGGGCGGTGCTTGCCTTGATCGCGATGCCCGTGGGGGATCGGATCTACGACCGCTGGGTCAACAGTCGACAGTCGGCAGTCGCGAGTCAGTAGGAAGAAAAGAGTTCTCCCCGACGTCGAGTTGTCATCCCTTCGCGCTCTTCATGTCATCCTGAGCGAAGCGAAGGATCTCGATCATCGCATTCGAGAACGGTTTTCCTGCTCAGGGCAGGCTCTGAGCGAAGCGAAGGATCTGCTCTCGTCTTCCTCACCATCGAGATCCTTCGTCGCTCCGCTCCTCAGGATGACGATAGAACCTGCGGGGTGGACAGTCGACAGGTCGCATGAGGCGGAGTCCTCTGGCTGTCAGCTGTCAGCTGTCAGCTCTCGCTCGTACATCCGATACGTCTTGTAGAGCTTCCCGCCCCAGAGGCGCACGGAGCGAATCACCAGATCGTTTTCCTCGAGCAGCCAGGACACCTCGCAGCCGGTGTAGCCGCGCTTCAAGCTTGCGCGCAGCCCGTGCTCGAACATGACCGATTGGATTCCGCGCATCCGGTAATTCTTCTTGATGCCGAGGGTCACCACGCGGATCGTCCGGATGCGCTTCAGGCCGAGCAGGAACTTCAGCCAGCCGAAGGGCATGAGTCTTCCCTTCAAAGGTTGGATCGCGGTGTTGTAGTCGGGCAGGACGAGCATGAAGGCAATCGGCTCCAGGCGCCCATCGGGGTGGCGAAATTCCGCCAGGAAAAGGAGGTCCTCCGCGAGCAGCGGCTTGAGCCGCTCGGCCATGAAGTCCATCTCCTCGGGCGTCATCGGCACGAAGCCCCAGTTCTTCTCCCAGGCAGCGTTGTAGACCTCCCGGATCTTGGGCAGGTCCCGCTTCAAGCCAGCCTTGGAGACGTTGCGTATGACGATATTCGGCTCGCTTCGGGCGAACCGCCCCGCCAGGCGCTGCAGGCGATCGAGCGGTTCCCGCGCGATCTCGAACCAGTAGGCCAGCAGGTCCTTTGCTTTGCGAAAGCCCGCGCCTTCGATAAGAGAGACGTAGAAGCGCGGGTTGTAGGTCATCATGAGGACGGGCGGCGAATCGAAGCCGTCGATGAGCAGGCCCGCCTCGTCGTTCAACGAGGGGTTGGCGGGACCCCGCAGGATGTTCATTCCGCGGGCGCTCGCCCAGGAGGCTGCGGTGTCGAAAAGGGCGCCGGCAGTCACCGGGTCGTTCTCGCACTCGAAAAAGCCGAAGAAGGCGGTCTTCTCTTGTTGAAACTCGTTGTGGTTTTGATCGACCACCGCGGCGATCCGTCCGACGTCTCGACCCTCTCGCCGCGCCACGAAGAGCTGCAGCTCCGCATGCTCGAAAAATGGATTCTTGTCGGAGAAGACCTTCGCGACGTCGTCGCGCAGGGGGGCGATCCAGTTCGGATCGTCCTTGTAGATCCGGTCCGCGACGTCGAAGAAACGGTTGAGCTCGCGTTTGGAGCGACCGATGGGCTGGATCTCGATCGAGGACATGAGGAGATGTCAGTTTTCAGTGATCAGTTTTCAGTTCAGGGCCTATACCAAGGCTGACATAACCGTGGACCGGAAAAACTGAAAACTGAAAACTGAGAACTGAGAACTTTTCTAAACCGGCACTGCGCGCACCAAGCCGACCTGCCGCCCGACCTTCTCGATGGCGTCGAGGGCGCGGGCGAGCTGCTCGCGCGTATGCGTGGCCATCAAGGACGTGCGGATCAGCGCTCGGCCGGGGGGCGTAGCCGGCGAGAGGACGCAGTTGACGAAGACACCTTCCTCGTGCAGGCGCTGGACCATCATCAAGGCGGTCAGGTCTTCTCCCACGACGATCGGGACCACGGGAGTTTGCGATTCGCCCGTATTCAGTCCGAGCGACCGCAGGCCTTCCGCGAAGAATCGGGTGTTGTCCCAGAGTCTCGCGCGCCGCTCCGGCTCGCGATCCATGATGTCGACCGTCGCGAGGGCCGCGGCCACGGAAGCCGGAGGAGGAGCGGCGGAAAAGATCATCGTCCTCGCCCGATGCTTGATGTAGTCGATGATCGCGGCATCTCCCGTGATGAACCCTCCGACGGAGGCCATCGCCTTCGAGAAGGTTCCCATGATGAGGTCCACCTCCCGCTCGAGATGGAAATGCTCGACCGTTCCGCGTCCGGTGGACCCCAGAACGCCGATCCCGTGAGCGTCGTCGACCATGACGGCGGCCTCGAACTCCTCTGCCGCCGCGACGATCTCTGGCAGCGGGGCGATGTCCCCTTCCATGGAGAAGACGCCGTCGACCACGATCAGCCGCCCGCGGGCCTCCGGATCGTTGGCCATCTGCCGGCGGAGGTCCCGCATGTCGTTGTGCCGGAACTTGCGCACGTCGCCAAAAGAAAGACGGGCGCCATCGATGATGCAGGCATGATCCTGCTTGTCCAGATAGACGCTGTCCCCCTTGCCGACCAGGCAGGAGATCGCCCCCAGGTTGACCTGGAAACCGGTCGCGAAGGTCACGGCGGCTTCCTGGCGCATGAACTCCGCCAGCCGATCCTCGAGCCGGACGTGAAGGTCCAGAGTGCCGTTCAAGAAACGGCTTCCGGCGCAACCGGTTCCGTACTTGCGGACGGCTTCGACGGCGGCCTCCTTGACTCGGGGGTCGTTGGTCAGTCCCAGGTAGTTGTTCGAGCCGAGCATGATCATCCGGCGGCCGCCGATGACGACCTCCGGGTCCTGGGCAGAATCCACGACCCGGAAAAACGAGTAGACGCCAGCCTGCCGGATGCGCTCGGCGTCCTCGAACCGGAAGCACTTGTCGAACAGCGTGGGGGTACGGACCGACCTGGTATGAGCCGGAGCGGCTTTCGTCATATCTCTCCCACCCCGAAGTACCGGGATTTCCCCGGGATCTTAGCAAATTTTACAAAATCAACCAGCCGCTATCCACATACCATTTCCATGTACTTAGGAGACCGTCCTCCAGAGGGGTCGGCGCTGGAAGCTGCAGGTCCGCTCGCATCGGCAGAGTGTCGCAGAGCCAGTCGCCCGCCAGGATCTCTCGTGCTTTGTCCGCGTTGAACGGGAGAGACCTGCGGGTCAGAGTTTCCACGATTGTCTCGAGCCACCCAGCCACCCGCACCGAAAAATCCGGGATGGGAACGACGAGCGGCCGGCGGGAGGGCACGCGCGCGAGCGCTCCGCAGAAATCCGCGATCGCGATCGGAGCCGGATCCGCGAGGAACCCCGTGCGGCCCGACAGGTCTCGCCGGCTCGCCGCCCGCGCGATGGCCAGAGCGGCGTCTCCTGCCTCGATCAGCTGGATGCGCCGCCGGCCGCCGGCCGCAGGGAGAAAGCCTCGCGCCGCCGCGCGAAACAGGACGAGCAGGCCGCGGTCTTCGGGGCCATAGACGACCGCGGGGCGCAGCACGATCCACGCTCCGGGCCACATTCGCGCGACCGCCTCCTCCCCTTCTCGTTTGGAGAGCCCGTACCAGGAGACGGGCCGCGCCGGATCGCTTTCCGAGACCGGCCGCCCATCGCGAGCGGGACCCGCCGCGGCCTGGCTCGAGACGAGGAGAAAGAGCGCGCCCGGCGCGGCCTTCGAGGCGGCCCGAAGAAGATTCTCGGTTCCCCGCAGATTCACTTCGCGGTAGTCCTCGAGCGTCCTTGCCTTGACGAGGCCGGCCACGTGGACGATCGCGTCGCATCCCAGGGCCGCGCTCTCGAGGTCCGCCGTCCGCGAGAGGTCCCCGGGCCGAATCTCGACTCCTTCTGCGGCGAGCCGTTGCGCGCGCCCGAGGTCTCGAGCGATCGCGCGCACCCTCCATCCCTCCCGAGCGAGCGATCGCGCGACGTGTCCGCCCAGGAAACCAGTCGCGCCGGTCAAGAGAACGGTTCGCATCGAAAAAGTTTGCCCGGGATAGTCTCCTCAGGCTGGATTATTCATGAAGAGAAGCCCGAAACGTGCCGCCGCCCTCTGCGCGCTGGCAACGCTCTGTGCCGGCTTGCTCGCCGCCGCGCAGCCGGTTTCTCCGCCCGTCGTCGAGTACTCCATCGACGCCACGCTGGACCCGAAGGCCAAGACCGTGGATGGGAAAGAGCGACTCTTATGGCGGAATCCCTCCGGCGACGACGTCTCGGAGCTTCAGTTTCATCTCTATCTGAACGCCTTCAAGAACAACCGATCCACGTTCCTGCGGGAATGGGGAGGGCGGCTGACGGACGCCATCGTCGGCTCGAAGGAAGAGCACTGGGGATGGATCGACATCGTGTCCATTCGGACGGCCGACGGCGTGGACCTCAAGGCCGGCTCGCGGTTCCTGCATCCCGACGGTAACGATCCCTCCGACGAGACGGTCCTCGCGGTGCCGTTGCCTTCGCCCGTTCCGGCTCACGGAGAGATCTCGCTCGACATGACCTTTCGAGACAAGCTCCCGCGCGTTCTCGCGCGCACCGGCTTCGTGCGAGATTTCTTCCTGGTCGCCCAGTGGTTTCCCAAGCTCTGCGTCTACGAGCCCGCCGGCATGCGCCGGCGGCCGCAGGGCGGCTGGAACTGCCACGCCTTCCACGCGAACTCGGAGTTCTACGCCGACTTCGGCACGTACGACGTGACCCTGACGGTCCCCTCCCGTTTCGTGGTCGGAGCGACCGGGAAAAACGTGTCCGAGATCCGAAAGGGAAATCAAACCACCTACCGCTACGTCCAGGAGAACGTCCACGACTTCGCGTGGACCGCCGATCCACGCTACGTCGTCGTGAAGGCGGATTTCGATCCCGCCCGCGACATCCCACAGGGGTGGACGCGGCTCGCCGGCAAAGAGCTCGGGATGACAGCGGAGCAGATCGCCTTGAAGCCCGTTTCGATCCGGCTGCTGCTCCAACCCGATCACTGCCGCGCCCGCGAACGCTACCTGCGGTCGGCCAAAGAAGCACTCTCCTTCTACGGCCTCTGGTTCGGCGCCTATCCCTATCCGACTTTGACGATCGTCGATCCTCCCGAAGATGGGTTCGGAGCCGGCGGAATGGAATACCCCACGTTCATCACGGGCGACGCCCCCTCTCTCACCCTGCGATGGCCTTTCCAAAAGGTTCGATTCGTCGAGGACGTCACGATCCACGAGTTCGGTCATCAGTACTGGTACGGAATGGTGGCCTCCAACGAGTTCGAAGAGTCCTGGCTGGACGAGGGGTTGAACACCGACTCGGAGTACAGGGCCCTGCGCCTGGCCTACGGTCCGCGCAACGCGATCGAGCTTCCGGGAGGCATCGGAATCGGATGGGACGCGATCGCGCACCTGGCGTACCTCTCGCTTCCGAATCTGGATCCCGTTCGCCGATTCGCCTGGGGCTACTCCTCCGGCGGCTCCTACGGAGTCAACTCCTACTTCAAGGTCGGCCTCTTCCTGGCGCAGCTGCGTCAGGATCTCGGCGTGCGCGGCCCGTAGGCACAGCGGCTTTTCGACGAACACGTCTTTGCCCGCGCGCAGCGCCGCACAAGCCAGCTCGAAATGCGTCGCGGAGGGCGTGGCGATCAC
>Ga0207684_10003862_pt1 | contig 14406 bp, 13 predicted proteins | sample KBSK5501metaG_FD_184342 | JGI IMG/M metagenome (GOLD analysis project Ga0207684, IMG submission 184342) | Corn, switchgrass and miscanthus rhizosphere microbial communities from Kellogg Biological Station, Michigan, USA - KBS K5-50-1 metaG... | ecosystem: Host-associated > Plants > Roots >...
ATGCGGCCACCACGGACTGCGAAGCAGAGAGACTCACCAACCGAGACTACTGCGAGACATTCTGCGGGAAACTGGGACTAGGACGAGGTTCTCGATCGCACGGCAAGAAGGAACGAACCTGCGGACCGACATCTTCCGATCGCTCCGACGGCATCGCCCTTGAAGACAAACCGCCGTGCCGGAAAGAGCTAACCTCGCACCAGAACGACCACACCGGCTACGAGCAACAGCACGCCGACGACACGACTGACGCCTACGCCGCCCGGCAGGACGCGCTCAACGAGGACAAGGATCGCGAGACCGGCAATCCACAGCAGGTTCATCACCCCGGCGACGAACAGCAGCGCCATCAGAGCCCAGCAGCAGGCGACGCAGTAGGCGCCGTGACGTACCCCCATCACGAACGCGCCGGCCCGCCCCTCGCGCCACTCAGTCATCACGAAGGAGAGCGGCGAGCGGCACTTGGTGAGGCACGCCTGCTTGAGGGGCGTCCATTGGAACACCCCCGCGACCAAGAGCAGCGCGCCACCCAGCCGCGTGCTGGTGCTCGCCATCGTGGCGGACAGGAGGTCAGCCTCGTGGAGCCCCCACTGCGCGAGCGCCGCGACGGCGGCATAGGCCGTCCACACTAGCGCGTAGCCGAGGAGAAACACGACGGTCGGAACGGTCGCCCGGTCCTGCTCCTGCCGCTTCCTCTGCACCGTGGCGAACGTCAAGACCATCGGCGCGGCCGCCGGCACCATCATGGCGATCATCATGACGGCCCACATGACGAAGAGCAGCACTACGTCCACGGGGTCCCAGGCGTGGACGCCCGGCATCGCCATCCCCGGCATGTCGGCCCTCTCCATGCCCGGCATCGTCGCCGACAGATGGAGGAGGTACAACCACGCCACCATGGCGATCGCCAGGAGGCCCGCGCCGACGATCGCACGGTCGTGCCGGAGCCGTCGGTCGAGCGCGGGCACGCCCCTCAGTTCGCCCAGTCGAAGTTGTAGAGGATCCAGTTGGTCTTCTCGGCGGCGACCGATACCCCGGCGGCGGTGGCGCGAAACGTCCCCTGCCCGCATTCTCCCTTCTTCCAGATAAAGCCCGTTGGGAGATGCACCTGCGCGACGTGGTCCTCGCCCGTCACGGGATTCTTGAACGCCTCCCCGCGCCCTTCGCCAATGCCCTCTGCGCGGAACGTGCTCTTCTGTCCCTTCCCCTCAATGGTGATCTTGGCCTTCACCAGCCCCACGACCGCGGCCGTCGGGCCCAGGAGTTCCCACGGCATCCCGCCGAGCGCCCCGGTGAAGATCCGTCCAAGCACCTCGACCTGCTTGTCGGTGGTCGCCGGGTCCACGACGAAGGCCACCTTGCCATTGCCCTGGTGAATCGCCTTGGGCCAGTCATAAATGCCAGCGCACTTCACGCCAGATAGGTCCACGGCGCCGCACTTGCCCGTCTTGATGTGGAGGCCGACCAAGGCCCGACAGCTGCCGTCCTTGGAATTGGGGAAGCCCCCGAAGTTGCAGCCGCACCCGAAGTCACAGTTGCAGAACTCATACCCCTGCCCCTTGAGCGTCCACTTGGTCTTCGTCGTCTTGGCGGTCGCCACGGCTGGTCCCTCCTCTCAGAATTGGAAGGTTCTGTTCGGACACGGCGGCTCTTCAGCGCGGTTGAGCCCGTCAGGGACACAGCCGCCCCTCTCGATTGCGACAATCGTGCAGCGTGCAGGAGACCACACGCTCACGGACCCGTCCAATCGAAGGGAATGTGCTTGCTCGAGTTCGTCGTCCAATGCCACTTGAAGTCGAAGGCATCGACCGTACAGACCGTCGACTTGCCCCACGTGGCGAGCTGTGGGCCTGGTCCGGTCTCGCAGCCCGGCGCGTTCATGAGCTGCGGGTACCGTCCCGGCAAGCTCGTCGGCCCGGTCAGGGCCTTGGCCCAGGCCTTCACCTTCCCGGCGATCTCCGCGCCCCAATGGGCCCGGTCCGCCGCGATCTCGAACGTGATGTGCGCCCGCTCCACTCCGCGCAGCTGTCGGCCTTCGGTGAACAGGGCCGCCACTTGCGCGGGAAACCCCCCGACGCGTCCCTGAAAAATCAACGGCAGCGCCTCGGCCTGGCGCGCGTCGGCGCGTTCATCAATGAAGAGGCCTGCCGCTCCCTTGACCTTCCCCGCCCAGAGATCACCCTCCCACCGGCCCACCCGCACGAAACTGAGCCCGTCGAGGGTGGCGTCACCATAGTGGCCGCGCTGGATGTGCCAGAAGAGCACGGACTCGCAATAGCCATTGTCCGGGGCCTGCGCGAACGTGCAGGGACAGGCCACGGCGCAGCTGCAGTTGTCGAACCAGTCTCCGGTGACGCGCCACGGTGGGATGTCGGCCATAGTCCCCTCCCGTTACGGTGTGCAGTGAGGACATCCGCCGTACTTCGTCGACCAAGATCGTCCCGCTCCTCACAACGAGGCGATTCTGCCGCGAGGACTCGTGCGAGTCTGCGCCGCGTCACGAGGGCCTGTCAAGGCCAGGCGCGCAGCAAGACCTGGCCAACTCTCCTACGCTGGACGCTTCACGGCCGGCGCAGCCGGAGCATCCTCGCGTTGAAGGCCACGATCACCGTGGAAACCGACATGAGCACGGCGCCGACAGCGGGTGTGAGCAGGATTCCTGCCGGATAGAGCACGCCGGCGGCGATGGGGATCGCCAGCACGTTGTAGCCGGTGGCCCACCAGAGGTTCTGGACCATCTTCCGGTACGTCGCGCGAGCCAGGTCGACGATCGCCGTCACGTCCCGAGGGTCGGAGCGGACCAGCACGATGTCGGCGGACTCGATCGCCACGTCTGTGCCCGCCCCGACCGCTATGCCGATGTCGGCTTGGGTGAGGGCTGGGGCGTCGTTTAGGCCGTCGCCTATCATCGCGACGGTGAGGCCACGGGCCTGTACCTCCTTGATCTTCGTCGACTTCGCTTCCGGCAGCACTTCGGCGAAGTACTCGTCGATCTCAAGCTCCCGCGCTACCCAGCGCGCGACCGCGGTCGCGTCGCCGGTCAGCATCATCGTTCTGATGCCCATCGCCTTCAGGCGCGCCAGGGCTTCGCGCGACTCCGGCCGGATGACGTCGGCCAAGGCGATAGCACCCTCCAGGCGATCGTCAACCAGCACGTAGACAACGGTCTTGCCCTGCTCCGCCACCTGGTGCAGCCGGCCGTCGTCCGCCGTCAACCCCACGCTCTTCACATACCCGGGGCTCACGACCTTGACGCCGACGCCGTCCACCTGGGCCTCGGCCCCCTTCCCTGCGATCGCCCGGAAGTCCCTCGGTACCGCGACCGCGATCCCTCGCTCTCGCGCGCTCCGGACCATGCCTGCCGCAATCGGATGCTCGGACTGGCTCTCGAGGCTCGCGGCCAGGTGCAGCAGCTCCTGCTCGTTGCGGCCGCCAAGCGGGATCACGTCGGTCACGCCGAAGCGCCCCTCGGTGAGCGTACCCGTCTTGTCGAAGACGATCGCATCGAGCGCCCGTGCTCGCTCGAAGGCCGAGCGGTCGCGGATCAAGAGGCCGTTGCCCGCCGAGAGCGCGGTGGAGACCGCGACGACCAGCGGGACCGCGAGCCCGAGCGCGTGGGGACAGGTGATAACCATGACCGTCACGGTGCGCTCGATGGCGAAAGGTAGACCCGTGCCGATGAGCAGCCATGTGCCGGCGGTCACCACGCCGCCGCCCAGGGCGACGGCGGTCAGCCAGACCGCTGCGCGGTTGGCGAGGTCCTGCGAGCGCGATCGTGACTCTTGAGCCTGGCGAACCAGTTCGATCACCTGGGCAAGGTACGTCTCGTCGCCCGTCTTGGCGACCTCCATCGTGACGGCGGACTCGCCGTTAATCGAGCCGCCGATCACCGCGGCCCCCCTCGCCTTCTCCACGGGCTGGCTCTCTCCGGTCAGCATCGCCTCGTTAACCGAGGTGTGCCCCTCGACGATCACGCCGTCGGTCGGGATCTTCTCGCCCGGCTTGACCAGCACGCGAACGCCTCGCCGGAGCTCGGTAACCGGCACGTCGCGGGTCGAGCCGTCGCCCTGGACCAGATGCCCCTCGGCCGGCATCAGACGCACCAGGCTCTCCAGCGCTGCCGAGGCGCCCAGGACCGACTTCATCTCGATCCAGTGGCCGAGCAGCATGATGTCGATCAGGGTCGCGAGCTCCCAGAAGAAGTCCTCGCCGCGCAGGCCGAACACCACCGCGCTGCTGTAGCCGTAGGCGACCGTGATGGCGAGGGCGATCAGCGTCATCATCCCTGGGCGCCGCGTTCGGACCTCGCTGACGAGGCCCGTCAGAAACGGCCAGCCGCCATAGAAGAAGAGGAACGAGGCGAGGACGAACTGGACGAAGCTGTCGCCCGGAAAGGCGAGCACGTCCTGGAGCCCGAGCCAGCCCCGAATGTGGCGGGCGAGCAGAATCACGGGGATAGACAGGACCAGCGACACCCAGAAACGCCTGCGGAAGTCCCCGACCATGTGGGCATGGTGCGACGCGTGATGGATGGCAGTTGACGGCGGGGGGACGCGGTCAAGGTTGGTCGCCGCGGTGTCGGCAGGGCCTTGCACTCGGCCTTCGCCCGCGGTGTTGGTCTGATCCGAAGGTGGGTCCTCGGAGTGCCTGTGCGCATGATTTTGGCGGTTCTTCACTTGCGATTCTCCCTCGGCTCTCGGTGGGGTCCTACCCGGACGGCGAGTTCCTCAGGCTCTCCGCCCGAAGGAAGAAGCTGCCCTCGGTCACCACAACGTCCCCCGCCTGGAGGCCGGCGAGGACCATATAGCCATCGCCGATCGGTTGGCCCACGCGGATCTCGCGCTGTATGAACTTGCCCTCCTCGTCCTTGACCGGCAGGTAGACCACCGTGCGCTCGCCAAGCGCCTGCACGGCGGTCCGTGGAACGACAATGGCCCGCTCCTTTCCCCGGGTGGTAAACACCATAGACACGTACATGCCGAGCCTCAACCGGCCGTCGCGATTCGGAACCTCGACGCGGACCTTGGCAGTGCGCGCCTGGGCATCGACGCGCGGATCGATGTAAGCCACGCGGCCCCGGAAGGTCGAGCTCGAGTATACCGGTGTCGTGATCGTTGCCTCTGACCCCACCTGGACGGCCTGGAAGTCCTGCTCGTAGAGGTCGCCGATGATCCACACATTCGAGAGGTCCGTCACCACGACCAGCTCTTGCCCCATGGCGACGACCTGGCCGGAATTCGCCGTCCGGCCGGTGATCACGCCATCGATGGGAGCTGGCACGGTGACGGTCGAGACGACCTGGGCCGGGCTGTTCAGCGCGTCCATCTGGTTCCGCGTGAGCCCGAGCTGCAGGAGGCGCTGGCGGGCCGACTCCACCTCGGTCTCGTGGCTCGTGTGCACCGCGGTGATCTCCTCGAGCTCCTGACGGCTGGCCGCGCCGATCGCGACGAGCTGCTGGGTGCGCTCGAGCTTCCGGTGGTCCGCCTCGAGCATGGCGGCCATGGAGAGGTACTTGGTTTGCGCGTCGGCCAGCTCGGCGCTGAACAGCACGACCACCGGATCCCCGCGCCGGACCGGGTCTCCCAGTCCCACCGGCACCTTGGTCACGATCCCCCCGACGATCGGCGTGACCTTGACCTCCCGGTACGCGTTGGGCATGACGCTGCCAGGGACCTGGACCGACGCGCTGGATTCGACCGCCACGATCCTGGACGTCTTGATGCCGACCTTGGCGAGTGCGTCGGGCGGCAGCAGCACCTCGACGTCTCCCGGCGGGTCAGCGGAGGACGCTGGGGCCGGGCGGGCAACCCCTTGGGAAGGCCCGGCGGCCTGACGCCCAGGACTCGGCGAGGCGCTACCGGAGCTACGGCGCTCCCCCCAGACGCCGGCGGCCACTCCCAGGGCGACGAGGCCGATCGCGAGAAGACCTCCGGCAAGCGTACGCATCAGCCGACTCCGTCTCGAGCGAGCCCGGGGCCGCTCGCTCACCTGGCTGTCCTCTCGCTGCATCGCCTCTCCCCGCTCAACGGGCGGTTCCGGCCGCCCGCTCGATCTCGGCCGCCGCGTTGTAGACCTGCTTCAGCGCCTCCGTGTAGCCTATCTCGATGTCGATGTACCGTCGCTGCTCGGTGATCACGTCGAGCAAGGTCCCGCGACCCAGCTCGTAGGTTCGGCGGACGACGTCCAGGTTCTGGCGCGCGACGTCGCGCACACCGCGCGCGTAGATCTCGAGTGACCGGCGCGTCGCCTCGTACTGGGTGAACGCGGCCTCGATCTCCTGGCGAATGGTGAGCATGGTCAGCTCGATCCGCCGCTCCGCGGCCGCTGCCTCCGCGCGCGCCGCCGCGACGTTGCCCTGGTTCTGATTCCGCACCGGCAGCGTGATCGTGACCGCGCCCCCGAAGTAGTGGAACACGTCCTGGATGGGACGCGTCCCCCCGCGATCCGTGATCCCGCTCAGGCCCGAGAAGCCGAAGTCCTGGCGCTGATAGTTGAGCGAGACGCTCGCGTCCCAGCGGCCCTCGGCCTGCTCCTTCGCGATCTTCGCCCGCGCCATCGCCGCGTCCGCCTTGGCCGCGCGCAGGTCAGCGCGTTGCGCCAGGGCTTGGGCGACTCCCGCCTGTCGGTCGATGGCGGGGGGTGGCGCGTCGAGACCGGCCTTGAGCGTCAGACCGGCCTCCGCCGGCCAGGCGGTCAGCGCCTTCAATTGCAGCGTGAAGACCTCCATCCGGCTCTCCAGCATCCGGCGGGTCGCGTCGAGCCGATTCACCTCGACCAGGAGCAGGTTCTCTTCCAGGGGGGGCACCGCACCGCGCCGTGCGCGCTCCCCGACCAGGCGGAGCGCCTCCCGGTTCGTTCCCAAGAGGTCATCGGTGGCCTCGAGGTCACGTCGCGCGCCCAGCACGTCGGCGGCCTTCATGCGCACGTCCGCTCTGAGCCGCCGCTCACGGTCCGTCACCTGGGCCTGCTTCATGTCCACCTCCCGCCCGGCTACCCCCACGCGCCCCTCCTTGCGCCCATTGAGATCGAGTGGGAGGCTCACCCCGACCGTCACGTTGTTGTCGGTGCCGAGCGCCTTCTGGCCGCCCAGCTCCACCATCGGGTTTGGCCGCAGGCCGGCCTGAAGGAGCCGCCCCTTGGCCCCTTCCGCGTCGGCCCGAGCGGCAAGGACGTCTGGATTCTCGGCCAGCGCGCGGGCCACGAGCTCATCGACTGTGATCTCGGCCGCCGGCGTTTGCGACTGCGCTCCCGCGAAGTTTGGCACGCTTCCGATGATTGCCAGGGCCAGGATCGCTACCCATGGGGGCCTCATCGACGTCGCGGCCTACCGAACGGGAACTGAGAACCGGGTCGACCCCTTGCCGGCCGGGCCCTCCCAGCTCACGGTGACCTGACGAGTACCAGAGTCAGCAAAATCGATGGTGCCGAGATAGCGCCCCGGTGCCTTGTCCGGGTTGAGGGTCGCGCCGGCGATCATCGGCGTCATGCCGGTCATCGTCATGCTCGTGCTGAGACTGACCTTCCCGGCGTCGACGGGCTTCTTGTCCGTAGGGGAGGTGAACTCCAGGACGAAGGTGTTCTTGCCCGGCTTCCACTGTCCGGAATCGCTCATCAGCGTGACCACGACGTCCTTGGTCTTCTGCGTCTGGATCACCTTCATATCCGCGCTCCACGCGGCGCCCACGAGCCCTTCCGTGAGCAGCAGCGCCCCGAGCATCGCGCCAGCAATCAGTCGGTCCATGTCCACGACCTCCTTGTGAGATGGGACTAGTCGGGCAACTCTTCGACGACACCTTCCGCTTCTGCTTTGCGAATCTCCCGCTCCCGAAGCCAGTAGAAGAGCACCGGCGTCACGATCAGGACCAACCCGAGCGAGCTCACCATGCCCCCGAGGACCGGGGTGGCCAGCGGCTTCATCACCTCTGCCCCTGTCGAGTGGCTCCACATGATGGGCAGCAGGCTCGCCACCACCGCGGAGACGGTCATCACCTTGGGCCGGAGCCGCAACAGCGCCCCCTCCTGTACCGCCTCGAGCAGGGCCGCCCGGGTAAGCCGGCCGCCGAGCACCTCGCGCTTGCGTGCCACCGCCTCGTGGAGATAGATCACCATCACCACACCCGTCTGCACCGCCGTGCCGAACAGCGCGATGAACCCGACCCAGACCGCGACGGAGAAGTTGTAGCCGAGCAGGTACTGGAGGTAGATGCCCCCCGCCAGCCCGAAGGGCACCGCGAGGAGCACCTGAGCGGCGTCGAGGAATGATCCGTAGGCGAGGTAGAGCAACATGAATATCACGGCCAGGACGACCGGGACGACGACCTGCAGGCGCTGGCGGGCGCGCACCTCGTTCTCGTACTGGCCACTCCACTCGATGTACGAGCCCGGCGGCAGCGGCACCTGCTCGGCGACCAGCCGGCGCGCCTCGGCGACGAAGCTGCCGACGTCGCGCCCGCGGACGTTCAGCAGGACGGTCACCACCAGTAGGCCATTCTCGCCGGAGATCATCGCGGGGCCTGCGACCTGGCGGATCTCCGCCAGCTGTCCCAGCGGCACCTGGCTGCCGTTGGACGCGGTGACGAGCACGCTGCCCAGCGCGGGCGCGCTGGCGCGATACTGAGGGGCATAGCGCACCCGGACAGGAAACCGCTGCCGCCCTTCGATGGTGAGGGTCAGGTTGGTCTCCCCGACCGCGGTCTCGATCACGTCCTGGACCGCCCCCACCGTGATGCCGTAGCGCGCCGCCGCCTCCCGATTCACCCGGATGTCGAGGTAGGGGGCGCCGGTCACCTGCTCCGGATACACGTCGGCGGCCCCCGAGATCTTCCGCAGCACGTCCGCGACGGCGCGGGCCCGCTCCTCGAGCACCTTCAGATCACTGCCGAACACCTTGACCCCGACCTCGGAGCGAATGCCGGTCGTGAGCATGTTAATCCGGTTGATGATGGGCTGAGTCCAGATGTTCGACACGCCCGGCATCGTCGTGGCGGCGTCCAGCTCCGCGATCAGCTTCTCCCGAGTCATCCCGGGCCGCCATTGAGACGTCGGCTTGAGGTTGACCACGGTCTCGGTCATGTTCACCGGTGCCGGGTCGGTGGAGGTGTCAGCCCGGGAGATCTTCGCCACGACGGACGCGACCTCGGGCACCGCCTGGATGGCGGCGTTCTGCTTCTTGCCGATGTCGACCGCGAGGGGCAGCGAGATCGCTGGGTCGGTGACCGGCATGAACATCAGGTCGCCCTCGTTGAGCGGCGGCATGAACTCGCTGCCGATGCGGGGGACGAGGGCCAGCGCGCCGGCCATGACGACGACTGCGACGCCGATCGTCAGCACCCGGTGCCGCAGCGCCCACCCGAGCACCGGCCGATAGGCCCAGACAAGCGGCCGCATGACAGGATTCCGCTCCTCCGGCCGGATCCTGCCGCCGATGAGGAGACTGCAGAGGACGGGGACGAGGGTCACGGAGAGAATGGTGGCCCCGGCCATGGCGAACGTCTTGGTGAACGCCAGCGGGTGGAAGAGCTTGCCCTCCTGGCCGGTGAGGGCGAAGACCGGGATGAAGGCCAGGACGATGATGGCCATCGCGAAGAAGATGGGCCGGGCCACCAGGCGGCTCGCGTCCAGCACCGTCTCCAGCACCCGACGCCGGTCGCGTGCATCCACTCGCCGCTGCTCGATGAAGCGGAAGGCGTTCTCAGTCACGACGATGGCGGCGTCGACCAGGACGCCGATGGCGATGGCGATGCCCGCGAGCGACATGATGTTCGAGGTGATGCCCAGGTAGCGCATGAACAGGAACGCGGTCAGCACGGCCAGGGGGATGGGGAGCGTGACGATGAGCACCGAGCGCACGTTGAGCAGGAAGATGATGTTCACGAGGGTGACGACGATCGCCTCCTCGATCAGGGCGCGCTTCAACGTCGCCGCCGCCCGCTCGATCAGGGCCGACCGGTCGTAGAACGGGACGATCCGAACGCCCGCCGGCAAGCCGGCCTGAAGCGCCGCGATCTTCTCCTTCACCCGCTTGATGACGTCCACCGTGCTGGCGCCGTAGCGCGCGACCACGACGCCGCCCACCGCCTCCTGGCCGCCCTTGACGAGGGCCGCCACCCGGAAGGCGTCGCCGACCTTGACGTCCGCCACCTGCCTGACGAAGATCGGCACGCCGTTCTCGGCGCTGACGACGACCTGCTCCAGGTCTTTGACGCTCTCGATCAGTCCGAGGCCCCTGACCACCGACCAGGTGCCATTCGCCTCGATGACGTTCCCCCCGACGTTCCGGTTGCTGCGCAGGACCGCATCTACCACCGCCGACAGGGGAAGCTTGAAGGCCCGCAGGCGGTTCGGATCCACGTCGATCTGGTACTGCCGTACTTCACCGCCGATGCTCGCGACCTCGGCTACGCCGGGCACGGCATTGAGCTGGTATCGGATGTACCAGTCCTGGATGGATCGCAGGTCGCGCAGCGAATGGCCCTGCCCCTCGACCGTGTACCAGAAGACGTGCCCGACGCCCGTAGCGTCCGGGCCGAGGGTCGGCACCACGCCCGAGGGCAGCGACTTGGACAGCAGGTTGAGTCGCTCCAGCACCCGCGTGCGCGCGAAGTACAGGTCGACCGAGTCCTCGAAGATCACGTTGATCATCGAGAAGCCGAAGGCCGACGAGGACCGGACCACGCGGACCCCGGGCAACCCCTGGAGGCTGACCGTGAGCGGATAGGTGATCTGGTCCTCGACCTCCTGGGGCGAGCGGCCCGTCCAGTCCGTGAAAACGATGACCTGGTTGTCCGAGAGGTCGGGAATCGCGTCGATTGGCGTGGTCCGGAGCGCCCAGTATCCCCAGCCGGCCACCAGGGCGAAGATGGCGATGACGAGGAAGCGGTTTCTGAGCGACACCTCGATCAACCAGTTGATCACCGCCGCTCTCCCGCGGCCTCGCCGACGTGGCTGCCGACCAAGGGCCGCCGCAGGAAAGCGGCGATGATCAGAGCCTGACTGCCCTTGATCATCGCCGCCCCGCCTCGACTACCGGCTCGTTTGTGGCGCCATCGACTGACGCCGCAGGTGGCCGATCGCCACACACGTCAGGACGATCAGACTGCCGACCAGGCCCACGCCCAGCAGAGCACCCAGCCAGCCCATCACCATCATCCCGACGCCGCCACAGTCGCTCATCATCATGTGTGACATGACAACGCTCCTTTCCGCCCGGGGGAAGTGCCCCCGGAGTCCATCCGTAGATGGACGTCAGCCGCTGTACGAAATCAGTTAGAACGACGAGTTACGACGAACTACGAGGCGGAGAGGAGCGACTTCGGAGGGAGCTCGAGGGTCGAAGGACTCGTGGTGATGGGATGAAGCTCGAAGCTGAGGGTCGCCGAGGTAACCAGCGCGGGGAATGCCGTGGGCACGGACCCCGTGGTTGCGCACGCCATCTGGGCGCACGGCAACTCACAGCCCATGCAACCGTCGAACGCCATGGCCACCGGCCCCAGGAGGAGCCAAATCGCCACCAGCACCATCCCCATGATCACCCGCTTGCTCATGACGAACCCACTCTAGGAGACGCCAGGAGGCCTGTCAAGGATTCGGTCCGGAGCGGAGAAAGTGCTTAACGCGGTGCTTGACGCGGCGCCGTCGGACGCCGAGTATTGCCGCCGCGATAGGCCTGTCGGTGTCGACCCCGCCCGGCTCCAAGAGGAGGCGACCATGGCCGCGACTGTCCGAGAGGCGATCCGCGAGCTAATGACCCGGACGATAACGACGTGAGGCCCTGCTCGAGGCGTCCGACCGCGAGCTGACGATGGCGTCGTCGCACGCTTGCGCGCAGGGAAAGGACCTTTGGACCCTGATCACGAACGATATCGACCACGAGAAGATCCACACGGCCGCGAGGTGACGACAAGGAGACGGATGTCTTCACTCCGGACGAGATTCGTCGACTGCTCGACACCCGGGAGGAGCCGTTGCGGACGTTGCTGCTGACGGCCGTCCTGACCGGCATGCGCCAAGGTGGGCTCTTTGGGCTGGCTGCAGTGGAAGGACATCCTTCGCGAGGCATCAGATTCACGTCCGGCGTCACTCTGGCACGGCACGCTCGGGACGCCTAAGTCCAGGCGCTCGCGGCGTGCGATCGATATGCCGCCGACGCTCGAGCGGGCCCTTCAGCAGCGATCGACCACACGGCGGTCTCACTTTGTCTTCTGCAGTGAACGCGGCACGCCGATCGATGCCGACAACTTCCGGCACCGCGAGTTCCCGGCAGCGCTCCGGCGAGCCGAGCTTCGCCGCATCCGCCTTCACGACCCGATTCAAACCACACTCGACCGCTACGGCCATCTCATGCCCCAACTCCACCAAGCGGAGGCGCAGAAGCTCGATCGGCTGGTGTTCCCCGATCAGCAGGCCGCGCCGCCGGCGCGTCGGCTCCAGGCGGTACGCGTCGGACGGCCGGCGCATGGGAGCAAAATGGGAGCAGTGGCCGTTGCCGCGGGACGGCGTGGGAGCAAAACGGGAGCACAAAACACGAAAGGGTTAGCGACCTGATCGCTAACCCTTCGTATTGGTTGGTTGCGGGGGCTGGATTTGAACCAGCGACCTTTGGGTTATGAGGGCATTTCCGCGGCCAAGATCAACCGACGTGAAACGACGAAACCCAATCTAGCTCAGCGCTTCCCTCCCCGCCCCTCCGACCCGATTCGGTTCTCTTCGGTCGCTGTCCGCGCACAGAACCCCGCACAGTTGGCCCGTGCAGCGCCGCTAAGGTTTCCGCGCTTTCACGAGCAGCATGGCGCGGGCGAGCTCTTGCCGGTTCGCGTAGACCTCTTCGCCCGAGAACTGCAGGACACGACGGTTGATCGCCTCCACGAGCCGCTGCGGGGCCGCCAGCGATCCAGCCGACCCGTTCCAGGTTCCGAACAGGCAAACTTGAGGACCGACGGGGAAGACCACTTCGACGTTGCGCATGCGAAGCCCGTGGCCCGCGTAGAACGCCGGCCGCGAGGTTGGATCCGCCCAGGAGACTGGGTTGTCCGACGTCACGAAGAAGAGATCCTGCTCGGCGCGAAAGATCGCCCAGCGCATGCGGCTGAAGTCCGGGTAGACGGCGTCATTCGCGCTCTGGAACGTCGCGAGGAGCGACAGGATCGGGCGGGCTTTTATCCTAATGGCGCCTGGCGTCAGGGCCGTCAGGCGGCTCGCTTCGATTTCCTCCGCTGTCATCTCGACGGCCGCCGTCTCCTTCACCGAGCGATGGTAGTAGTCGGGGTGGCTCGCACTCAGTCGGAGCAGATCCTCCGCAATCTGTGCGGCGAATCCCTCGATCCGGTTCCGAAAGGACGGGGTCCGCACGGCAAGGAAGGCGGCAAAGAACAGCAGGTCCACCCACTCCTGCCCCGTCAACGCATTTGCCCCGTTGATCAGTCTCCGAATGATGGGTGCCGCCACGGTTTCCAGCTGAGAGAGCACCTCCTCGGCGGCCTCGCTCTCCGTGGACCCCGGCACCGTGTTGTAGCCAGCGTGCGCGGCGACGTTCTTGGGAGCACGTCGCTTGACCACGCCGGCTGGCAGATTCGCAACCCAGAGCCACGGGTCTTTCGTTTGCACAGAGTCCGGGTCCAGGAATCCCTTCAGGTAGAACTGGGGCACGAAGTGGTGGTCGGCCATCCTTTCAAGTATAGGACCGGCGTCGGGCGGGGCCGCCCGGCGCCCTCGGGCCGCGACGTCCTAAGCAGGCGCTTTCCGGTGTGGAATCGTTGGGTCGCCTACCCAATGGGCGGCCGTAAGTGCCCGTGGAGGCGATGATCTTCTGGTGCTGTGCAGAAGCTGTGTGCGATTCGAAACGCGAGCCATGATCGCGCCTGAGCGGCCCCGGACGGGTCTTCGAGCACTCAAAAGCCGCGTAGCGGTGCGGGGGCTTGCGGTGCTCGACAAGCGGACGGTAGCGGCTCAACACTTGCTCGCCTTCCGGCGCGAGTTGCTGGAGGACCTCGGCGGCGAAGCGGCCGCGTCCGCCGCGCAGCTGGCGCTCGTGGACATCGCCACTAGGACCCGCCTATACCTCGATCACGTGGACGCCCACCTGTTGGAGCGCCAGACACTGGTCACTCGACGAAACCGCCTACTGCCTCTCGTCGAGCAACGGACGAGGCTGGCCGAGAGCTTGGTTGGGGTGCTGGCCAGACTCGGTCTGGAGCGCCGGCGGCGGCCGCCACAGAGCCTCGAGGAGTACGTCCGAGAGCGGTACGGCTCAAACGATGGCGAACGACCCGATGAAACCCCTCACGATACGGAGGTACAGGATGACCCTCGACCCCAAGGCGAGCCGCAAGATCCGACAACTGTCGGCCCCGGAGCAGCGGCACAGAGCCTAACGCAATGACATCAAGGAAGGTGGGGAGACGATCGCCT